>TARA_R110000803_G_scaffold22060_2_pt1 | contig 15705 bp, 21 predicted proteins | sample TARA_R110000803 | Tara Oceans TARA_R110000803 (sample SAMEA4397772) | marine metagenome | biome: Polar Biome; feature: [SRF] surface water layer (ENVO:00010504); material: water (ENVO:00002006), including particulate matter (ENVO:01000060) such as... | depth 5 m | reverse complement strand
AGGATTAGATGCATTAGAAGGATATATTAAGAACATCTGTCTACCTGCTCCTGGTCCTGGAGGTGTTGTACATCCTGTAGCCCCTGTAGTAGTTACTATCCCTATAGAAGTTCCACTTGTTTCAATACCTGTAACAGTATATTCATCAAGGCTAGAATCTAATACTCTATCATTTACATTTAATGTTATATCTAGAGTGCTTTGTTCAGTTCTAAGTCCTGTAGCACCATCACTACATCTTAAAAGACGATAGTAGAATACTATTGGTGGTAATGGATCCGGCCAAGGCTCTACTTCATTTCCTCCTGTAATATATTCTGGGTATAGTTTAATTAACTCTACTGTCACTACATCTGGGTAGGATATATTAAATCCTTTGATCTTATTAATTCTATAAGTTTGGTTTTTAATAATAATTTGATCATTTAACTGTATATTTTTATACTCAAATGGTTCGAAGTATAAATCTAAAGTTACTTTTTTACTACCTTCCCAATATAAACTCTCTATATACGTTTCCCAATAATCTAGATAAGCATTTGAACCTGTACCTAATTGGTATAAGGAAGGAGGCATATACGTAGTATCTGAGTTATCAAAGTTTATACTGGTTGTATTATTACCCCCTAAGTATTCCTGTGTAGTTAAAGTTGCATACCCATTGTTCATTGGAGCATAACCGCCTATACTAGCGTCTTCTATAAAAAAGTAAGAAGGCTGTAACCCCCTATACGCATAAATACCATAGGTTTTATAACCTATTCTAGGTTTAAATTTATAACTAGTTTGTTGGTTATTTTCGAACTTATATAAATGAGGTAAAATACCGGGTGTGCTTGTAAACTCATTTGTGTATGTAGTTGTAGGATTTCTATCAGAATCTAAAAATACTGAAGAACTAATCATAGGAGCAGTTACTAAGGGTGCAAAGAAACTTCCTATTTCTTTCTCTCCTTGAGGTATATTAGAATCAGATATATTCCTTACTGTACCAAATTGGTAGTTAGGAACAGACTCTATATACACTTTACTTATCCTATCTGCATCTTTCTCATTCTGGAATAGTAATTGTTTAGGTTGTTCATCTACTGTATGGTTTATACCTATTTTTTTAGCTGTATCATATCTAAATGTCCAATCCTTTCTCTTTCCTCGTCTTATCCAGTCATCGAATGTTTCTACCCTAAGTACTCTATCTTTATTAGGTTCAGGTATTATGACTAAGTTAAACTGCTCTATTAGACCGGTTATTAAATCTATACTTTTAGACTTATTATCAAATTGTTGAGCCATTTGTATGGTAGCATTTTCATAACTACCAACTGAAGTATCTACTATAAAATACCCTCCTATAGAAGTATAACCTACCTTTGTAGGGACTGTTCCATTAAAATTAGTTATTCTATATTCTACAGATACTATATTACCTGCTAAAAAACTATCTTCAAATACACCTGAAAGTTGTACAGGTTCTATACCATTACCAAAAACTGATGCTTGAGCATTATCTATAAGTACTCCATTAAGCATTAATCTTACATCATATCCAATAAGTACATTTGATTCTTGCCCAACATTAGGTAGTTCAATAAAATAACTAAACTCATAAGTACCATCAATAGGAACTGTATAGTTATAAGAACTAGTACTGAAATTATTTCCTTGGTCACTGTTTTCAATATCATACTGAATAGATCCCGTAATTTCACCACCTACAGGTATAGAAGGTATTAGTTGAGATGTATTAGTTATATCAGCATCATCTAAATCACTTAATACCGGTCCTAACGCATCATTAGCTTTAGGTAAGATGTACATATTCTGTGCTTTAGTATCTATAAAAGAAGATACATAAGTAAATCCTGCTTGGTCGAATACTGCATCTAACAATTCTGGAACCCTTATAGCTGGTTGAAACTGTTTTAATAGTATCGGGGTAGCAGTATTATTTATACTACCTGTTGTTTCATTTCCCATTGACCCTTGACTCATCATAATTTTAGGTTGAGTAGGGAAAGGTACTACTTCGTCTGTTCCATAATCAGCTAGTGGGTAGAATACAACACCGCCTAATGGAGGGTATTCACCAAAATATCCACCACCATTGCCTAACCAACTTCCTGTAATAAACGCTGTAGTAAGGTTGTGGGTGTAAGCATCTAAGTTTAGATCTACTAATAATTTATTAGCTAGGTTGTTTTTAAACTGAATAGTACTATCTGATACGTTGACTGAATAGGTTACATCTCCATCCTCCCTAGTTACTATCTCTTCTAGTATTAACTGCCCTTGTAAGAGCGTCTCTCCGTTATGTATTACTGCACAAGGTATACTATTATACATTCCAGGAACATCATCTATAGAGATGTCGTATCCGTGGTTAAAGAATCTATTTACTTCTCTTGTTCCTGGTAAGTTAAATTTCTGAGATCCTATACCAAAGAAAGACCCTATCTCTCCATTCTCTACAGCAGACATATCTAGACGTAAAGGTACTTCGTTATCTACTGGTAGATCGTAAGTTAAACCTTGGTATTGGACTCTTAATATTAAATCATCTATCATATTCTAGATCTTCTTGCGTTAGCATACTCCCATTCTATGGTGTATTTGAATAATTTATTTCTGGCAGTACTATTATTAGTCTTGTATTCTGTATTGGTTATAATAATAGGTACGAAATTACTTCCTTCTTGTAAGTATACTGATGGTGATTCCATTAGTTCTTCTAACCAATTAGCAAAGTCTTTGTCTATATAGTCTGTATCTATTGAGTATTTGTCAGTAGATGCTAGATAGGTTTGTGTGTCTCCACGTCTATTAGCATTATATGGACTTGGATTGGTACTATAGTTAACGAAGGAGTTATTAAAGCTCTCTCTTTGTAAATCTGTATTAGTTTTAACAGGATTATATACATTATAATAATCCCAAAATCCATATCTGTTTATAAAAGCAAATCTGGTATATTCATTTGAACATTGCTTAAATGTTTCTCCTGTAGATGCTATATTAGTACCATTAACAGCAACACCATCCCATTTATCGTTTATATAATAGGATATTCCTCCGAAGTCATTGGAAGTATATATAAAATTTATATTACCTGCAGCTAGAGAAGCAGAGAATGTTGGACTTAATTCGGCTAAGTTTTTAGGTCCTAGCCCTATAGTATTAAATGAACCAGATGGAGGTGAAAGAACTATACTAATTGGTCCTACACCACTAGCTACATTTTGACCATTTACATATTTCTGTACTTGTATAGTTACGGAAGCAGGAGTTAAAAAAGTATCACCAAATGTTGTAGCTGTAAAATAATCAGTTGAATTCATTAACCCGTGGTATCCACTAGCAGGAACCTCATCTGTTGGGTTATTAAATGCATATGGTGCATTAGTAAGGTATGGGTTATTTAATGGATCTGTAAAACTACTAGTAATAAAATTATAAGATATACCATTATTCTCGTTCACTATACCTGGGAATACTTCTAAGTAATTAGATATGGACCCTGTATATACTGTTACAGAGCTACTTGTAGATGTACCATACTGTTCTCCAAATCTTATATCAAAAGCTTTAACTGATCCTGTAGGGCCTGTAGCACTTATTACTTTCCAGTTATTATCATTTTGTAATTGTCCTTGTAATATAGGAGATGGGTCAAATACTGCTACACCTGCTGGGTTAGGTACCTGAGTTACCCTATTGATAAGATCTAAACTACCACTAAGGTAAACATCCATCACATATTGATACTGTGGTTCACTTGTAGTCACACTCCCAGATGCAACGTATACTAGTCGTGTATAAGCCGCATTAGGGGTTGTTGGTGATTGTGTTATTGTTACTGACATTTATTTCTTTTATTATTAACATGGTTGGACATCTAATACTTCCCCACTTCCGACTACTCTAATATAATCACCACTCGCCATATAGTAATACCCTGCTGCTAAGAATGTTGAACATCCTGAGTTTGAGTATACTGTATCTCCAATTATTGGGTAGCTTCCTGCTCCATTGTGATAATAAGTATTTGCTCCAATTGCTTCGCATACCCCTAAAAGGTTACTATTTGGTCCTGCAGTAAAGGAAGTACAAGTTGCTACAGGTGTAGGTGTTGGTGTAGGAGTACTAGTTGGTGTAGGAGTCGGTGTAGCAGGTACTACTGTACAAGTTGTAGCTTCCTCTGTTAATACCCAACTAAAAGTACCACTCTGTCTTACTACACTATTCTGTTCAGCACAGAAATCCGGTGAACTACTATCTGCTAATACTACAGCTGTTTGAGGATTACCATCGCAATCGTTATATGCTATAGTTAAGGTATTACCTAAGTCGTTATTCTGTACGCTATAAGTGTAACATCCTAAGGGAGCAGGTGTAGGCGTTGGTGTCGGTGTTCCCGTAGGTGTTGGTGTTGGAAGACATCCTGAACAATCTGGGAATGCTGTATCCCAATCATTAGTATTTATTGGGGCACCATCTACCCCTACTTCATAACAAGTTGAATCTGCTGCAAATTTAAATACTTCTCCTGCAGTAAATGTTGTTACTGATCTCATATATACCGTAGTTCCTCCTCCACAAGGTTGTGCATAATAATAGTTATACCCTGGTGCTGGTGTTGGAGTAGGTGTTGGTGTTGGTACTGCAGGGCATAATTGAACATCTGTTACTACTCCTGATATATTAGTTTCAAAATAAGTTCCATTTACTAATCCCCAAAATCCTGCTCCTAATGTTCCACTTCCAATAGTACTACCTAAGTATACTGTATCTCCTATTTCTGGGTATGTCAATGCTCCATCATGGTATCTTGTAGTACCTAAACCTGCTAGACAAGCACTAGCACCAGATACTTCAGGTGTTGCATTTGTTGTAAATGAAGTTAATGAAGGGACTACTGTCGGTGTTGGAGTAGGAGTAGGTGTTACTGGTGTGCTAGTAGGCGTAGGAGTTGGTGTTGGAGTAACTGTACAATCTGTTGATTGAGGTCCTGTTATACTTTGAACTACACCGTTAGTAAGTTCGTAAATATATACTACTCTTAATTTACTATCTCCTGCACAAGCTCCTACCGATCCTCCTGGTGATGTGTTATTAGAAGCAAGGTTACCATTATAGGTAGTTACTGGGTCTAATATAGCGTCATATAATGTGTCTCCTACCTGCATAGGAACATTTAATACTTTATACCCATTACCATTAGAAGTACCATCACAAGTAGTACATTGTAGGTCTATAATCTGCTGTGTAGTTAATCCAGATATATTTTGAGATCCTATATTATTAATCTTAGTTATATCGTAATAAGTAGCAGGTGGTGTAGTCGGTGTTGGTGTTGGGGTATTAGTAGGCGTAGGCGTAGGAGTATCTGTTGGTGTCGGTGTAGGAGTATCTGTAGGAGTTGGAGTTGGTGTTGGACTTGGCGTAGGAGTTGGTGTTACTACCTCTCCATATCTTGGTTGACCTACTGATTTTCTTACTCTGGTATTATTAGACATCTTATATTCTATCTCATACTGAAATAGTTTATTTCTAGATGTACTATTATTTACTGTATAGTTAGATTTGGTTATGTTGATAGGAATAAATTCGGTACCTTGCTGTATAAAGACATCCGGTGATTCGAATAACTCTTGTAACCAATTAGCTGTTTCTTTAGTTAGGTAGTCGGTAGTAGTAACATATCTATCGGAAAGCTCTGTATAATGCTGTGTCTCTCCTCTGTTCTCTATATCGAAGGTACCTATATAGTTATCATAAGATACAAAGGGTCTCTTGTATTGGTTTCTCTTAACTGCAGTAGTCTTTCTTACCGGGTTATATATGTTATAGTAATCCCAAAATCCGTATTGGTTTATAAAGGCAAAATGGGTATATTCATTTGAGCATATTGTACCTTTGTTTACCATGTACGAAAAATTACCACCTAAAGATGTTGCTACTCTAAGCTCATCCGGTGGAAAACTTCCAGTTACGTATGTTCCAAATCCAGGAAATTGTTCTACTATATTTTTAGGTCCAATACCTATAGTATTAAAATCTCCAACATTTGTAAAATCAGAAGATGTTATAAAGGTAATTTGACCGTTATTATAATAGCTAAGGTTAACTTTTACATCACCATCAAAATCAGATCGGTAGGTTACTGTTGCATAATCTTCAGCATTAAAATACAATGCTTGTTCGGTAATGGTTGGAAAAGTTTCATCATTAGTAGAAGGGCAATTAGTTAATGTGATATTAGCACTTGATGTTATAAAGTTAAACGAACCATTACTTATATCCCATATACCAGGAAATACTTCTAGGTAGTTTGGTGTTGAACCAGTATATAAGGTTATACTTCCAGATACAGATTGAGCATACTCTTCTCCAAACCTTAGGTCAAATGTCTTTACAGACTCTATAGGTTGGGTACTACCGGTTACATCCCAATTATAATCATACTCTAGTCTATCTCCTAATTCTCTAGATACATCTAATACTGCATTTAAGGATAGGTTGGTATATGTCTTTATTGTTGTAAGGTAATCACCTGAACCTGATTCGTATATATCTGTAACGTATCTAAATTGAGGCATAACAGCATTAGAGGAAGATAACGTATATACAAGATTTGTTCCTGTTACGTTAGGTGTGGTTGGTTGTTGTAAAATATCTACTGCCATTAGTCTAATTCTTTATCAAAGGATATCATAATATCATCTACTGCTGCTCTACCTATTAGTTCTTCTAACTCGGCATCTGCTGATTTTAATCCTGCTTTAGTAAATTCTCTTGGAGGATCTATACTAAAAGTACCATTATCTGTATATTGACCGTACTCTAACATAGAGATTTCTATTCTCTCTCCTGTTTCTGTTTTTTGTAATGTAGAACTTATACTGTCGTATAATTTACCTGTATTATAAGCTTTAGTAGGACCATTCTTTATTTTATCCTTTATATCAGCTACGGCTATCGCTGCTGCTTTCTTATACGCACTATCTAAGTTCTTAGTTTCCATTATAAGCTACCTGTTGGGAAGTTACAGAAATTGTATACATAAGGAACTGTAATGTTTACATTAGCAGCCCAACCAAATACCCTATCCTTAAAAGCTTCATTTACTGGGGTAATACTTTGTATTGTATATTCTAGGTTCTGTTGTAATGGACCTCTATTAAACCAAGCTCCTATATCGTATAGATACAACTCCATATTGGACATTACATCTACTGGGGATTGATTACTTAAGGCCGGGACATCTATACTGTATACTTCAAAGTTTAAGATCTTAGTATTATCCTGTAACCCAGGAGAAGACATTGGTCTCACAAATAATAATGGGTAGAGAGTATTTTGAGACTGTGCATCTAAATAATCTAATGGTCCACTACCAAAGGCATTATACCCTAAATGTTCATTTGTAGCAGTTTCAAAGAAACCTATTATTTGATTGTATGTGTAATTTAGTATCATTACGCTTGTTTTACTTGATTTACCGGTATCATTAACCTAGCCGCTATACGATTATCATCCCACCCTTTGTCTTTGTATGTTTTGATAAGGTCTGCCGTAGTATCTTTTATATCTAATAGTTGGTTATAGGTCTCGAATACTTCTGCAGGAGAACCGTTCTCTTCAACTATATCGTTTTCTACCATATGGTCAATATATTCCGGAATGGTGTAGGTTGGGTTATCTTTTTTCTTTGCCATATCTTATTTTTTAGGTTTACGTCCTGTTCTTGTTTCTCCTTTTATAGCTTTGGGTATATCTCCTATCTGGTTACCTACCTCTTTAATTGCATTTTTAACATCCACAAGTTCTTCTTTTACTCTTTCGACTCTCTCCTCTAATTCATCAGGAATAAAATCACCATCTTTATCTGTTATCTTTCCTGTTTTGTATCCGTATAAAAGGCTAAATCCTAAAATTACTACGATACCTAAAATAATCCATACTGTTGTCATAATTTATCTTCTTGAATGTAATTGTGCTCTCTTCTCTGCTTTTCTAATCTCTTCATTAAAGTCTTTTTCTATCTCTAAGTAGTTGAATACAGTCACAATGTTAATATCTGTTATATGTTTCTCTCCGGTCATCTGGAGTATTGTTGATTTACTTAAGTTGTATAGTGTACCAAACCACCCCCAATGCTGTGAGAAAGTATTTCCATCACTCTCTTCTCTTGACTCTTCATCTCCCTCTTCGTTATCTTGTTCTCCAAATAGAGAGTATCGTTTATGGACAGTGTTCCTGTCAGAGACGTAAAACCCATAGCGCCAAGGATTAGCTGTACCGGGAAGTCCTTCATTTTGTCCCCCCTTTCTTCCCTTAGTTCGCTATCGTATTTCTCAACAGTATACCATTTAAATGGATCTTCTACTTTATTATTGGCAGCATCTATACCATACTTCTTTATAAAACTAAAACTACTAAACCTATGCTTCTTGATAGGCCTGTATAACATTGCTGTTATTTGGTGTAGGTTAGTTATAGGTTCTTTTAGTAGGTTTTCTAAATCGACATACTCACCAAATGAACTCTTACTTAACTGGGCATAACCATATACCTGATCACCTACCTTTACTATTGGGTAGAACTCATTAGGTGCTGCGGTTACTTCCATTAGACTATTAGCTACCTCTGCTATTGTTTTAACAGGCCAACTCTTTATCTCACTTTCTTTATACTCAGTCAAAGATGTAATAATATACAACATCTTACTAAGACTATCCATATTACCGGTATTAGTTAACTCTTGGTATTGTCCAATGGTTAGGTAGTCTGGTATTTTTACTTGTACTTCTCTCATATAATATAAATAGGCTTTATTGGAATCTCGGTTTAATACTTGTTATACGTATTGGTCTTCTATCTAAGAACTTGACCCTACTATAATTAGCCATTAGTAATGAATCTACATAATCATCATTTCCTCCGGATGGGTGGCTAAAAGATAATTTACCGTTATTAGATAATTTGTAGGTATACGAGGATAATTCACTATGTAATTGTGGACATAGTTCTATGGTAGGTAATTCAACAGTTTGGGATTCTATATCTGCTATTAACTTCCTTACTGCTTCTGTTTTTGAATCTTGGGTAGTTACAAATTCTTTTACTTTCCGGAACTTAGGTAATACTAGATCTGCCATAGCTCTTCCGATACCGTTTACTTCTATAAATCCTCCTACTATGTTGTAGGCATTCATTACTCTTATAAACTTATCTGCTATTGCTGTTATGTTCTCATTATTGGTAGCCTCTATCCATAGGACTCTTCCTGTAGAAGATATTACTGTTAGTACTGACATATCTGAAGTAAGACCGGTATCTATACCTATGAAGGCATCTACTTTTCTACTTTGGTCAAATATACCTATTATACTTACTCTATCTATACCAACAAATACATCCGATGAAGCATCAGTGAACTCAGCCAGGTATTCTTGTTTGAATACATCAGGTGGTAAACTCTTTCTAGCTTCTTCTACCAGAGACTGGTTAATGTATGGGCATTCAGTTAGTGGTATTTTAAATGATACAACGTCTCTCTCATTAGTTAAGCCTTTAGTGTACCAACTATAAAAGAAGTTCTTTCCTCTTGGGGTAGACACCATTAAGCATTTCTTACCTGTTGGGTTAAGTGTTGGTAATAATGCCGTAGTAACTGCTGATTCTTTATGATAGGCAAACTCATCTATTATAAGATAGTTAAATCTAAAACCTCTGATAGTATCTGGGTTATCACTACTAAGGAGTTTAAGAGTACTCCCATTAACAAAAGTAATATTAAGATCCTGTCTATTACTCTGTATAATAACATCCCTAGCTGCTTCACTAATTTCATCGAATACTTTCTTAGCCTGATTGTATATAGGGCTGCACCACCCACCCTTTTGTTTAGGATTATTTAATAGCCAGAATAACATCATATTCTCGGCAAGTAAAGTTTTACCACTTCCTCTTGGACTACTTACTACTCCAAATAAATGATCAGATTCCAGAAAGGCATCTAATATCTCTTTTTGTTTCTTAAAAGGTTTAAATAAGTTTACTTCCAAGCTTCTATTCTTTTACTTGCTATCTCTATATAATTGGCATCTAAGTCTATTCCGGTATACTCTCCTCCAAACTCTTTTACGGCCATACCTGTAGATCCTGAACCATTAAATGGGTCTAATACCTTTCCTCCTTTAGGTGTTATAAGGGTAACAAGATACTTCATAAGAGCTACCGGTTTAACTGTAGGATGGTTATTGGCTGTTACATTTTTATTTCTTTCCTGAACCTCTACTGCTCTGGCTACTCCTGTTTCTGTATTGAACATTACTCCGGCATCTGTAGGTATATCTTTTAAATCGAATCCTATATTTCTTTCTTTACGGCTTACTTTAGGGCAATAGAAGTATTTAGATGCTCCTCTTAGAGGTTCGTTATTGTAAGCTCCTGTATCGTAAGTGTCGTACTTTGGCTTCATCTTATAGCCTGTTGCATTATACTCTTTAGGTTTAGCTTTACCTCCTGAAGACTTTATAATACCTGTCTTTTCATCTAATACCTCTCCCTCTTCTTCGGACATAATAACGTTAGATGGGTATCTACCAATTGTATTCATTGATGCTTTATATTCAGTATGGCTTGCATCTTCCCCAATACTTTGGTATTTGTTTATACCTCTATTTGCCTGAATTCCTCCACCCTCATTTAACTTTTCATAATGTGCTTTATCCTCAGCACTAAACCCTACCCTCGTATCGTCTATATTGATAGCTCCGGTTCCGTGCTTTAATACGTTATCTATTGTAGACCCTTTGAAAGGCTTTCTTGCCATTACTATAGGTTCGTGTGCAGGTTTTAGTGCCGTCTTCCATCCTTCCCATTCTTGAGCTAAAGGATCTGTGCATACTACTAATCCATTCTCTTTAACTCCTGTAGACCATTCTTCTCCTGCTCTTACTCTTGCGTGGTCACTTGCTCCAAAGCCTATGTTTTTAGTTGTGTCTATAGTTCCAGAATACTCTTCTACTCCCTTTCTTCTCTGTATTCTTTTACCCATATCTTGTCCTTTAGGAAAGCCACTACCGTATATCCACATAATCTGGTCTCTTATTTCGAAACCTATATCTTCTAAGTTAGTAGCTAAACGGTGATAGGTTCTTGCTGCTGAGAAAGCTAATATATGTCCTCCTGGTTTTAATACTCTTAGACATTCTCTCCATACCTCTATAGGTCCGGTATTTTTATCCCAATCCTTACCCAGGAACTCTATCCCGTAAGGTGGGTCTGTTACTATTGAATCGAAATGGTTGTCCGGATACTGCTTTAATACTTCAGCACTATCTCCTTGGTGTAGTGTAATTTGTTCTGCCATAATGTCTATAGACTCTCTTTAGTTTATTAAAGACCTTTTAATTTATTTATTTCTCCCTCTAGTAATCTTACTCTGGTAGTTAAACCTTTATTAGCTTCTTCTACCTTGTATAACCTTTCGATTAGTATATTCCACTGATCGTTATTATTCATCCTGTGTAAACTTTACATTTATAACATCTACCGTTCCGGTAATCTCTTGTTTGTTTATTTCATTACCCGTATACTTAAAGATAGACTTAGCTGCCTCATGTCTTATCTTAGGATTTTCATCTGCCAATAATCTAATAAGTTCTTGGGTGGCTGGTGTTAACTGTTTATTTAACAACTCTCTCCATCCATCTTCGTGTATCTGTCCTGCATCTGCCCACATCTTAGTATGAGTCTGTTGAGACTTATCATCATAATGTTCTTTACAGTAGGCTAACCAATCCTTTACTCCAAATGGTTGCTTATTCTCGAATCGGAGGGTGTAGCACTGCTTCACTCTACTATCATATTCATCTTGTGGTAATCTTGTACCTGCCATAATCGTATTCTTTATAGGTTCTATATAACTGCCTCTTATAAATAGGGTCTATATATATTTCCAGTATTAAACCTCTTTGAATGTATAACCATGTCTTGATTTAGGTGAATACTTAGGACTAATAATATGCCCTATATCTGCTGGTGATATATTAATTCCTTTATTTGTAAAGTATCTACTAGCTGCTGTATTACTCTTAAACGTTCTGAAGTACTTAGTTTTCTTTATTATGTTTGTTCTTCCTCCTGGTCTTCCTGATGGTATCCACTCTACCTCTATGACTTCATATGCTCTAACTTTAGACTTACTATTTGCTTTAGCTATTCTTTGACGAGTCTTTATATTAAACTTTTTCTTCATATCGGTATTATCCATCGCCTTCTTTCTAACCTTTTTACTACAAGCTACTATCTGCCTTCTTAAGTCCTTAATATAATCGGTCGTATTCCATTGTATCCCGTATAGAGCTTTCATCTCTCGTTCTTTCTCTGCTGCCATTAATAAGTCATTAGTCTCAAAAAGAACCTTCGGGAGAGACAACGTTTGTTTATAGTACCTTTCCATCTGTATATGCCTCTCTTCTAAAGTCTGTTTGGTTGCTCCAACCTTATTTACTTCTTCAACTCTATATACAAGGTAAGGCCCCGGATATAGGGCCTCTAGTTCTTGTATTTGTTCTAAGGTATATTTGTCTGCTACGCTGTACATCTTAGAGGTTTTTAATTGTTCCTCTTAGACTTAAATACCAACCCATAGTGCTGTCGATGGTATCTAGTATTGTATTCTTCTGAGCAGTACTTAGCTTTAGTTCAGGTCCTACTTCTAGACAGTTATTCTGTTCTAAATCCTCTTCTACTTCTTCCCAATCACTCCCCCATTTTTTATGGTTCTCAATAAGGAACTCTTTTTTGTCTATAAGAAAGTTTCTCATAGTAAACTCTTTATCGATCTTAGCACCAATACTTGATACTTGTCCTAATAGGTAGAGTATTTTTTTATAATCAGTTGGGATTGTTTCGTAGAAGTCTTCTGTTTGAACATCTACATTTACGGTAAACTTAGTACCTTTTACATTGAATTCTTTTTTCATCTTTATTGTTTTAATGAATTACTTATAATTAAATATAAGAACTTAATGTGGGGATACCAACTATTTTTTATATTATTTCCCTTAATACATCCTTAGGGTAAAACTTACCTAAAATATTACTATTAAGACTCCTCTCGTCTTCCATAGTCTTTAAGCAGAATAATGCCTCTGTTTCTCTAAAGGTTAGTTCTTTAGGTGTGTTACAACATTCTAATATCTCTTTAGTATACGATGTCCATTCTTGTACCTCTGGGTTAGACGACATATACTCCTGCCATTTCGACTCTTTGGTTACTTTTCGTTTCCTCTTAGTACCCTTTAATGGTGGTAATGTTCTATGGGAATATAAGCTTTTCTTACCTAAGTAGTATTGCCCTGTCTCTATGTTAGAGATTAAATAAATAAACCCTATCGTCTGTGCAGGTAGGTCCATTAGGGTATTTACAATATTACCTTTATATGTCCAATAACTGTTTTGTGTGGTCATTTAAAATACTTTAGGTTCGTAATACTTCCAGCCATACTTCTCATAGTTAGCAAGTATTACTGATGGTGAGTATGTCCAATCGTTCTTAAAAAACTCTTTTCTAAATACTACCGATTCTCCTTTTAATGTAACGTAGAAATTATTTCTAACCTTGATAGGCTTAACAGCTTTCTTTCTACCGCTACTAAATATTCTACCAAAGGATGTAATACAGTATGAATTTATTTCTCCATCAAGCTGTTTATACTCTTCGTTTTCTACTAAGTGTTTATCTACCCATTCGAAAGTATATTTGGGTATGTCTCTATCTAACTTCTTAGTTATACTGAGATCATTATATATAAGGTATTCGTATTGGTCTACTTCATCTTGGGTAACATATGGAGTCTTATCCCATTTCTTAGGCTGGTGAAGTTCTAGTTTTAGTTTAAGCATTCTTTATAAAATTATTATGTAAGGTATGTACCTCATTAGCCATACCTCCATACTCACAAGTACATCCTCTTCTGTGTATAGTTGGGTTTCCTTTAAGTATTCTTTCTGCTATATAGTAAGCATTTAATACTTCGTCTTTTAAAGCTTTTCCTTTATATTTAGGAAACTCTTCTAATAACCACTTTTTATCTTCTTCACTCATTATTTTTTAGCTAACTTCTCTAAGTAGTCCTTTACTATCGTTTGAATCTCTTTAACTCTCTGTGTCTCCTTAAGGATCTTTCTCTTCGTTATAACTTGTATTACCTTGTCTTTAAAAACTAGAGAGACACAAGCTATTGAAAGGATTATAATGGTTATAGTCTGTATCATATGCAATGTTGACATTTAGTTTGTATGTATGTTAAGTGTTTATCTAATTCTTTTCTGAGGCCTATTCTTCCTAAGTTAAATTTCTTTATAAGGTTTCCTTCAGTCTCTTTATCGTATACCATAGCAAGTATTGCTTCTTTGTACTCTACGGGTATATTATTTAATTCTTCTCTGATGCATATTAAAGCATCTTCTGGTACAGATTCAGTTCCGTACATATAATCTAGATCTCCTTCATACATTTCTCTCATCATTATTCTAGGTTTTCTATACCTACTATAAAAATAAGAAGAACTACTCTTTAACTGCATATTCATTATCCAGGTAATAAAGTTTTCTAGCTTATTATTTGCTACTGTTTTCAACTGAGCCTCTATTGGTTTCTCTAAGAAGAAGGTAATAGCTACTGATAGTAAATCATTACCCCATCTCCAATATCCTTCACCACATACCTTTCTGCAGTTTATTTCTAATTGAGGATATATGTTTTCAAGTTCTTTTCTTACAAAGATCTCGTCTTTAGTTAGTTCTTTTGCCATTTTACTAATATAGTAATTTTATTTGTAACTACCAACTCTCTTATAATATATAGTTATAAAAAAGGAAACCACCCAAGTAGGGTGGCTCCGTCGAAGTAGGGAACATATATAAAGGCAGAAAGGGAAGAAGTGAAAGTAAACCCTACTTCTATATTTTTATTTACTACCTAATTGTAGTCTCTTTTTTATTTCAAAAGCCATAGATGCTCCTTTGATGTTATCTTGTTCTGCTTTCGTTTTAGCTTCAAACTCTTCTGGTGTGATAGCTGCTAAGTCTTCTTCTGTATAGTTCATATCTTCTATTCTTCTGTACCTAATTGTTGCTTCTTAATAGCCATACGTTCTTCGTGTGTTAAAGCTTTAAACTCCTCTATGGTCATAGCTTCGATCTGTTCTTTTGTAAAAGTGCTCATATATCTTTTTTATAAATTAAACTACTCTGATTTTTAACGTGCTTCCTGTTCTGTATACTCCATCTACTGGAACACCTCCTGTTGCAGCAGCTGCATCATCTACATAGTCTCCTAAACCTGGTAGAGACATAGTACCCCCTTGTACATCTAAACCTCTTTTGAAAGATGGTGTTCCTTGCTGTGGAATGTTCAACCACGGTGTAGCTGTATAAGAAGGAAGAACCCAGTCTTGTAACGTTGCTCCGTTAGCATCTACGATTACTTCGAAAAGTTCATCATATGCTCCGTTTGTAGGAAAAGCGTTAACTGTTAAAGAAGATTTATTTTGTGCTCCTACAGTCATGTTACTGTTTCCGTTGTTTGCACTTCCAGCAAGCCTGTTTTCAGAAGCTATAAACCCATAATAATCGCTAAAGAAGTTTCCTTGAGACGACATATGAATAGAGTTAAAAGATGCTGTAGTA
>TARA_R110000803_G_scaffold103550_1_pt1 | contig 15739 bp, 17 predicted proteins | sample TARA_R110000803 | Tara Oceans TARA_R110000803 (sample SAMEA4397772) | marine metagenome | biome: Polar Biome; feature: [SRF] surface water layer (ENVO:00010504); material: water (ENVO:00002006), including particulate matter (ENVO:01000060) such as... | depth 5 m | reverse complement strand
TCTCCAAGCATTTTATCAAGCTGCCACTTAGTCAAAGTGACATGAGCCTCTAGCTTTTCTGGAGAGACCACCCTTACAGTCTCTATTGTCTCAACAATTGGATTGCGATCATGCCATGCGGCTAGACCCAAGACTGAAGCAAACAGGACTAATGTCGTTATCTGGAATGTATTTTTCATAACTGCTACAGCGTAGCAGTCCAGAGTTCTTTGACAAGCACATTATTCACTTCCCTCCTAATTATTACAATCGGATCATTATAAATATTAGATTCGCTAATGCTCTTCTTATTATGAGCCCAATAGTCAAGAGCTTCTTTTTCATTGTAAAACTCTGGAGTATTCAAGAAGGGCTCGTATACAAAACTTCTATCTTTCGCGATTATATGGACTTGCCTATAATTCTTCATTCTTTATTCTTTATTTTACGCTTAGAAAATAAACCTGTCTTTCCAGCTTTCTGAATCTAGCATCGGAATGCCATATCTCATCATATTGAGGAGTATATGTCCCCTTAGCTGCTTGAACTGGAATCCCTTGCCGAAGATTTAGAATTGAAGGCTGATAAATGTTTAAAGGACTTGTCTTCACGGATGAGCTGTTCCCGCAAGAGGTCAGCCCTATCAGGATCGCCAGCATTGACCCTGATTTCTTCAATCTCTTGGATGATGTTTTTACGTTTTTTTTCATGTCCACTAGTTAGTTCAAAGAAAAATAGCTTGTTTTTTAGAATCAAATATAACTCTACTGATTTTAAAATAGATTTAATTAGAGAGAGCATCAATATTTTCTTCTATGTATTGCTTTACACTTTTCCATTTGTAATCGCCAATCACTCCTAATAACTTAGAGTTGTCTGCCTTAGTATACTTTTGGTATTGACCAACAAGCTCTTTCGGCATGGGGATCTCCTTAATCTCACAAGGAAGATTTGACTGTATTATTTTAGCTACATCTACAAAAGAGATCGGCTTTCCAGTGCCAAGATTAAAAACACCCGACTCGTCTTTCACAAGCATCTCATAATGAATTGCACAAACATCATCAACACAAACAAAATCGCGCTTTACTTTATCGCTTTTCTCGAAAAGGCGAATTTCCCCATCTTGGCTAGCTTGTCTAATAAACTTTGAAACTGGACTTGCTTGATCGCCCTTTTTTTTCTCGCCTAAACCATAAACATTGAAATACCTAAAGCCTTGATATGGATAATCCTGATTCAAAAGCCAGCAATCAAACATATACTTACTGAATGCATATGGACAGACAGGTTTACAAAAATCAGCTTCATTAAATTTGCGACCGACCCCATAAACAGAGGCGCTGCTAGCATATTGAAACTTAACATCCACACTCGCACAAAGCTCAAACAACTTCTTTGAAAACTCAAAGTTTTGATTGAGAATCTTTTTAAGATCTTTTTCTGTTGTGCTGGAGTTGGCTCCTAGATGAATAACAATATCTTGATCGAAAACATTTGGTAATCCAGAGTCACCAAGATTGATGTCGAATCTTGTTACATTATAATCCCTGTGGGATAAATAAGCAGCTAGGTTAGATCCTATGAATCCTCCCCCGCCCGTAATTAATACTCTATTGGCTCTCACAATTGCATTCGGAATCAGAAATACTCTCTTGAAGCAAGTTCTTAATAAGAGTCTCGCTAAAATCAGATTTTTTAATCTCAGCTAAGACTTCATTAAGTTCTTTGTCTCCAGTGTCATCTTCCAACTCCACTTTTTCGAAAAAGTCAAAATTATCCTGAAGGGTATAGTTTTGCACAACTTCAACTATCAATTCGTCATTTCTAAATGATTTATTTATAGAAAAAGAAGAATGCCCATTGGGAATCTGAATTTCTTTTTGAGCTTCAGCTAATTCTATTGAGCCTCCCTGCATTTTATATTTTCTTAAAATCCAGATTTTCTTAGAATATTTAGTGCAGAACTGAAACTTAATATCAGCATCAAAAGATAGACTCTGATAGAGCTTATCATCTAGGAATTTGACCGTGTAAGGCATTATAATTACCTTACACCTATTCTTCTGTTTTACCCTCTCTGTTTTCAGCTGAAGCTTTATCAACTTTAGACTGAAGCTCTTCTAAGGCTGAATCTTTTTCTTCATCAGACATTTCTTCTATATTTCGTTCAACTTCTTGAACAGCAAGATTATGCATAATGTTAATTGCTTCTGCCAAAGTAATGCTGGAAACCATTTCTGAGGTCAGATAAGATTTTAACTTATCGGTATCTTCTTCAGTCATACTAGTCTTTTTCTTTGCTTGCGTAAATTCTAATGTCTGGTTGATTCGATCCCTTCTCTTTGAAGGAGTTCGGGAAACAGACGATTTTAAGATCTCTGCCTTCAGCGTCTTTAATGGAGCCACTGTAGTAAGATTGCTTTTGACCATCAATCCTCCAAAGAGCACCTAGTTCACGTTGCTTCCATTCGTCATTTGTTGTTGACCCTGCTTCTGTTGTATTATTATCATTCATGATTATTTATTTGTAAATCTTCCTTGGACACTTTCCCAATACTTTTCTGTGCCAAGCTCAAGGTAGCGCTTTTTTTGAAGTTTGTAAAGCTTTTTTTGAATATGATTTCCGTTTTTTTTGTCATAGCCAACTAATTTACGTATTCTCTTAGCAGTAGAACCACTCATGACATATGATCATGAGTTGTCAAATCTTTTTCAACAAAAAGTTTGATATTTTTCTCTCCAGATAAAACCTTGCCTGAGACAAAAGGGGTTATTTCCGACAAGACCTTTTTACTTAGGGCATCCACTTTAACCTTCTCTTTTTGAATCTGGTTCACGATCTCTTTTATATAGTCAAAATCAAAAGTTAGTTCTATATCATTGTCTTTTAATCTATTTTTTAATCTATTTAATTTGAAGGAAAGCAATTTCCTTAGACCCTTCTTGTCCAACTCTTTCAAGGAGAAACATTCGTCCACAAGAGATAAAATGTCTGGATGAATAATAAGATCGTCCTTGTCTGATAAAACTTTTTGAAAACCCATGGAAGACTGGCTGCTAGAAATGGCACTCGTTAAGAATATTTTACAATGCGTAAAATCAGCAATATCTCCATTACTCATTTGCAGCTGACCATGTTTAAAAATTTGATTAAATAACGGGATTGCTGTAGGATTGACTTTATGAAAATCATCAATAATAATTACGCTATTAGGAGAAATTAAAACTTTTTCGCAAATAGATGTATTATGCCCATTGGAGGCTGCGATTTTATGAGGAGCGTAAGAGTCGGAGAAATGCACCCCGCTATAAGACAATACGTCCACAGAGTTCCTCTCTAAACTACTCTTTAGCAAATCCGCAAAATGAGATTTGCCACTAAATTCAGGCCCACTTATAACAAAGCAATCTGGAGATGCAAAATTATCAGTTTTCCTAATCCCAAGACTAGATAAAATTATCTTTTCTTTTAATTTTCTTAGAAAATCTCCTTGCCCAATTAGCGATTCTCCAATGCTCTCAAATATTTTATCCGTGACTAGCCTATTGTTTAAAGGATTCTTTTTCCGATCAAAAAAATCTTTTAGGTGACAAAGTTTAACCTCTGGGGTTTTTTCGGATAAATCTTTACTCCATTTCTCCAAAGAGGTATTTAACTCCTCTAAAAGTTTTAGATAATCTTTATCAGGATCTAAAACAGCCTCCATTGCTTCTATTTGCTTGTTTTTGATTAATGGGTCCGTCTCCCAAAAACTCATCTTTGATTTTGCCCCACAATGATCGACAACATCAATAGCTTTGTCGGGATAAAATTTATTTGGAATGTATTTCTCGCAGTAATCAATAATGTTCTCTAAAAAAGAGTCCGAATACTTGACGCTGTGGAAATCTTCGTAATACGAGATTATCGTAGGAAGAATCTCTTGCATTTGGAATCTAGAGGGTTCACGAATTGAAATCCGCTCAAACCTACGGTCCAATGCTGTATCTTTTTTTATTGTATTTGTATACTCATTAATGGTGGTAGCTCCTATACAACTTATCGTTCCTCTAGCCAACTCTGGTTTAAGTATATTTGATGCCTCTAAAGAATTATTTGTAGCTCCCCCAGCGCCGACTAAAGTGTGGACCTCATCAATAAATAGAATTAAATTACTATATTTTTTAGCTTCAGTAATAAAATCCTCTAGCCGTTTTTCGAACTGACCTCTATATTCAGTGCCAGCGACCATGCTAGACAAGCTGACAGAATAAATAACCTTGTTAGCGATAAGCTCTGGAACGTCTCCAGAAACTATTCTAGAGGCTAACCCCTCTACTAGAGAAGTCTTGCCCGTCCCAGCTGGACCAACAAGCAGAGCATTGGGCTTCTTTTTCCTGCAAAGGACAGTGGATATCTCATCTATCTTCCCATCAAAATCTACAATCTTATCAAACTCTTCGTTTACGGATTTTAAATTTAAATTTTCAGCGAATTGAGAAAGAATCTTGTTTTCAGAAAACATATCAATCCAGTCTTCTGGAGCGCTAGTAGTAATATCTACTAAATCATCACCAAGGTCGATGTCTTTTACAATTAACGAACATTCTTTAATAATGTCAAACGACATTTCGCTAAAGCCTTCATCGCCTAAAGGAAATAATATTTTAATAACCTTGGGGGATAAGGTCGATTCAAAGAATGCCATTAAAATTACTTCTGGAGGTATGTAATCTAATTGAAAACTTTCTATGGAAATGTTTTCCGCTTCTTGAAGGAGTTTTCTTACGTCCGTCTTTAAGATTTTCTTCGTATGTTTATTTCTTCTTTTTTGACCTAAGACCTTGCGCGACTCCTTTAATAGATCCTTGAGATCTATATTAACTTTTTTAAGAAGAGAAGAGCAAGAGAGGCTTAAATCATTAATGAAACAATGGAAGAACAAATCTATATCTGCCCCATTTCTATTAAGGACTCCGCATAAATCTTTAGTGTTCTCTAACACCCCCTCTATATGAGGAGTAAACGGTAAACTAGTCATTTCTCACCTCCCTTAACTTCATGTATATATCTGTATTAACTAAATTGATTTTATCTACAAAAAGAGCATCACTACTTTTCGACCCATTTATAACGACAACTTGACTTTTTGCAATCTTTTTACCACTATCTAAGAAGTTAGATAACTTATCTTCCCTGCTATTATCCATGAATAAAAAGTTCCTAGTGGCAGTGTTATCGCAAATAGTCAATAACATATATTTATTGTCATTTAAAGATGTTCTTACGAAAAAATCCTTTACCTCTCCAACGACTTGGAATGTTTCCCTATCGCTAAAGTCTTCTAAATCTCTTAAATCAACTAAAGATGCAAATTTATCCAAGAAGCAATCTCGTAAATTATGGGAATAACTATAGCCAAGTAGTGCGGTCTCATACCTCCAATTTGCAAACATTTCATGCTTCCTATTTTGGATATATATTTTTTTATAACCATCGAATTTCTTTTTAAAAGTTTCAAAGCGTTTTTCTTTCATTATTGGCCTATTATCATCTCCTAAAGTCTGCTTTTTACGGACTTCTGATATAGCATCCAGAATATCATACCCAAATATCTCTCCTGTTTTTGCAAAATTTCTTTTTTCTCTATCAGTTAGTAGATTGAATGATTGAGCTTCTAGCACCATGCGAGTTCTATTGGTCCCTGCTCCATCCATGGTCCCAGCTTGAATCAAAGCTGCTAAAACGGAAATATTAATCTCGCACTGTTTGGCCGCTAAGAACACCTCGTATTTATTCGCAAACTCTCTACCCCTAAAGTCAATTAGGCTCTGTATGGACTTCAAGGATATCCCCTTTATGCTGTTTAATCCATATCTAATGTCATTTCCCTCAATTTTAAAATTAAAATCAGAATTAAACAAACAAGGAGGCAGCATTTTAAAGCCAAAGTCTCCCAACTCTTCATTAACACTAGAGACAACTTGCAACGGATCTGGGTCAAATTCAGAGAATTCCAGAATTGAAAGAAAAAATTCTTGTGGATAAGTATGTTTTAGAAAAACTGTCTTAGCAGCCAAGTCAGCATAGGCAAAACTATGGGATTTATTAAAAGAGTAGTTAGAGGCAGCTACTAAAGAATTCCAATAAAAGTCACTAATCTCTTCTCCTAATTGCTTTTCTACTCCAGCCTCATAAACTCTATCCTTCCACTTGGGCATTTCGTCAACCTTCTTCTTCCCCACAATCCTTCTTAGAGTCTCTGCTTCCTCCAAGGTTAATCCAAATACTTTGTGAGCAATTTGCATCAATTGCTCTTGATATAAGATCACATTTTTTGACCAAGACAAGATCTTATCTAACTCAGGGTTTAAGTTTAATTCTACAGGAGAGTCCTTTTGGTCTTTATAGGAATCTACAAACTCTAGCGCTGCAGGTCTAACAAGAGCCATAACGTCTGAAAGCTCGTTGATATCTATTGGCTTCACTTTCTTGCAAACCTTGAAGTTCGTTTCAGCAGAAATTTGGAAAAGGCCCACTGGATGTTTGAAATCCTGAAGAATATCGTAAATGAATTGATCATTAGGATCGATGTCCTCTATTTTAATCCCAACTTTATCACAAGTTTTATGGGCAATAGTAAGAGTCCTTAAACCAAGAATATCAAACTTGACCATCAAGTCTGCAACATCATTCATGTCATAGCCAGTAATCAAGTCTCCATCTTTTGTCTTTTGCAACGGCACTATCTCCTCGATTTTTTGAGAACAAATTGCGATGCCAGAGGGATGCACACCAGTGTTTTTAGGCAGGTTCTCTACTTTAAGAGCATTTTCAAAAGTTCTCTTATGGCTTTCTACCCATGTCTTAAATCTATCGCTTTCTTCTTCTGCCTGTATTAATGAATTCACTTTGCCGTGCAGCTTCGGTATCATATCTGAAACCTGATTAGCTTCAATTTCCCTAGCTTCGTCAAAATATTTTGTAGCCTCTCTTATGCAGAGCTTAGAACTAAAAGTATTAAATGTTAAAATCTTTGCAGTTCTACCTTCATGCTTTTTCTCAATATATTCTATAACCTTGTATCTTTGGTCATAGGAAATATCGGAGTCAACATCTGGCAAAAGACTGCCAACAAGAAACTGCTTCCCCCTTTTGTCTTCTACTTTCTTGGCTCTTGATTTAGAAACAAATCTCTCAAAGAAAAGATCATGAGGGATTGGGTCTATATTTGTTACCCCAAGCAGATAAAGAATAAGAGATCCAGCAGCAGAGCCTCGGCCAGCTCCAGTAGGAATATTATTATCGTGACAAAAGTTTAAAACATCCCAGTTAAGAAGGATGTAATCTGTAAAATCAAGATCTACAAAAGTTTCTAATTCCTGTTTAGCCCTAGTAAAATAAACCTCTTTATTATCGTAATTTACGATGCCCTTGTCTTTTAATCCTTTTCTAGCAAGTTCATATAATATATCCTTATTAGAACTGTCAAGATTAAGACCAAGTTCATTTAGTTTGTCTTCATTGATGACCGTTTTAGGCAGTTCCACCCCAGCAGGTTCGCAATCATCATATGGTGTAAAGTCTTCAAACATTATAAGTCCATGTGTTTTTTTAATTTCAAGAAAATCTGATAACACATTTTAATATCATACATAGCGTTATGAAGTTTAGATTCATCAAACTCTATACTGAAAAATTTTAATAATTGATTTTGCGAGACTTTAGCCTTGAGACTGCGGTCATTAATTATTTTATATTGCCAGCTAAGCATGTCGCTCTTTGGTTTGTCTAACTCTTCCCTGTATGCTTTACCAAAAGCCCTTGTATCATATATTCTAGGCAGATAGGAATAGTCTGGCTCTTGGTCTAAAAGCCTTTGCAAAAGGGCTATCATATAAACATCAAAGCCCAGTAAGTTTTGTCCTACAATAATGTATTGAGGGTCGAACAAGTAAGTTTCAAATTTAGACCACACCTCCAATAATGATCGGGACTTTTTATTATAATGTCCCCAGTCAAATCCAGTTAGCTTTTTAACTACTTCTGGTATGTTGAGTTCTTTATGAGAGATGAATTCATCATGCTCTTCTAAGATTTTATTTCCCTGACAAACTATCCAAGATAGCTGCCAAGTTTTAGAAGAGTGTAAATTTAAACCCTCTGTTTCTGTGTCGAAGACTAAGTATTTTTGATTACTTGGTAACATTTTCTAAAAAGGATTCGTATGAAAATTCATTGGAGCAAAAATTATCTAAACGTGGATTACTATAGGTTGGGACTCTACCTTGCTTCCTACTGCAAACAGCCTTATACATTTGGAAGGCTTCAAAATCTTCTTTGTTTTTATAGTAAATGCTTTTTGCATTTTCCGTTTTTACTCCCAGTCTCTTGAGAGCCAAGCTGATTTGAAAGTCAAATGGATGGCCGTTCGTTTCTTCAATATAAAAATGATCATAACCATCTAAAGAGAGATTGCAAAGACCAAAGTGAAAAATATTATTGTAAACATAAGAGTCGTAAAATGGAACTCCTATACTAACATCCTTAAGGTCTGATTCACTTAGATCAGATAAATTCAAGCAGTCTCCCTCACTAGTAAAGCACTTGCTATACAGCTTTCTTACAACTGAGACTCCCCTATTGTTTTTAGGGAAAAATATTAGCTTGCTAGGCATTTCTGATAAGTTTGACTGAACTACAGGCAATCTTACCCCATAAATCATGGGAACACCAATCTTCAAGAAGGCTTTGTTGGCAATTCTAAATCCATAAAAATTATCCTCTACGAGAATCATTTTATTTATATTGCCAGTTTCAGCAATTTCTACTAGGTCTTCAATTCTTAAAAGAGATTTGCCTATACTAAAGTTACTTTTGAACAACGGTATCACTACCGAAGACTACAAGAGTTCCACTCTCTTGTCAAATGAAAAAGCAGGACATCCTGCATATTTTTCTTTCCTTATCGTGCAACCTTCAGAAAATTTCGACTCTAAAACTTCTTTCTGGTCAGCCGAAGAAATGAATTTACCCTCCTTGTCTTCTAAGATGTAGTAGTCCCTAGGAAACTTAAACGGGCAATGCCACATTAACGTTCCATCTTTTTTGAGTTGCCCTATACGATCAGCCCTCCCACAAACAATTTTGCCAGCGAACCCTTCTTCTTTTGATGGGTATCCTTTATCCCAAGCTAGCCCACTAGTAGCTGTTTTTTTGTTGAAATTATTAATTACTTTTTGGATATCTGTCAAGAAATACTCAAAGCCCTCTAAATCTAATTCGTCCAAAGGCTCCATAACTAAAAGCCCTTCTCCTTTTAAATCAAATTTAAGGAATAAAAATTCCATGCGCCGCTTCAAGTATTCTGGATAAAGGTATTTGATTGCAAGGCAATACATATAATCTTGCATGTTATCCGTATAATCTTTGCCCTGAAAAATACTTTTGGATGTTTTAAAATCTCGAATGATAGCTATCTTCTTTCTCTTAAACAAGAAAAGCTTGTCGATGAATCCTAATATTCGGTAATCCTTGCCTCCGTCCTTAACTTTGAGGTCAAACTTCTTTTCTGAAATAGATTCAGTTGGTTTGCCTTCTGTATCTCCAAAGAAATCAAAATTCAAACCCTCAACAGTCATCTTGTTGATGAGGTCCATGTTTTCGAAATCATCTATCTCATACTTCTTGGCATAAGCGTCAACCATCCTCTTAATTGATGCGCTGACATTTATATCTTGAGCCTTGAGGATCGCCTTATAATGTTTCCTATGACGAGGGTTCCCTAGGTTTTCAAAAACAGCATGGCAGATCGTCCCTCTTAAAGAACCATGATTAGATTTATCAGGAAGCCTCAACTGATATTTGCACCAATATTGCCAAGTGCATGTTTGGAGCGTCTTGATTCTTGATGCAGATAAAGGTTTATTATCAGAAGTTTTCATAATAGAACGTGTTCTTTTTTATAAGTTTGTTGTAAGATGAAGTAAAGCTTTTATTAACGCCATTCTTATTTCTCATCATCATCCCTTTGGCAATCTCAATTACTTGAGACATAGAATCTTGGTGTTGTTTATTATGGCACTCAGTAGTATATCTCTCTATCTGAGTTTTATCCATTTCTCCAAAATCATTTTTCTCTGGAGGAATAAAGTAAACTTTTTCAAAGTCCATAGACTCAACCAATTTAAAAATAGATTTAATTGCCCCTTCAAAACCCCGATTAACAGAAGCTGTATTATCGTTATTGAATGATATAAATATCTTTTTTATGGGAAGCAAGGCTAGCCTTGAAGTGAATGTAGGAGAAATATTAAGACCAAAAGAAACTAAAACATTTTTCACACCTCTGTCATACAGAGCCAAGCAGTCTCCCACGGATTCGACTATATGCACAGATTCTTTTTCCATAATCGCCTCTCTAACGTCCTCTATATTGTAGTATGGAAACAACCAATTAGAAGACCTCCCCATATGCAGCCACTTAGGCCTATTATCGTCTGTCACTTTTCTACCAGAAAAACCATGAATACGACCATCCTTTCTAAAGATGGGAAATATAACTCGTTGATACATTTTCCCAGACATGGCTAAACCACATTTGAAATCCTCAAGAGTTTTTTTACTAATCCCTTTATCCAAATAAAAATCATAATGAGGAACAAGTTTATTTAGGGCTTTTTCTGGATATGTTTTTTCTTCTTTCAAAAGGTATTTTTGTTTAATTCTAGCTCCTATATTTACACCATTGTCCTTTAAGTAATGCTTCACCGCATTCCCATCATTAGTATTTAAAGTCTTCTTTAGCAAGGCTTCGAAAGGCATAAATTGAGAATCTTCTACATAGTCTTTCCAGACTCCAGTGTCTTTATATATTTGAAGCGCTGTAGAATTATCTCCAGCCCGATACACTGCATTTGTCCTCCAATATGCACCATGATCTTTTAGATTATAACCAAGGTTCTCAAGAACTTCTTTGTAATTCATTACATTGGTAATCGATCTGGATTATTCTGACGAACTTCAATCCCTCCTCCATTGGAAGAGTCTACAATATCTTGTAAATCGCCACACTCATCAATCCTAAAATTCTCAAGTTTTAAATTCACAAAGTTTTGCTTCTTTGTCCCATCTGGCATCTCTACAGGATGAATCGCTCTCAAAGCATCCTTGCCTAAATGCCTTGCTTTTAGATTAATTAATTTGTGAGTTCCGAAGCTAGCCCCCTCTTCATGAAGCTCTTCTGCGACCTTTCTTCTAAGCAAAAACAAATGAGAGCAGAATTGAGTAATGCCATCAGAGAGAGATACCACGCTCTCATCATCAACAATAGCACCAACGTTTCTATTGCTGGTGATGCCAAGCCTGTTCGACTGCACAGAGGTCAGCATGGAAACGCACGGCTTCCCATCAAAAGACAAGTCTCTATGAATCGTCTGCTTGAATTTATGCACTAAATAAGAAACCTGTTGCCATCCATCGGCCTTTCCAATGCTACCAAAGTCACTCTTAATATAGTCAAAGCTAAAAATTAAAGGATTGCCTCTTCCAATCTTCGAAAAATAAAATCTTTTTAAGAGAGAGCACATCTCATCTGGGGATAACCCCGCAACGTTCTCATAATAAAACTCCATCCCTTGAATCTTATCCCAAGCTGACCTCACTTTTGCAACGACTTCATCTACACTCCAATCCTTATAGGCAGTCGTTCTCCATTTGCCAGTCTGCAAGAGCCACACTGGGACACCAGTCATAGCAGAACATTGTCTAAATATAAGTTCATCTTCGCTCATCTCTCCATTATCAAAGTGAAGAACTGCAACTCCGTGCTCAGCAGAAACTTTTGTAGTATAATCCATGCAGAAGTTCGTCTTGCCGACTCCAGATCTTGCCACAATAACTGATATATTGCCAGCAAGCAAAAGAGAGCCATACATCTCGTTAACCCTTGGGTGAGGCCCAAGCATTCCAAAATCTTCAACAGGATTATTCCCCCTGTCCTCTACAAGCTCTTCCATCATTTCAAACAAGTTGACTGGACCAGCTTCGCTCATCTCAAAATCTTTTATGTTTTTATTATAGATCTGGTCAGACTGCTCTACGAGTTCTCCATATTTTAAGTTAGGATCTGCATTTTTTACAAAATCAGCAACGTTTTTGCAGCTATTATAAATTTCCCTACGGGCAGTATACTTTTTTAATTCTCTAACTGAACTTAAAAATATTTTCTCCGTAATCTTATAAAAGGCGAGTGAGTAAATATACTCTGCTACATCGACACTATCAGGAAAGGTGGCTTTCAATTGCTGAATTCTTTGAACAAGGATTGTCTCGTCAATGCTTTCCGCATTATTCAAAGCATTTTTAAGAAGCTTGAATATCGACACATTCACCTTAGAATCTTCCGAATAAAAATCACGCTCATTTAAAAAGCTAGAAATTTCCTCCCACTTATGCTGATGTTGAAGAACACCACTTAAAACTTTTTTTTCTAAATCAAATGAATGTATCATAAGGACATCTCGTCGTCTTTTTTGGTCATAGCCATTTCCATTAACTTGCTAAGAGCCATCTCAACACAAGGGTTTTCAGTCTTTGCGGTTAATGTCGGACAACCGTCCTTATTAACATATATCAGTATAAAGCCCTTATTCCCTCCGTTGACAGACCCTGTGGAGTCATATATTTTATCCAATAGAGATTGAGGTATATCTACTTTTTCTTCTTCGAGGTCGGTCATTTTAAAAGTTGCATTAAGTTTTCGGGGTAGTTTTTCGAGTCCATTATTTCTGACTCTAAAATCCTAATTAATTTAATATTGTTTATGTCGCAAAAATACTCTTTTTTTTCGTCTCTTTTTAATTGACTGAGAAAGTTTTGCCTAGAGTTCGAGTGAAAAAACTTGTTGTATTTATAGTGCTGGTTCCCATCAACTTCAATTGCAATATTCTGTGTAGCGTTAAAAAAGTCAATAGTCATTCTTGTTCCAGCTACAGGAAATTCTTCAAACACCACATCAGCAAACCAATGTTGTTTAATGTTAGTTTTTACGCTTTTCTGTATCCCGCTTCTACACTTTGCATCCCAATCAATCAAATACTTGGAAATGTTCTTGATCTTCTTCTTTTTACCATTCACGCATAAAAAAGTCATACCAACTTCTTATTTAAGATATTGTCTTTTACGAATTCTGCCAGACAAGAAGTTGCCTTTTCATCACCTTCTAGAAATTCATAAAATGAACGACTTCCTTGGTAAGAATCTTTAAAGTCAATCTCCTTCCCCTTGAGGTATTCTTTTAGCTCTTCATCAAGCTTCAGCCAAGCTCCCGCTTTCTCCAAGTAACCCCACATAATAAGCATTTCTACAATCTCCCTCTCAATCCAAATGGACTTCCCTCCCATGCGACCATGCTTGATGGGGTAAGTAACTATCTGGCCTGTAGACTCGTTAGTTGATTTTAAAATAGCGACCTTCGCGTTGTGACCGTAAATTTTATTTTCTGGAGTAATTTGCTCATTTGGCTTTTCTAAAATCTTGTCTGACTTGTTTTGTTTTTTAAATTCTAGAATCCAATCGGGATAGTGAAGGATAGCATTCCCGCCACTACTATTGGTTTGGTTATTCGGGTCAGCCTTGGCATATTGGCTAATATTAATAGAGCTACGAACTTGAGAAATCATAATACACATATGCCCAAATTTACTCATTCCCAAGCTGACTCGCTTTAAAAAGTCTGAGCACATTAAAGCTCCTCCTGCAACTTTTCTAGCATCTGAAGAACCCTTGTCCAAATCTTCTTTGGTAATAAGTCCATCCATGCTGTCTATCACGATACAAAATTTCTCCTGATCTTGATTATTTCTTAGAAGACCCCTTAAAAAATCTACTACCGTGTCTGTTATATTGCATTCCCAAACTAAGCAAGTCCCTGTGACCCACTCTTCTGGAAGATATACAAAATCAAGACCCGCTCTATTTCTTATATCTTCACTAAGACGACCTTCAGCCATAACGAATAGGCCTTTAGAATTGTCAAGATTCTTGATCATATTATGCATAACATGAAGAGCTTCGTTTGTTTTGCCACCCTCGTTAGCTCCGATAAACCTATGCAATCCTGAACTAAACCCTCCACCCAAAACCTTATCTAAAATCATCGAACCGCTTGAGACAAGGTATGGTTTAGCACCCTCTTCAAAGTTAAGGTGGTATTCTTGATTCGATTTAAAATACGCTTCTGCGTACTCCTTTGAATCATTTAGGCTTTTACTCTTTTTCTTATTCATTTAAAAAATCTTTTAGCGTTTTCTTTTTACTCTCTAAAATATCCTGACCTGCTTTTTGCTTCGTGTCAAGATATTTATCTTTATCAGGAGGCTTGTAATAAAACTCCTTGTGTTTTTTTCTCAAATATTCTTTTCCTTCTTTAGTTAAAAAATATTTAATTGTATTTTTAAATACGAATGGAGGCTTTACTTTCTCTAAAAATTCTAGATCTTTCTCGCAATCCACAAATTGCTCAAAAACCTTTGTCACTGTATGCATTTCCATGCGCCAGTCTAAAGCCTTAGAATCTCCAAGCATCCTTTTTATGAAATTCTTCCTAGCAGAAAAGAAAGGCTTCGGCTGCTTTTTTTTCGAAGGAGAAAACTTGTGACCGCAATCACATAATCCAACTCTTGCTCCGACTAAAGCATTACAGGAGGGGCAGGTCTTTTTACCTCTGGGCATGGATCAAACCATACTCAACTTCAAATCAGTGTCAACCATTTTTCTTACAAGGCCGATGAAATCTGTTTTAGGCTCCCAACCAAGGTTTTTGCGAGCTTCAGAAGAATCGCCCAAAAGAAGCTCCACTTCTGCAGGACGATAAAAGTCTGGATTAATTTGCACCAAAACCCTTTTTTCGTGAATGTATTTTTCCTTCTCTCCCCTTCCCACCCATTTGCATTTTTCTATAGCAAAACCCGCAAAGTTAAAGGCTTCTTCAACAAACTCTCTAATAGAATGAGTCTCATTGGAAGAAAGGATATATTCGTTTGGATCTTCTTGATTTAGCATTAACCAAACACCTTCAACAAAATCTTCTGCATCGCTCCAATCTCTTTTAGAGTCAACATTCCCTAGCTCAAGAGGTTTAAAATCATCTAAAACATATTCGTTTTTAATTCTAGCTACGTTTTTTGTTATTTTGCGAGTAACAAAATCTTCTCCCCGTCGAGATCCTTCATGGTTGAATAACCAACCTTGGATTGCGAAAAGATTATACGACTCTCTCCACACTTTGACCATGTGCCTCGCGCTAGCCTTAGAAACGCCATACGGGCTTCGTGGGCGTATTGGGTGAAGTTCTGACTGAGGAGAGAACAAAACGTCTCCAAACTCCTCTGAAGAGCCAGCATTGTAGTAACGACAATCGGGGCAATGCTTGCTGATAGCTTCAAGCTGATACAAAACAGCCATGGCGTTTGTTTCCATATGATTTACTGGCATCTTCCAGCTAACTCCTACAAAAGAATTGGCCGCAAAATTAATAAAGTAATGAGGCTTTTCTTCAGAAATAACCTGCTCTGTATTTGCTTGATCTGTGACATCAAGATCGATTAATTTAAATCTAGGGTGATCAATTAAGTGTTGAATGTTCTCATGATTCTTGACGCTAAGGCGACGAACTCCTGCAATAATAGTATGTTCCGTATTCTCCAAAAGGTAGTCTGCCATAAAACTGCCATCTTGACCTGTGACACCTGTGATTATTACTTTTTTCATTTTCTC
>TARA_R110000803_G_scaffold185574_1_pt1 | contig 15775 bp, 5 predicted proteins | sample TARA_R110000803 | Tara Oceans TARA_R110000803 (sample SAMEA4397772) | marine metagenome | biome: Polar Biome; feature: [SRF] surface water layer (ENVO:00010504); material: water (ENVO:00002006), including particulate matter (ENVO:01000060) such as... | depth 5 m | reverse complement strand
TACAACACTCGTGGTGATGGTCCAGCGGCTATTGCTAACTCTATCGACGATTTGCTTGTAACAACTGCTGAGGCTAGTACTCACTTGATACCAGAGTTTGGTAATGAGAAAAACTCATCTACTTGGAACAGTTATAAAGCTGGCACCACTTCAGAGAATCAAGACGATTATCAAGATGATACTTATTGGCCAATGGAAGGTAGTAGGTATGGGCTTGACCCTCAACACGCGCAAGTTAATGGATCGTTTTATATAGATCCTAGATTAGGAAGAATACATTTTTCATCTAATATTTCTGGAAAAACTGTGATCTTAGATTATATAAGCGATAGCCTTGGTACGGATGGAGAGATGCAAGTTCATAAATTTGCGGAAGAAGCTATGTACAAATGGATAGCACATGCTATTTTGGCGACTAGAGCTAATACACAAGAATACTTAGTTAATAGATTTAAGAAAGAAAGATTTGCAGCTGTAAGAACAGCTAAGCTAAGATTGTCTAATATAAAACTAGAAGAACTTACTCAAATTTTAAGAGGTAAATCAAAACAAATAAAACACTAGTACATGCCAGAAATCAAACATAACTTCATGAAGGGGAAGATGAATAAGGATCTTGATGAGAGACTTGTTCCCAATGGAGAATATAGAGATGCACTGAATATACAAGTGTCGACATCAGAGGGTTCTGACGTTGGTACTGTTCAAAACATACTAGGTAATTCTTTACTGGCAGGGCAATCCTTTATAAGTGAAAATGCTGTTTGCGTGGGATCAATTGCTGACGAGAAAAACGATAAGTTATATTATTTTATTAGTGATCAACTAGAAAAAATAAGAGACAGAGCGTTTACAAATAGCGCCGAGTGGACAGCGACAACTGGTACTAGTGAGGATTATACTGGAATTGGGGTTTTAATTGCCTCAAATGGTTCTACTTCAAGTCAATATGGTGGTTTTTTTCAAGATTTTGATTTAGTAGATGGTAAGACGTATAAATTAAAGGCTACGTTTTCTGAGAATGATACTGCAGGAACATCATCTAATGTGTACTTTATTGGTGGGAATACTTGGAGTACTAATACTGGAAATAATAGTTATAGGCCTTTTAGTAATCCAAGTGTTGTAAATGGAACAGTGAATCATACTTTTATATTTGATCAATCACAAAACAACAGTCAAACTAGTATGCGCTTTTATATCCAGTTAACAAATGGAAATACTAATATTAAACAAGTAAGATTAGAAAGTTTATCTTTAGTTCTAGTATCAGATATTATAATTGAATATGATTCTAATACCAATACTATAACACCAGTTTTAGTTGATACTATTGGAAATGTTTTAAAATTCAATCCAGATAATATAATTACTGGTATTAATATAATTGACGATTTATTACTTTGGACGGATAATGAGAATGAACCAAAAAAAATAAATATACAAAGAAGTAAGGAAGGTACAAATAATAACGGCTTGACCCACACACGGTTAATCGTTGACAATGTTGATAGTGGTGATATAGAGGAAAAGCACATAACGGTTATTAAAAAAAGCCCATCAATCGCGCCGGGATTAGTGTCTATAACAAATGTGAGCACTGGTTATGTAAGTGGTAACATGAAGCAAATAAACTATTTTTATCCACCAGGCCCCAATTCGCTTGGCCTTACAAATGCTTTAGTAGGAAAGGGTCATGAGATGTGGATTGGGCTATCTAACCTTGCTGGCGTGCAGCCAGAGGTGATGGTCGGAGATGTTGTTAAAGTATATAGAACGTGGGGATCACCCACTGATGGCGAGGTTTTAGTTGCTAGATTATTAATCAAAGAAGTAAGAGATCCTAGTAATCAATTCTTTTTTGCGCAAATACAAAATAATTTCTCAACAGCCGCCGCTGATCGAATATGCTGGTCTGGAGAAACCTCCATTAAAGTCTCTGTGTTAGAAGTGGTTGAGCACGTTCCAACCACACCACTGCCGCAATACTACTTTGAGCTCGAGCAAAGGGGGGAGAGTATTTTTGAAAGAAAATTACCAAGATTCGCTTATAGGTATAAGTACGAGGACGGTGAGTATTCTTCTGTAGGACCTTTTTCGGAGGTTGTTTTTATTCCCGGTGAATTTGATTACCACCCAACAGAAGCGTATAACAAAGGGATGATTAATCATTTAAAAAAACTAACCTTAAATAACTTTATAACTGAAGATATACCAAAAGACGTCACTGAGATTGATTTACTGTATAAAAATGAGTTCTCCCCAAGTATATACGTTATAAAAACCCTAAGTAAAAATGACGGATATTGGGTAGCTAATTTTGGGCGTGGGGAATATGAAGTGACAACAGAAAATGTATACGCTCAAATACCTTCAAATCAGCTAATACGACCTTGGGACAATGTTCCAAAGAGGGCATTATCACAGGAGGTTACCGGCAATAGGGTTGTGTACGGTAATTACTATCAAAACTACGACCTTATAAGTGCGGATGGAATAAAAATAAACCCAAATCTAACAGCTGTTCTTGATGATAGATTTCAACAAGACGCTGTCTATAAAAACGGTTTAAAATCCATAAAATCACAAAGAACATACAATTTTGGAATTGTATATGGAGATGAGTATGGGAGAGAGACACCTGTGTTCACTAATGAAGAGGCCAATCAATTAGTAGCCAAACCTTCGTGTGCGGATTCGAATACGATTGCTATAGATATAAATAGCGAGTTTCCAGCCTGGGCAGACTATTACAAGATTTTTATAAAAGAAACATCAAACGAGTATTATAATTTAGCTATGGGTAGAATGTACGACGCTGAAGATGATAACGTTTGGCTGGCATTTCCCTCTATCGACAGAAACAAGGTGGATGAGGATACATATTTAGTGTTAAAAAAAGGGGCTGGAGATTCTAGCAAGGCCGTAACAGAAGAAGCTAGATACAAAGTTGTCGCTATAGAAAACGAAGCACCTGATTATATAAAAACAAGTTATGATTTAATTGCCGAGCCAAAGGGCTCTATAACATCTAGCGTTATATTTGGTGGTGATACTTCTAGTGCGGCCAATCCTTATGCGGTTTCATTCCCAGCGGCAATCCCACTGCCCGGCACTAAAGTATTCACTATAAACAGATATTATTGGAAAAATTCCACAAGTACAGCTTGGTGGAACATGGGCTTACCTGACATATTAGAGGTCTGGAACACTAAAGGTGCTAACGAGTTGTACGTATCGTTTTCAAATGTACGTAAAGAAACCAATGTTGATTGGGCTGATTGTAAGGTTGAGATGTCTAAAAAATATAAAGTGACTGGCGTGGAGCTAGTTCCAGCTGATATCAACAGTGTCCCTGGTTATCATGGATCAGCAATGTGGAGATTCAAGCTAAATGAAGTTATACCAGCTGGAGACGCTTGGTACACGGAATATGTTTCTACAGGAACAACTGTTTCTAGTCGTAGTAGTGGGGGTTTATTAAAGCCTCATTTTTACAAAAAGATTGTTGATAACAAACCTGAATTTGATGGTAGGTTTTTTGTTAAAATAATTAAAGACCATACCGTAGAAAAACACTTATCTACCGGTATACCTTTAGACGATAAGGGCTGGTTGGTGACTCATACCATCGACCAAGTATTCTATATTGCAGATGAGGATGCTGATACTGTTGATGTTGGTGGTGGAACAGCTTATTCGGATAATAGCATTAGTCGAGAGGATTGGGTTAATAACCTAGGGGGTAGCACAGCTAGCAAGTGGTTTATAGACGAGGCTAGCTTTGCCGGCACCCAACCATTAGATTCTAACCACCCAAAGGACTCGGTGACTTTCCAAGGACAACAACTGTGTGACATCACAAGTAATTATAACTATGCTAAGTACTCCCCTAACAAAGTAGCAAGTCCTCCTGCTGGTGAAGGGCATGTGTTCTTTGGATCAAGCTGGACATATAGTTACACAGGTAGTTCCGTGTATCACAAGGACTATCAAATCCCTACAGCCACGGCTTCAAACCCTACATTTGAATTCTTTGGCACTCAAACCGTTAACAGCAACTCACCAGGATTATTTGGTAACTCTAACTATTATATGGGTGGTACCTCGCTAATATCGGACTTGTACAAATCCAAGCTGCAGGTATCATTACAACCACTGGGTAACAAGCAAAGCTTAGGAGCTGCTTTTTTAAAGGGTGCTCACAAAGGATCATACGATTCCAACGCCGTAGCACTCGCGGACTTAACTACAGATGGTGGTTACATGAATGCCGCCGACTCCACGGCCGCTACAAATAGAACTTCAGCCCTCTATTTACACTTATCATTTGGAGGTATTGGCCCGTCAGTATCTTATTCCGTTACTAGCAGTACCTCAGTGACCAATCTCGCATCAAGTTGGGTAGGCCACGAGTTTAAAAAAAATTGGTGGGTTGGAGGGGATTCGTATGGAACATCTAGCAGTGATTTCGGTGGGGTAAATAGTACCAACGCCAATCAAGCAAAAACAGTATCAAAATTATCAGGAAATAGTTTATTTAGATTAAATGGTGATGCAAACGTATATAAAATAAAAAGTGTAACTAAAAGAAGGTTGTACAACCACCAGGGAGCGTACCAAGGTAGAGACGTGTCAGCGGGAAACTACATCACGATCAACCCCGTTTTTAACGTGTTTGAAGAGTTCATGTTAAATACCACTAATCGTAGGAAGGCCGCCTCTAATGCCTCAAACCCACTCATTAATACAACGAATTTAATAAATGCGGCGGCTATCGAGAGTTTGGTTAGCGCAGCTAATGGTAGCACTACGTACGCGGATACAAGTACTTGGACTCAGCACTCCAGAATGATTCAGCCAGACAATTGTAGGTTAAGTTACTTAATTGAATACGAGGTGCTAGATTATATTGTAAACCCAACAATAAGCTCTGGTGACGAGAGAGACATAGAAGACAACACGGTATTTCCAAATATGAACCGTTTGGATTTTGCTAGATTGGAGTTTGTTGAAGAATTTAGTACTAATATAGACAACGAGCTAACTAGTAACCCCGCTATATTTGAAACAGAGCCCAAGGAAGATGTTGGGCTAGACATATATCACGAGGTGACTGGCGAGCTACCAACGTCGCTAACAACGTACACGCCAAGAGTGCAGAACTTGATCCATATCGGGGCTACACTTAGTATTACTCCAGTAACTACATCTACCGGCGGAGTTAGTGGAACATTCGTTAATAGTATCGCTTACGGTGCTTCTGGGTGGGTTATCCAGGTTTCATCAGCTGTTGATTTAGTTGACTTAATGGGTGACACCACTGTATTGAAGTTTCACAACGACGACGGTACTTATGCCACTGCCACTTGGAATGGCACTGGTAGTTCGGGATCCACCAATTTACTTGATGTTATAATACACCCGAACACTATTGGTTTAGGATGGTTTAACTGTTGGAGTTTTGGTAATGGAGTTGAATCTAATCGTATTGGAGATACTTATAATAAACCATATATTACAAATGGGGTTAAAGTTTCCACCACACTATTAGATAGTTACAAAGAAGAGCATAGGAAATATGGTTTAATATACTCAGGTATATATAATTCTACGAGTGGTGTAAATGATTTAAACCAATTCATTGCGGCTGAAAAGATAACAAAAGACATAAATCCTAGCTATGGTAGTATTCAAAGGCTACATTCAAGATCCACCGCTGATGGAGATCTAATAGCCTTGTGTGAAGATAGAATTTTAAAAATTCTAGCAAACAAAGATGCTCTATACAACGCGGATGGAAACCCGCAGCTGATAGCGAATAATAATGTGTTAGGGCAGGCGATTCCTTTTAGCGGTGAGTTTGGAATATCTAAAAACCCAGAGTCGTTTGCATCGGAATCATATAGAGTTTACTTCACGGATAAAGTTAGAGGAGCGGTGATGAGATTGTCTAGAGATGGTTTAACACCTATTTCAGATCACGGTATGAAAGATTGGTTTAGAGATAATTTAAAATTAACAACTAAACTTATTGGTAGTTATGACGATAGAAACGATGAGTATAATATTACGCTCGCAGATAGAAAAACATTAGGAGAGGAATTAATTGTAAATGGAAACTTTGAAACTGATCCATCAGACGCGTGGTTTCAATCTGGCTCAGTGGATCATTGGACGTGGGATAGCGCTAATAACAATATGTTTTCAGACGCTGATCCGCATGATAGAATTGGTCAATATTTACCGCCCTCTGTGACTGTTGGTAAAAGCTATGAAATATCGTGGACTGTTGGAAAACCCGCGTCAGGAGAACTAGAGGGTAGGCTATGGGTTACTATCCACGATGAGAATGCTAATTACAAAACCATCTCAGCTAACACAAAAACTACAGTTGGAACGTATACAAAAATCGTCACGGTGGATAACAGTTGGCTTGCTTGGCAGTATCCTGTTGGCGATATACCAAATAGTATAAATTTCCATAATAAAGACTGGGGCGGCGTGTATTTCAATGGAACCATAGATAATATATCTGTAAAAGAAATTATATCTGATCCCATAACAGTATCTTTTAAAGAAGACGTTAAAGGTTGGGTCAGTTTTAAATCTTTTGTTACTGAGAACGCTTTGAGCGTAGCTAATGATTATTACACAACACTTAATGGCAAGCTATACAAGCATCATATTGAAAATACTAATAGAAATAATTTTTATGGAGTTGATTATAATTCAAGTGTAAACGTTATATTAAACGATAGCCCTGGAAGCGTAAAATCTTTTCATACGCTAGGTTATGAAGGGAGTCAATCTAGGGTTGAAGGTGTTAAAACTGTTACGGTTGGTGTAGATTCACTCACGGGTGTTAACCCTGGTGGCCTCGCTCAAGGTCTTTATTTTTATTTTAACACAAAAAAAGAAATGGATGATTTGCTTAGTTACACTTGGGATTCAGGTGTGGTTAGCACTACCGTAAAACAATATCGAAATAACATATTAATTAGAGAAGGTTTTATTTATCTGGGAAATACCCCAACTACTTTTGGTTTTGTAGGAAGGTGGAACGAGGGTTCTACTGTTTCTAATTCGAGCGCAGCCGCAGCGGGTGATTGGGAAGTCGGAGATATTATAACAACAAAATCACAAGAAGACAGTGTTAGCCATTTTAACATAACACCTAAAGACGGTTGGTATGTTAGTGGTATTGAAACTGATAAAGAAAAAGGTAATATACACGAATTTATAGAGAAAGAAGGAAAATGGTTTAATTATATCAAAGGTGAAAACCATCAATTCAATAAGGTTTTGCTCGATTCAAGAGTGGATTTTGGGGCTTTTAATGTCCAAGGTATCGGTATATTATCTAGTATAGATTCAGATATATTAACTTTTGACGGTAACATTAATACATCGCTACAGGTTGGGGACGTTATATGTTTTCAAACTCCTTTTGCGAACGGATCGTTTAGCACTATAGATTCTAGTAATATAACCCAACATGGAAGTGTCACTGATATAACGGCCAACACAATAACTGTTAATTATTTTGGCGGTACCACGCCTACCGCGGGGGATTATATTTTCTTTACAAAAAATAACGTTATCAACACGTCTAGTTTGCTTGGGTATTTTGCAGATATAAAGTTTGAAAACAATTCAACGGGTGAAATTGAGTTATTCTCAGTAGGTTCTGAAATTACTGAAAGCAGTAAATAAAAAAAATAAACTATGTCATATCACGGTAGCACTACCAGTCAAAGCACAACAAACACTCAAGGACGGCAAGCCCCACCTGGTTTTCACTACATGCCTGATGGAACCTTGATGGCTGATTCAGAGATGCGCGAGCAAGCACCTTCGCAACAAGTTGTCCCGGGTGAACTTGTAATAACAAGCTTTGAGATGGACTTTAGTAGCATTACCGCTGCTGGGGAAACTAGATCCTTTGTGGTAAGCGGCTCTAGAGGATCTACTTTTGAAGTCGAAGTAAAAAATGAGGATAATTATTATTATAACTTTCACACCAAAGAATTCCAAAGTGCAAAAAGTGTTTTAAGTCGGTTATTAACGAGTGGTGATTTCTATGGCAATATAACTTTTCCAACAGTAACTGACAATGACCAGTATGATATATCTATAACCGCAACTAAAGACACTAAGCATGGCAACTATTATGAAACTAGGTTTGGTGATGGTAGCGTGGATATTAATTCAACCACCGGATCTAATTCGCGATTGATGACAAAGGTGATTTACCAATATGTAGATTTAGTTTTAACCATCAACCCTTACTCGTCTGGCGGTACTATAACAGGTACGGCTGCCAATGACACCGTAGCTATATCAGCAGGAGCTGGGTTAACCGAGGCGGTTGCTTTTTCGACAACGTTCACTGTTGCTAACGACAAGGCTTTACAGATTATAAAACAACCTACACATTTAGATATACTATCATTTGTAGAGCCAGTGGTGGGCGCGGCGCCAGTAGATATTCCTGGTGAAAATACATACCCAACAGCTACAACTGCTTTTACAGGTGATGATGTTAATGGCGCTATAACTAGTGGTGCTATAGTAGAAATAGATGCTGACGTTGCTGGGAATGTAGTTATTGGAGATAAAATAACAACACCTGTAACGACAGATACTGTAAACGGCGCGGTTACTAGTGGTGTTACCGTAACAATGGACGCGGTTACTAACACTAAAATGGCGGTTGGAGATCGAGTAACTGGAAACTCCACTCTTGATAGATCGATAATAACGGTTGCAGCCGTGTCCGCAGAGTCGGTAAATGTATTTACCTTGTCCGAGGCAGTAGCAATAGCAGACGGCGTATCACTAACGTTTAGTTCTAAAATAAACAGAAGCCTAACAACGGTTCTTAATCTTGATCCAAGTGGAGAGGCAAAACAATTTACGATGTCTCAGGATATTCAATTTCGCGACAACGCTCCTTTGACGTTTTTTAATCAAATGAATTATAGATGGCCTGTTAATAATTTTGCTCACGTGTTAAAACCTGGGTTTATTTTTGTTGAGGGCGCGACTGGGCTTGTGGATGGCTCAAAGCTAGCTAAATACTCGGACACTACGACTGTTTTCGCTGGAACAGAGCAAGAAAAAGTTTACACCAATTACGAGGTGGAGGCTGTAGATACTTTATCTTTAAAACCAGTGATTACAAATGGTGAGGTAACAACTCAAGCTGGAGCTATTACGTTCGACAGACAACAACCGAGATCTATTGCAGGTGTCACTTTAAAAGCAGGTGGATACGGGCAAAATGAAATACTCAGTGTTTTTGGATATGATGTTAGGTTTACTGATCTAGAAATTGCGTTGACAGCAGTTACTACGACAACAACAGCGGCTGTTAATAATAGCACTAGCGTTCCAGTGGCGTCTAGAAATGGTATACTAGATGATATCAGCACTGTTAGTGGTATAGGTATAAATCCATCCTTAGCGGACCCAACGGTCGACACCGGGGCTGGAGCGGTGACGGGAGCAGGTACGTTGGTACTAACGGCTGCTCAAACTTTAGAAGATGGTGCGACATTAACTTTTGCTAATGCAGGATTAGTGGCTACCATAACCGGGAATATACACGTTTTGAAAGCGGGAACAGCTAGTCAAAGACTTAGATTTGACATCGACAACCTTCTTTCTATCACTTAACAGTAAAATAGCTGGTAAAAGTGTGACTATTATAGATATAAATTAAATTAAATGAATGACAATATAAACTTTAGATCCTTTAAAGAAGGTGACTATGAGATTTGTTGTGAGTGGTGGAAGTGGTGGTGGAAACGTAGCGGGCAAAACCCAGTTATAAGGGCTTTTTTGCCAAAAGACGAAAGGTGTTTTGTTATAGAGAAAAATGGAGTATTAATCGCTTGTTACTTCTTATTTATAATGGAGCCAAGCATAGTGGGTTGGACAACTTATTTGGTTACTAATCCTGAGTACAACGAAAAAGACAGAAGAGAGATAATAAAAACTCTAGTAACGAACGTGGAAAAAGAAGCAGAAAAAATTGGTATAATGCAGTTGTTTACTGTTTGTGGAAACCAACAGATGTCAAATATACACGAGAGTTTGGACTGGATGTTAGTACCTGTTAAAAACGAAGCTTTCAAATACCTAACAAACAACTTTAAGAAATAATATAAAAATACAATGGGAGATTTTACTGGTAAACGATCAAAAAGAAATCAGACCTCAACTATGAACCAAATGAATCAAATGATTCAAGGTCAGGTGGACGAGTCCAAGACATATAGAGAACAATCACAAGCAGCGGCGAATAAAACCAGGAAGCAGTATGAGGATTTTGAATTCAAAAATCCATACGAAAACATGGAAAACCGTTTTGAAGATATGACGGTTGATATGCGTGCTGCTGAGTTTCAAACCCAACAAGGGCAACAACAAAGAGCTGATATAATGCAGGGATTAAGAGGTGCAGCTGGATCGAGTGGTATAGCTGGTTTAGCTCAATCACTGGCTAATCAAGGTCAATTACAATCGCAACAAATAGCCGCTGGTATTGGGCAACAAGAAAGACAAAATAAAATGCTATCTGCTCGGGAAGGCTCTAGAATAGACCAAGTTGAAAGAGGAGGGCAAGCCGCTGTTCAAGCCGCAGAAGCTGGAAGGCAATCAACTCTTTTAGGTATGGATTACGGGACTTTAGCTGGTGCAAACCAAGCTTACCAAGGTTCTTTAGCAAATCAAATGTCTGGTATGGGAATGAAAGCAGATATGTATGGAGCACAAGCTCAAAATAACATGTTTAGCACATTAGTGGACGCTGGGGCGCAACTAGGTAGTGCTTATCTTGGCAAAGCTTAATAAAACAAACAATTAATATGGCAATAAATTTAAACCCAGGAGCAGATGCAACTTTAGTAAACACAGCTTATAAAGCAGCTGTGTCAGACGCTCCTGGAAGTTATAGCGGAACCCTTGAGAAAGCGGCTGATAGTTACGAAAAAACTATGGAAGCACAATCAAAGACATTTGGTTCAATCGCAACGCTAGGGGCTAGTATTGGCGCTGAAATGATAGAGAGCGCGAATGAACTAGATGCAATGATCGCTGTTGGCGCTGGTTTAGATCCTGAGGGATCGGCTAAACTAATGGAAGATTTGTATGCGAATAAAGATGCTCAAAAAAAATTGCGAGGAATAAATTTTCTGCAATCAAGAGAAACCAGACAAGATAAACAAAAATTAAAATTAGAACAAAAACGACTTTTTGGTGAAATTGATGAGCTTTCTAAAACCATTGAACTTGGTTCAGGAGCTGTTGCAGCGGGTACATTTAAGATGTTGCCTGGGAACGAAGTGGATGCTGAGATGGTAAACGCTATTATTAAAAGCAATTTAAAAGATAAAGTAACAAAAGAAGGTAACATAGCTAGGCTTACTAGAAGTGAAAAAACTGGGGAGCTAATGTACACTATGTACAGAGCAGACGGTACGCCAAGCGATTTAGGTAATGGCGAGCCTGTAACGATGACTATTAAGCAGTTTAGTAAAGCGATAGCTACCAATGTAGATGACAAAGGTGTTATGAAAGGAAGGTTTGACAGTATAGTTGACTCGTCTGCAAAGTCAGGTAATACGAGTTTAAAAGGTGTTTACGATCCAGAAATGAAGCAGATGCATTTAAACCAGTTGGATGAGATATTGAAAACTGATACTGATTTACAAAGAGCTTTTGGGGAAAAGTTTGGTTACTCGAACAGTTCTTTTATTGAGGACATGCAAAAGCCAAGCAACTTATCGACATGGGTGTATAATGATCTACTCGCAGCTACGGGTGGTGTTGATGGCGAGCTTGCTTTAGGTGGTGTCACTGAGGGTATTGAAGACACGGATGATAGTGGAGGTATAAGTCAAGCTGAACTTCAAAACGCAACTAACTATGGTATTTTAGCTAGCAATATATTAGGCATGAAAGATCCAGAGGTTAGCAAAGCCCTTTTTAAAGAATATACGATTGATAAATTTGAGGCCGCACATAAGTATGGGTACAGCAAAAAACCACCTGTTGCTGGGAAAAATGTAAAAACGGCTACGGGTAAAGACAAACTTGGCTTCTACTCTAAAGGAAACAAAGTGCAGTTGCTTAACAATCAATACCTATCAGGTGGCTCTGCTCAATCACTTTATAACGACATAGAGGGTGGTAATAGTTTTGACGCTAAAGATCCTTTAACTGGAAACATAAATAACTATTCGTACAAAGTAGTGGGTGGTGAGGGTGGTTGGTATGAAAACTACGAGGAAGGTGATACCCCTGGGTCTAACCAATACATAGGCTCTGGTCATGATTTATCTAAAAAGTTTACCAATGACGTTAGGTATAAAAACATACAAACTACCGTTGAGCAGGAGGTTGACCTTAAAACAGGTTTAACGAATTTTGATAATCCATTTGGGGATGGAACTGATAAAATCGCTGCACCACCCAGTGACTTTGTGAAAGCCGTGGGTAACGATGATCTAAAGGTCAAAGAATACTTAGATAGCATGAAAATAAAAGGCTTAGAAGTGAAGGCGTCGGGCTTTGGATCTGACTCTATCACGCTTAAGCTCGGTGGTAAGTCTAAGACATTTATAGTTGATCCTAATTTTACGGGTGACGAAGATAGGGCTTCTGAAATTTGGAAATGGTTACACGCTAATTGGTCAGAGGGCGGAAGTAGTTATAGTGGATCAGCTGCAGACATTGTTGCTGGTGTTGAATCATAATTAATAAATAAATACATGGCTGATATTACAAGTGTAGTTCAAGGAATGATGGATGCTGGGGAGCCAGAGGAAAAAATTAGAGAAGTTGTACGTCTTTACAAAGAAAGAGAAGCGGGAAAAGCACAAGACTTGACGGTAGATCCAGCGATGAGTCAAGACGGTATGGGATCACAATCGGTGGATGGTTCTTTGGAATACAGCTACCAAACGCAAGGAGATAAAAAAGCGTGGGGTAAATCTCAAGATGGGGGGAAAACTTTCGAAGTAGTTGAAAGTGGAAACATTCCTGAAGAATGGTGGGAAGACCCTAAGTTTATGGAGGTTTACAAAAAAGAAACTGAAGGGTTCGAGGGTGAAGAAAGCGACACTAAAGAGCGAGGAGCTTTAGACATACTTAAAAGTTATGGTGCAAGCTTAGGTGTTGGAACTGTTAGTATAGCTGATAATTTTACAAAACTCTACGAGACGGGTGAGGGTGGTTTTTTAAGCGAAGTGCTTTTTGAAAACCCTTTCGTAGCTTCTTTTGGGTACGCAGCTGATATTTTAAGAGACAAAGGATACGACATCCCAGAAGAGTTTTTGTGGTTAGACTTAACAACACCTGGTATGCGTAGAGAGGCTTATGAAAGCCACATGCTTGATTCTAGAGAAAAAGGATTAACCCTAGAGCAAGCGCAAAAACTAGATCCAACCAATACAATAAAGTTTGAAAAAACTTTAGATTGGTTCAGCAAGCACACATACACACACAGAGATGAAAATGGTGATCCTATGGATTACTTAGGTTTAGTTGAAAAAGGTGACTACTCGGGAGCGGCTGATGCGTTTGTTAACGACGCGTTTGGCGCTGTTCCCTCGTTGGTTGTAAGTAGACTTCCTTATGGTTCTGGCGCGGCTATATTGGGTGCAGGTGCGTATATGGACAACTTTGAAAGAGAAATGTATAAAAGAGGTTTTGATGACGAAACAACTAGAAACCAAGTCGTGAAAGATTCTTTTATAACTGGTTCTTCTGATTTTGCCATGGAACTTATTGGTGGTAGAATCTTAAATAATATTATTGGGAAAGGCATACCCAAGGACAAAGCAAAAGATCTTTTAACAAACATACCAAAAGTAATTGCTAAAAAGTTTGGGTTGGGGTATTTGTCTGAGTTTGGGACTGAAGGGTTGACAGGTGTTATGCAGACACAATCCAAAGAATGGTCGTATGGAGACGTTGTTACTTACAAGCAGAATCTTAGGGCGTTTTTTAAAGATGGTTTTTTAGGTGGTTTTCTAGGTGGTGGCGCAACGCTGATGTCAACACCAGGCAAACGTCAAATTCATGATTATTTATCACCAGAAACATATAAACAAGAGCAGTTAAAGGTAGAAAAAGAAATAGTTGGGTTGATGGTAGACGCTGGCAAGGCAGAGGGCAAGAATAAAGAAATCTTAGAGGAAAAAATAAAAGAGTTACAAGATAAAAAAGAATTAAACAAAGAAAATCTCTATGGATTTTTTGACAGCTTAACTAAAGCTGAAAAACAAGAGTACGCAAATAATATAGATGGCCAACACAAAAACTTAGACATAATAGGTAACTCAGAGCACAGTGAGGCTACTCAAAAAGCAGCAAAACAAGAATACAAAAAATATACAGATGCTAATAGTAAGTTTTTTGCAGGTATAGATATTGATTACGACTCTAATCTTGAGCAAGTAATAGGTAGAACGTTAAAGGCTAGTGAAAGAATTCAAGAGCAAAGAGGTGTGTTTGGTTTTAACAAAAAAAATCTTGACATAGAATATGTTGACTCTGAAAGTAGGTTAGAGGAATTAAACGCAAAGTTTGAGGGTTTTGATAAAGCTGATGGTATGTTTGTTGACAACTCTGGTGGTAAAAGTAAAATATACATAAACCAACAAGTAGCGGCTTTAACCGGCGCTACTAACGTAATAGGACACGAGTATTTGCATGCAATTGTTTCTCAATCTTTCTCAGAAGGTATTGGAGCGGCTAACTTAAAAGGAGCAACAAAATCTTTTGTTGAGTACTTGAAAAGCACTGGTCCTGATGGAGCTAGAATAGTTGAAAGAATTGAAGAACGCTTGGCTAACAAGTATAGTGGAAGAGATGCTAAGGGTGATATCATTAGAGACAACAACGGTCTAGTTAAAACCAGAAACAAAGCCGATCAAGAAGAGTATTTCAACTTGTTTTCAGATATAATTAAAGAGGAGAAAATAGATTCTGTTGAAGCAAAGTCAGCTGGTATAAAAAACTCTTTTAGAGCTTTATTTAGAGGTTTAGGATTTGGTGAGGTTGATTTTCAAAGCGGTCAAGAAGTTTTTGATTTCTTAGTCGACTACAATACAAACATGAAAAGAAGTAGTATTCTTGGCAAGCTAACGTCAAAGCGTATTGCTAAGGTTAAAATGAAAGGGTTAGAGGCTAAAACCGATAAAAGATTTAAAGGTGGTACAGACGCTTTGGTTAGTGATAACAAGAAATCAACGTCTGACTCAAAAGGCCCAGTTGACGATCTCGGTAAAATGGGTTGGACTGATAAGACATGGAAAGAATCAGGCGCTACGTTTGCTATTGAAACAATGAAAGATGAAAAACTTCTTGACGCTTTAATTTACGCTAAATATAAAGTAGAAGATGTGCCAGCTAACTTTGTTGATTTAGTTTATGCTGAATTAGTTAAAGATGTACAAAAGTTTAATGAAGGAAAGTGGGGTACAAAAGATGAGAACGATAGTTTATTTGGGTATCTGCAAGGTAGAATAAAGTTTAGAGCGGGAGACGTCTACAACAGAGAGTTTAAGGTTGATGACGAAATGAAAGGTGCCAAGGATATAGGCAAGACAACAAAGGAAGGCGAGGTAAAGGTTCAAGTTGCAGCGGAGAAATCTGCTGAGATGGAAGCTTTTGAAGAAGAGGATTTATCAATTCAAGGTCAAGCTAAAAAAGAAAAAGCTGATAAACAAAAGTATTCTGAGTATAGAAGAAAACTAGGGTT
>TARA_R110000803_G_scaffold37040_3_pt1 | contig 15830 bp, 39 predicted proteins | sample TARA_R110000803 | Tara Oceans TARA_R110000803 (sample SAMEA4397772) | marine metagenome | biome: Polar Biome; feature: [SRF] surface water layer (ENVO:00010504); material: water (ENVO:00002006), including particulate matter (ENVO:01000060) such as... | depth 5 m | reverse complement strand
ATTGTCATTACTAGAGTTAGAAATATAAGTGTCATAGGTCTTGTATTCTTACTAAGCCATGAATCACTTTTCATATCACTATTCCATCGCGCAGATATATTATTCATCTCTGCTATATCTTGTTCTAGTAGCTTTAAAGCCATTTCTTTATCTTCTGGCTTAATACTACTATCACTTGAAATAAGATTTTTTACAACGCCAAACGCTCCATTGTCTGGAAGTACGTCTCCGATTGTATCTAAAATTTTAGGGGCCTTGTCTTTTAGGAAAGCCCCTATTTTTGTTTCTTTAAACTTTTTTTTAGGCATTTTAATAACCCTGTGCTTGAGAAGCTACTGTTTGAACATCTTTAGCTAACTTACCTCCTTCAGCAGTCTTTTTGTATTCCTCCAAAGATAATCCAGATTCTTTCATTCTAGTCGTGAAAACAAGTTCTGCAGCTTTTTTCTTTTTAGCATAATCTTTGTCTCTTTCTGTTTTATTATACATTGGACTTATTAATCCTTTAGCTTGCATCGCGCCGTAGTTTCCTTTATGTTTTTTATTTCCTAATTTAAGAGGACTTTTATCGTATGGCATAATTATTTGTTTTTTCTTTTACTTGTTTTGTAAGCACGTTTTTCATGACTATGTTTTGGATTACCGTCAGCTTCTGCACTTCTTTTTATTTTTGTGAAAGGGCTATTAGTATTTTCACGAGTATACATATGCTCGTTATCATACCATAGTAATCCATCTTTCATATCTTTTATATGAACTTTTTCATGATCTAACACTTCTTTCATTTGTGCTGGATCTTGAATATCTTTATGTACTCTTATAGTACCGTTCTTATTAGCTAAGCCTAATATACCATCTTCATCCAGTGTTCTATATATTGGAGTGTTATCTATTTTATATGGTGGTTTAAGCTTTATACCCATTATATAGATCTAAACGCTAGTAAAAATTCTCTAATACCAAAGCCAAAGCACATACCTGCATACATAGGGTGTTTCTCTGCTATTAAAACTAAACCTACACCTAAACAGCAAGCTGCTTTAAATAATGGTGAACTCAATGCTGTTTTTATTTTATCCATAATTATTTCTTTTTACAACCGAAGTTATTAGCATAATTAGCCATTTTAACTACAGCTGGTTTATATTTGTCTTTACTTTTCATTACAGCAGAAGCAGCAGCACAAGTAGATTTACCTGGCATGTTTTTTTCAACCCAAGCTGTAAACTTGCCTTCGTTTTTTTCTTTTATTTCTGGAAATTCTTTTGCCATAACTTATTTTTTATAAGGAAAATTCTTATTGAACCAATCTTTACGATCGTCACAACCACAGCCGCCAGGTATAGAATCAGCTAATCTTTTTATACCTGTTGCTTTTGTGAAATTTGCGATTGAGTCACCTAATCCTTTTGGTTTCATTACATGTCCCCTTTTTTCATAGCATCTTTTTCTCTGTCTACGACAGGCATAAATGCTAAATCAGCGTTCATATGTTTTAATACTTTATGTACGCCTTCAGGTCTTCCTTGAGCGCTGGACTTGTTTCCTGAGAACTTTCTTTTACCCATTGACTTTTCCATACCTTCTGACTCGTCTCTACGAGCCTTCATACTTTGTGATTTCTTACCATGCTTAGCACCTAAAGAATCATCTAATCTTGCGTTATATCCTTGTTTCATTTTAAAATCTTCTATTTTTTCTTGAATGTTTTAATACATCTATTTTATGTATATCAGTTTTAGCATCATAAATCATTTCTCTATCATGAATCATTTCTTGCTTTTTACCTTTGTCTCCTTTTTTATAAGCTTTATCTGCTTTATGTATTTGACCTTTTGCATCATGAATTAATTCTCTTTCATGCATCATGTCTTTGTTGTACTTATTCATTCTACTATTATTTGTACTGGTCCACACTCTTCAATATAATTAGCTATCTTTGGATAGATTCTTTTATATGATTGAGTAGAATAACTACCAGTAAATTTACTAGCATCTACTACATCGTTAAGCAGTAGACATCCAGCTGTATGTTCATCAGTATTACCTGTATGTATTAATATGTATTGAAAACTCATACCTGAGTTAACTAGGATCCAATTAGGCTTGTTATATAAGCATAACATACCTTTATGATCAGAAAACTTCTTAGAGTATCTAGAATGAAATCCTCCTTCAGATCTTAATCCTATTTCGTATATACCGTTAGGTATACGAGTTTCTCCGTAAACTTTTTTAGTTCTATGCTCATCTTCTATTACAAAACATTGAAAGACGTCATCTATATAGAATAAACTTATAGATGCGTCTCCATTGTCTGCAATACGTTTGAGTCTTATCTCCACTACTTACCTTTTTTAAGGTTCCACCATTTATGAACAGTATACCCAATAGTAAGAACAAGTAGCATTACTTTTAATGTAGGTTCTAGCCAGTCGATACTTGCGACCGTGAAAGAAGTTATATTAAGACAATATAACTTTAGATCTGCTAAAGCCATTACCCTTTGTTAGCTAATAGATTAGCATTACCTTTATAAGGTATATTATTTATAGTAAGTCCAGGTGCTATGTTAGAGTTTCTTGATCTCATTGTTCTTTCACCTACTGGCATACATCTTTTAGGAGTGCTTAATTTAACTCCTGCTGTTTTTTGTTCTTCTCCGTAATTTGGCATAATACTTTTATTTATTTTATTTATATTTTTTACCTACATTTGGATTTTTTCCACCACTAATACTAGATGGACCTTGCTTGTCATAAGCTTCTACACTTCCTGTTTTTTTATTCCAATTATATTCTGTTTTTCCGTCAGGTTTAAAGCTTCCAACACCTTTCATCAAGCCAGCATCACTCATTTTGTTCATGTTGCTTTTTATGTAGCTTTTTATTTGTTTCTGCTTTTCTGGTGGATCTGTAGATCTAACCTTCATTGGAGACATATTTTTTTCTATGGCAGTTTGTCTTGCTTGCTCATAAGAAGACATTTTACCATCTTTGTCTAAATCACCTTTCATAGCCATTGGAGCTATAGGGCTTAACATTCTTCCTCCAACCGGCGTAGGTGAGGTTAAGTTTTGAGCAACGCCTGCAGGTACTGGCGTACTTCCAGGCATACCAACATTAATTGGTTGCATTGGATCTATAGACTGCATCGGGTCTACTGGCATACCTTGTGCGTTAGTAAGCATTGGATCCATCATGCCAGCTTGTTCGTAAGGTGATTTTTTCATATTATCTTGTTTTGTCGTTATTAACATTGGCCATAGCAAACGCCATAACTTTATCTGTGTATGTTTTTTCTTTTTTAGTTGAAGGTAAATCTTCTTCACCCAACATTATTCTATATACTCTACTTAATACATGTTTAAACTTAAACGATGTTTTGTATATATTAAATTTTTGTGTAGTTCTATTTCTTTCTCTCCAAACTACTATCCAACCTTTCTTAAGAAGCTTGTTCCATCTTCTATTATCCCAGCTGTAAGAGAACTGACCTGTTAAAAAATCTTGCTTTGTAAAATGTTCAATTGAATCTAGATATATCAATAACTCAAGGTCTGCATCCTTAAGATCACATGTTTTACATGCCCATTTACGTATAATTCTATAATGCTTTAATAAATTAAGATCTTTAACATCAGTAGATGTAAGTTTTCGCATTGATATTATTTTTTCTGGAACTCAACAATGTTGGCAGTAATTTTATTCTTTTTATTGTCAATTGTTAAAGGTTTTTTAGTTTTAGGCTTTTCTTCAGGTGTTTCAGCAGCAACACCAGCTTTTTTAACTTTTGATGTTGGTTTACCTATATCTTTTAATAATGAACCTAAGGTTTGAATATCTTTAGTGGCTTTAGTTCTTTTTTTAGCTACAGCTTCTTTTACCTTTTTAGTAGTAACTTCATCAACACTTTCTTTTTTAGCTATTTTCTTTGCTGCTCTTATTTCAGCTTTAGTATCTTTTTTCTTAAATCTAGCTTTTTCTTGCTTTTCATTACCTGTAGTATAGTAGCCTTTTTTTTCATTTTCTATAAGCCTAACTGGACTAGTCCATTGAGCTACAGATTGACCCATGCTTTTCATAGAGCTGTAATCGTTTTTCATCTTCATAGGAGAAGTGTCTTCTAAAAATATAGGATCTCCACCCTCTAATCTTGATGAAACTCGGACGTTAGCTGATTTTTTACCTTTACCTTTAATAGCTCTTTTGGATGGTCCTTCTAGCTTACTTGTAGTTTCGCCTATGAACTTACCATGACCTTTACTGTCATAATCTCCACCACTTAAATAAAAATTACCACCTGATTTAACTACAGGTAATTTTTCACCACCACCGTAGCTTCTCATTTTTACTTTAGGTTTCTTACTTCTTAGTTTATTCATATCTACAATATTACGACTACGTCTTGTTCTTTTATTACTTTATACTGATCTTTGTTTATTTCAATAGTAAATCCAGCATGACGATCATAATATATGTTATCATCTGGTTCTACTCCAGCTACCATAGGCCCAACGGACAATACGGTAGCTTTTCTATATCTAATGTCTTCACGGTGAGATTCTCCAAGGAGTAATCCACCTTTAGTTTTAGTTTCTATATCTTTGTCTGGATTTATAACTATATGCTTACCTACTGCTTTCATGCTCTTAAATTATTAATTACACAATCAGTTGATAATATAGTAGTAGCTACTGATGCCGCGTTCTGTAGTGCACTCTTCGTAACAAGCAAGGGATCGATTATTCCGGACTTTACCATATTAACCGTTTTCCCTGTAACCACATCTAATCCTCTTCCTCTTACTTTTGGAACTTCGTAGTCTTGTATACCAGCATTTTCTAGTATTGTTCTATATGGAGCTTTAATAGCTTCTAGTAGAACTTGTTCTGACTTAGACTTAGGTATTATATTAATTGCTGCATTTAGCAAAGCAATACCTCCTCCTGGCACTATTCCTTCTTTGATCGCGGCTTTAGTAGCACAAATAGCATCTTCAACCCTGTCTCTTTTTTCTTTTAATTCAACTTCTGAATTAGCACCAACTTTTACAATAGCTACTTTAGCTAGTAAACGCGCCAATCTTTTTTCACACCTAATCTTTAAGTTAGGATTGGAAGTATCTTTTATTTGTTGTTCAATTCCTTTTATTAAGTCTTCTACTTCTTCAGGCGTCTCTTCGATCTGGATAATAGTTTCGTCTTGCGTACTTACAGACTTTAGACATGTTCCTAAATGTTCTGGTTGTATAAGATCCATATCATCGCCTAAGTCTTCATTAATAACAGTAGCTCCAGTTAACATAGCTAAGTCATCTAATGTTTCCTTTTTATTTATACCATAAGTAGGAGCTTCTAATACATTAACCTTAATATTGCCTTTAACCTTGTTCATAGCTAAAGCAGTCATCACTTGAGGTTCTAAGTCTGCTATAATAAGCAAGGCATGTCCTTTCTTTATAACATGTTCTAGTATTCCTTGTATTTTCCTTACATTGTCTACCTTGCTATCTATTATAAGTACTAAAGGATTATCTAGCTCAGATGTACCTTTTTCTTTATTAGTTACAAAGTGGTTGTGTAAAAAACCTTTATCATAAGGAACACCTTCTATTCTTTCTATAATAGTATCAGGTTCACTATGTGTCTCCATCATTACTATACCAGTTTCATCTACTGCTCTAAATGCTTGACCAATGAGTTGGCCTAACTCACGGTCGTTATTGGCTGAGATGGTAGCTACTTGTTCAATTACATCTCCTTTTACTTCTGAGGAATGCTTTTCAAGATATTGCACTACTTTATTAACAGCCAAGTTAATACCTTCTTTTAAGTCTCTAGGACTGATACCTTTTATTTTATAAGCCTCTGTTAAGATAGCGTGGGCAAGTACAGTAGCCGTGGTGGTACCATCGCCTGCTTCTTGTACTGTTTTACGCGCAGCTTCTTTAAGTAGCTTAGCCCCCATATTTTCTACAGGATCTAAAAGTATTACACTATTTGCTACTGTTACACCATCTTTAGTAATCTGTGGATTACCATTTTGATCTTCTAGTATAACACACTTGCCGCTAGCTCCTAATGTAGAGCTAACAGCTTGCGTGAGTTTCTCTATACCGCTAAATATAGCGGACTTTGCATCTTCACCGAAGTTGAGATGCTTTACTATTGTTTCGTTCATTTGATTTGATTAAATTATATTTGGTTTAAATTGAGGGGTTAGGTTGTTTCTATTTTTTAAGCTGATTTTGCTACATTCTCCCAGCTTATTATTATTGATGCATCTAAATCGTTACTAGCATCAGTTAGATATATTTTATACTGTGCTTGTTGCAATGCGTAAATAACACTATTAGGTAACGACCCGGTTGTTGTAGAGAATTCACCTCTCATACATGCTTTCCTTATTTGTCTAGCAACAGTTCTTGTAGACCATATTACAGATAAAGATAAATCTTTAGCGCTTGAAGCATTTAAAAAATCAGGGTTAACAGCTTCTGAAGCACCAGCTGTAATATAGCCTTTTAAAGCTTCTGTTTCTTTTTCATCTGCAGGTGCTAACTCATCGTCAATAACACCCTTCATAACTGTATCAGCTTCAGCTATAACTGTAGAATTGTCTGGGGCTCTATAAAAAACTTGTGACGTGCTACCGTAAACTTTAGGTACGTTAGCATCTCTTTTTATTTGCTGAGATTCGTAAAGGCTAATAGTATCTTTGTTTTTAGCTAAAAAGTCATCATATGATTTTTGAGCAGCTGCTTTATCAGCTGTTGTTTTATTTTTATTTGCTGTTAATGTAGCTATTTTATCTGTAGAGTTTTTCTTCTTTTCGTTATTGTCTTCTATTTGTTTATTTGTTTCTTCTATAGATTTTTCAGCTACCCCAATAGCTGTATTTTCAGTTTCTTGAGATTTGACGTTAACTTCTAAACTAGCTTTTGCTTCTACTTCATTAGTTTGCTTTGAAGATAAAACAGCCTCAGCAGAATCAATAACTATTTGTTGAGCAGCTTGATCAGAAGCACTTGCTCCTTGTTCTTTTAGCTTCTCAAGTTTTTGTTGTTGCTCTTTCAGATTTGCTTGAGCTTCTGAAACCTCTTTTTTTGCTGTTGCTATAGCTTCTTGTAATGCTGGAGCTGCTTCTTTAAGTTTCTTTAAAGCTTCTTTACCACTTACTACTTTAGCTTCTAAAGCAGTTTTTGATGCTGCTAAAGTTTGTTGAGTTTTAGTAAAGCCATCAACAAAGCTTTGTTCTTCAGCTATACTAGCAACTATTGCTTTTAATTTATCTGTTGTTACTTCTAAGACTGCTAGTCTTTCACTTCTTCCAGTTATTAATTCTTGATATAACTTTTTTCTTATTAATGCCATTGTTTAATCATTAAATGTTTTAACTACTTTAGGTCCTTGCAAGAACTCTAACTTTTTAATATAATGTTCTATCGATGCATCTATTGCTTGTTCAGCTCCAGCGATTGTTTCTCGTCTTGTCACGTCGATCCACTCTTCATCGTCTTCTATACTTCTATACTCGGTTTGTAAAAATCCATTTGGTAACTGTACTATTCTCCAGTTTCTCTTTATGGTTATATGTTTCCAAAGGTTGATCATACTTTGATCTGGTTGTGGTGAACTACCCCACGTATTAGTTCGGGTGTATAAAAACGTCATTATTTGGTTTTAGTTAAACGTTTGGTTATTTATACTATCACTTGATAGTTCGGTTATTTAAGGATTTTCAGTATGTAATGCTAAAGTATATCTTACACCGTTTACTGTTACAAATAGATATGTTGATATTGCTCTTGTAGAAGCATTTAAAGTTAAAGGAGAAGTTGCACTTCCTAAAGCAAGTTCACTAGCAGGAGCAACCGCTGCGGCTCCTATTGCTATACCGCTAGCTCCAGCAATTGTATTAGCTCCGACAGTAACTGCTCTTGAATCTCCAGCTCCTGTTACATCTGCACCGTATCCTACAAGTGTATTGCTAGCACCGGCAGCTATAGTGTCACCTGCGTTATGACCTACAAGAGTAGTCCTTGTTGCTGTAGTCATAGCAGAGCCAGCACCGTGGCCTACTACTGTTGCTTCTGAATATGTGCTAGCTCCTTCTGAACCTAAAGCAGCTTGATATCCAATTAATGTGTTTTGATTTCCAGTTGTAAGTGAACCAGCAGCGTTACCTACAGCTGTATTTTGATCTGCATTAGTAGCACCTAGTGCGTCTTGGCCTATTGCAATGTTTTTATCACCAGTAGTTAAAGCATCTAAAGAATCAGTACCAATAGCTATGTTACCATTAGCTCCTGCATTTATATCTTTTAAAGCATCTGTTCCAATACTTATATTAGAGTCACCTGCTGAAGCAGCATTAGTCGGTACATCTCCTATATAGAAAGAATTGTTAACATCTGTAGTATCTATTAGTACATCTGTTAAACTATTTAAGCTGTTTGTCTGTAAAGCACCTGTTCCATCTATAAACTGAGAAGTTGTACCAGAACCTGAAACCGTAATAGTACCATTAGACGTAAGTGGAGAGCTTGAAACTGCAAAAGCAGCCGGCATAGCTAAACCTACACTAGTTAGACCAAGATCTGTTGGAACAACCCAAGTACCATCGCCTCTTAGAAACGTAGAACCCGTACCACCGGTAGGTACATGCCCTATATTTGCTGCACCTGAGTAAGCAGTTGATGTTAAAACCACCGCACCTGTAGGTTGAGACACCGCGATAGCAGTATTACCAGATGTTATTGTAGAAACTCCTGATACTAGATTCTGTATCGATGCTATTGTAGCTTGTGCTGTTTGATTTTTAGGATTAGTACTTTCACTATCCGTTATTAAAACCATATCTGCGCCTACTGGCGTTGCTTTTGTTGGATATGAATATATTATAGCCATTATTATCTTTATTTTTTAGTATTTTCTGTATATTATAGCTATTTACATGTTATTTGTATAATTTACATTTATATAGGGTGTGACAATAGCCCCTTACCTACCTTATTAAGAGCCTAATGTCACTATATTTTGAAAAGTATTAGAAATAGAGAAGTAAAGTGTAACCCCCCTATATTTTATTTTGATTTTTCATTACAAAGCGCATTTATATTTCGCGGGCCCCATAACGTTTCATAATTTTGTTTCATACGTTTTACGTTTTTCACAACGATATTGCCCCACATTTTACATATTACTTCATTTACATACTAATTACGATGCACTTATGATTATATATATATAAGCAATCAAGCTAATAATAATAATAATAATAACTTAAAATAAATACTATGAATAATTTAACTAAAATACAATCAAACGAAATTACTAACTTATATGAAATGATTTCAAATAAATGGCATTATACTAACCATCCAATGCATTATAAATTTATGCAAGCTCATAATGAATTAAAAGATTATAATAACTAATTCATTACTTGCAAACTAAATACGACTCATATATGATTATATATATATAACAAACAAACAAACTAAATAAATTAATAACTAAAAATAAATATTATGAATAAATTAAATAAACTAACAAATAAAGAATTAAAAGAATTAACTTCTTTATACTCAATGATTTCAAATGGCTTACATTATACAAATCATCCAAATCATGATCACTTCATGAAAATGCATAATGATTTAAAAGATTATGAATCTTAATCATTAACAACACAAAGCCGAGTTAGTTTTTGAATTCCCTCGTTTATCAAATATGAATTCAAACACAAAGTAAATACTAACTATATAAGATAATATATATATATAAAGTATGTAAGATACTGAGATATCAAGTGTTAAACTATAACACTCAAATAAATAAGTAAACAAAACTACACTCATAGTTGATAGTAATAATTTAGTGAGTATAAATAAAATGAACATATTACTTGGCACATAACTAACTAATAACTAATAATTTAACTTATGAATAAATATAATAATAAAAAAGAAGAAGAAACTGCAAATGAAGTATTAATGTATATGATAGTAGTATTTTGTGTAATAACAATAATAAACTATGTTACAATGTAAAAACGAATAACAAAAGATAATATAAATATAACTAATTAATAAATAAATAAAAATAAATAACTATGAATAATTTAACTACAAAAAGATTTGTGATAAGAAAATCATTAATCGGCGAAAACAAAGTAATAACTTTTACTAATAATAAAAATGTAACTTTTACTTATGATCATGATGAGATTTACTCAACATATCAAGAAAAGTTCGAAAGTATGAAGTGTTTTCAAGAATACAAATCATACACTAATTCTAATACTGTTCCTGCATTTGCTCGATCACTTGCAGAAATAGTTTAACTGATGAGAGTTTAATACTCGAAACTACTTCCGAGAGGTAGTCTTAAACAAGTAATAAAATGAAAAATATAACTATAAAAATAGATGAAGATAATGATATCTTTGAAATGAAAATTAACAATGAAGTATATACTCTTGATAATGTATATGAAAGTAAATACTCAAATCTATTTGATGAACTAAATATGGCAATTGAAATTACAAACTAAATACTACAAAGTGTAGATAATATAAATATAACTAAATAAAATAAATAACTATGTATAATCCTAACTCACCAAGTAATTGGTCATGGTCTAAAGCATTCTCAGAAATGGAAAAGACTATAAACAGAGCTGAACTCGAACAGCAAATAATAAATCACTCACATAACTATGATGGTGGTGTAAAGAAGTTCACTGAACTAACTGAAGCTCAAAAAGATGAGCACTATGAAATACTAATTCAAATACTATGATACTACTAATAATACCATTACTAATAATATTCATATTACTAATATATATAGTAGAACAAATACTAACAAAATAATACAAACTAAATACGATTTAGTTAAGATAATATAATAAACAAACAAAATGAAATACATACACACTAAATATCTTGAAGCAATACTCTATGGCGATGGTGACGCGAAGCTTTCTATCTACACAATCAGGAAATCTCCTTACGGTTGGTCACCACGCGAGCTCAGATTAAGTGAACAAGCTATTTCATTAAACGAATTCACTTACGACTATGTAAGTAATAAGGTAGACGAGGTGTATTCTACCTTCCCAAAAGAAGAAATACACGAGTTAATAACCAAAATAAAACAAGAAAATGGTTAAATCAATTAAAAGAATCTGCTATAAAGCAGTTGAGTGGCAAATGCTAAGAGTGTATGCTATAATTATGACAGGTATATTCTTATCTGTATGGTTGCCGGCAATGTTTAATGTAGTGTATCAAATGCTACTAATATACGGAGTAATATGATTAAGTATATAATTCCATTATGTTTCTTAGCAAGTTGTGCTAGCAAACAGTTAATCTCTGATAAGCCTTCGATAGATGGTGCATTAAAAAACCTAACTGAACTAAACAGATGGGTATATTATGACCATGATCATGGTAACATCAGTGATAAAACACTCAGAGAATACGATAACTTAATAGAATTGATAAAGTATCAATTAGAAGACATTAAATACAAGAAATGATAAACAATAAAATCAAAGAACTACAAAAACTATACTCTTGGAACGAGTTCTACCAAGACAGAAAGATGAAGACAGAAATGAAAAAGTGTCAAAGTGATATTCACACGCTTAAACTTGTGATCAACGAACTAAAGAATAAAAAATGAGTAGTAGTATAACTGAGCAAGATTGTGAAACTATCACTAAGTTAAGATGGTTACAAGTAAAAGAACTAGCAATAAAATACTCTAACGACCAAGAATTTGGTGCAGCAGTAAGAAAACTAACTAAAAAATAAACTATGGATTTTGAAAATGTAGTAGCCAACGCAGAGTTTGGCATGGATTTCACTCAACTAGGTGAGAACGAGCAAGAATGGGTGTTAGACCACATTGAACAGTGCTTTGCTTGATAAGATAGCTAAAGACAAATTTGGAGTTAACTACGATCAGTTAAACTCCTTAGCAAGAGAACTAGTAGAAGATATAAATTACAAACTAAATACGAACAAGTAAAGATAATATAAATATGAAAACAATTAAAATAATCAACAGAAACACAATCAAGTTAGATGGTGTAAAAGTAAAAGGGTATGAAATAGGTGAACTACCTAACGAAATGAACTCATGGTTCAACTTCAAAGGCTTAACTTACATATTAAACTAAAAGAAAACTACTGTTATACGTAAAGGTATGCGGTAGGGTTGAGTGACGGCTCAACTTGGACAGCGAGGTAAGGTATTGTTACATTTACTTAAGTACTCTATTACGAGTTATCATAATGTAACATTGACTGTTCTAGACATGAGAGGTTCGAATCCTCTCTCTCGCTCTATGAAAACAATTAAAGTAACAATGAAGGAAATATACGATGCTATGAAGCCTTCAGTAGAAAAGAATAAAAAGAAATATACACGTAAAACTAAACATAAAAATGAAAGACTTAAATAAACTAAGACAAGTGAAAGAATATAAAATCAATCAAGACAATGAAAGAATAGCTTTAGGAGATGTTAATTCCTCTTCATGTGAACTTGATCCTATTGAAGAAGCTAAAATACTAATAGTAGACAAAATAACTAAACACTTTAGTGACTTTTTATTTGAAATGGTTAATGATGAAATGGGTAAAAACTATTTATTTCAAGCAGAACATTACTTAACTGATGCAGGTTATGATGAATTTGAAGATGAATGGTTTGAATTTTATCATGAGCACCATGGAGATGTACTATATGAAGTAATGAAAAATATTACAAACTAAATACGATCACTAAAGGATAATATATATATGAAATGCAAACATAATATACCACAAGCAAGACTAGATCTTGGCTACACCGAATGTGTCGAGTGTTCTACAGTTGAAAAACTTGGCTGTATTGACACTATAAACCACAAAACTGGCAATACTATACAAGTAATGTCACGAAAAGACGCTGATCAAGCGTGTAAACTAACAAAACGTGCCGGTTTCGGTACGTTACGAGCTATCACAAAAGGCTCAAGTCAACGTAAAACTAAATATGAATTTGATGGATGCTCTACCTCTTATGTAGGTAATGACAATATGTTTGAGCACGTAGGTAAAACTTACATCGACTACTTAGATGTTGACAAAGATATTGCAGAGCGTTATTTAACTCGCTCGCTTAACAACTTTGAAATATCAGAGTTACAGTATAACAAGATTAAAAAATTATGTTACAAACTAAATACGATTACTAACAGATAATATAAATATGAAAACATTATACGACCAACTTAAACCACATATCAAAGCAGCACTTGATGAAAACCATAAAGACTATGGTACTTCTATTGATGGAATCTTTGATAAATTACAAACCACGAATAGATATAGTGAACTAACTATTGATGACGTTAGAACTTTGAATACATTTAGCAACAGCGAATTGTTTCAAACTACTCAAATGGACTTAATGTACGGTGACCATCTATTTAATAACTAAACTAAATGACAGAAAACGAATACGAAAAAGCATTACAAGCACTAGGTGTTAAGAATGTAACAACGACAAGACAAAAGAATAATGGCACAACTATGTTTGAACTACCATTAAAAGACAACTTTGACACTCCATTAACAGTATCAGAGCATACAAGTGGATATATAAGAAGACAAATGTTGTCAAAAACTGACGAATACAAGTACCATACTTGCTATCAACTAAATCCTACCTACAATGTGCCTTATCAGTGTATTGCACAAGATGGCAAACTACACAGGTATGAAGGTTCTAAAAGAAGAACGCTTATATGGTCTAGAAAAGCAAGACTTAAACACTTATTTTTATACACAATTAAAAAATTAAACAATGCCAAATAATTATACAAGAGAAGGTGAAATGCCTGAAGAAAGAATGATTGAACTAATAAAAAATCATTTAGAAATATCAATATCAACTGATATCAATGACTTTGAAAACAATGATTGTGCTATATACACTGAATCAAGTGCAGATGGCTATGACTTATACGTTGTAACTAATGACACTAGAAATGTAAATGTATGTGAAAATGTGTTTTATTACGACCACGATATAGCAAATCAGTTTTCAGAGCAAATAAGATATGGTGATAGAACATTTTATATTGATGATAGTATATATGAAGACTGTTACTTTGAAGACAAATTAATAGAATTATTTGCAGAAAATGTAGAAGACATTATAGAAAATGATGACTTAAACGTTACATTAAAAGAAATTGAATATTTAAAAGAAGAATATGATTTAGTAGAAGAAGAAACTAATAGTTAATTAGTTTAGTTATCCACGAACATGGTGCCTTACAATTTAAAATAAGGTCAGCTCGTACTCAAAAGGTACGGGCTTTTCGTGGTATGAAAGATAGAGAATATAACGGATGGACAAACTACGCAACTTGGCGTATCAACCTAGAGATACTAGGTGACATCGAATTTGAAGAAAAAGTTACTGCAGATCATTTAAAAGATATAGTAGAAGAATGTGTGTTTACTAATTTTAATACTTGTGATACACCTAGACTTATTGAGGACTATGCTAGAGCTTTTATAGATGAAGTAAACTTTTACGAAATAGCTAAAGATATAAACGAAGAATCTGAAGTTTTTATAACTAAAAACGAAAGAGATTAATTACAAACTAAATACGAACACTAATAGATAATATAACTATGGATAAAAAAATAATGAATCAACTAGCTGACGTTATAATAGCTAAGCTAGAAGTAAAACAACAACAGTGGGACGAAGAGTTTCATCACAGTGTGCAAGATCTTTACGGTAAAGAATCAAGTAAAGAAGCTTTCATAATGACTGAAGAAGAAGCTCTTATCGGCGAACTAGCAAGACTACAGACTTTGCTTATGATATTCGAAAACAAAGAAGAATATGAAAAAGCAGCAATATTACTAAGCAAATTAAATGCAGTAAAAACTAAATTAAGAAATGGAGACTATGACGGAGACGAAGATGAAGATTAAAGCTATGCTAGCGCATAAATATAATGAAGACAAAGCAGACTATCCTGCATTCATACAACCTAAACTAGATGGCGTACGCTGTTTATTCAGTGCCTCTGGTGCTGTGTCTCGCGCAGGTAATGAGTTCATGAACGTAGAACATATCAAGAAAGCTTTAGAGCCTTTCTTTGCAAAGAATCCTACAGCTGTACTCGATGGCGAGCTATACAACCACGGATTAAAAGATGACTTTAATAAGATTATATCTCTTGTTAAGAAAAAGACACCAACAGATTCTGATAAAGCTGAAGCTGCAGAACTAGTACAATATCATATGTATGATGTAGCTAGTATGACAATAGGCACTTATGTAGACAGAAACCTGTTCTTACTAGCTGAACCATCGTTTATGAATAGCTCTGTACTACAAGTTACATCTACTAGATTAGCTACAGATTATGATGACGCATATATATATCATGTTAACAACCTTAACGTAGGTTACGAAGGTTCTATATACAGAACACCATCAGGTAAGTACAAAGGTACAAGATCATGGGATCTTATGAAGTTTAAAGACTTTCACGATGCAGAAGCTACAATTATTAACTATGAAATAGGCAAAGGCAAGCGTGAAAATACATTAGGTAAGTTTATTATGGAAGATGAAGACGGAAATGTATTCGGTTGTCCACCAGGTAAAGGCTATGACTACAAAGATATGGCTAACTTGTTAGAAAATATACACGACTACATAGGTCAAGTAGCTACATTTACTTACTTTCAAAGAACTCCAGCAGGTTCTTACAGACACCCACTATTTAAATGCCTT
>TARA_R110000803_G_scaffold3204_5_pt1 | contig 15851 bp, 11 predicted proteins | sample TARA_R110000803 | Tara Oceans TARA_R110000803 (sample SAMEA4397772) | marine metagenome | biome: Polar Biome; feature: [SRF] surface water layer (ENVO:00010504); material: water (ENVO:00002006), including particulate matter (ENVO:01000060) such as... | depth 5 m | reverse complement strand
TCTTTTTTCACGAAATCATCTATGAAATCACAGACACCCTCGCCGTCTTCCATATGTGAAATGATACTCTTCAACTTCACAATCTCTTCTGTCTGAAGATTTTCTTTCTTATTCTTCTCACTAAGTTCATTCATCAAGTTTTTCTCAGATTGGATCTTCATCTCGCATAGTTCGTAGAGTTCGTGGTAACATGCTTCAACATTCATGTGCAAGATCATATCAAGGTTTTTTGGAAGAGTGTCCATTGTTTTTTATTCTTTTATTTGTAATTAATATTAAATGAAAGTAAGTTTCAAATTTTAATTATTTGGGTGAACTTTTAGGAGGGTTTATCATATTTTCTAATACATTCGCATTACTCTTAATGACCTTTTGAATTTTATATATCACTAGAGACCCATCATCTACTCGTGACTGACTACCATCTGCCTCGCAAATAGAAGTCCTTATATTTTGAATAGTTCTCGGTATTGTATTTGTAAAGATAGTTGATTCCTGAGCTCCGAAGTAAAAATCACCATATCCATTCTCTTTATTAACTATCCCCATCACAGGGAGTACAGATGTCCCCTCTCTACCTCCTATAAACATAGGATTCAATAAATCTGATTTAATAAGATAAACAGGACTTAACATCTTACGAGGTAGATTCTGTGCAGTTATATTCGTAGATGTTGTATTTTGTGATACAGGTGGATATGATATCTGTCCAGGACAGGTGCTATAAGAACTTATCTGCCTGACCGAAGAAGAGTTCTGACCAGCAGGAAATATCTCATTTCCACCAAATAACCAATCAGGAGTAACCACTTCAAGACTACTTCCAATTGTAAATGTATCACCTCCTGCATTAATTCTCCTAACATTCGTAAGATCATTTACATTCAGTAATCCATTCGTAGATGGAGTTGATGTGCTGATAGGTAGTGATCCAAATCTAACCTGACGATTATCTTTCGTTTGATGAAATTGTTCGTAACTATATCCAAGGAGTTCCCATAGAGATTGATTCCAATACTTTTGATCTACTCCATACTCTTCAAAACATACACCTGTCTGTGCATCCATAATTGAAAATGGAATGATATTTTCATCTAACATTGGATCAGCATTCGTCTGTCCTAATACTACATTACTCCCAGACACTTCCTGTTCCGCAATTTTAAATACATTATTATATGGAATGAAAGTTGATGAATATGTTAACCGTGATAATCTTTTATTTAACTTTATAACAGGATTATTTATCGTAGTAGTATCTACAGATGCATTTGCTTGTATCTCAAATGCGTTAGTCCCTAAGACTTCAGGACTATGCAGATAAGTAAATTCAAAACGACTTGAATCTCCGTCAAATTGTAGAGATGGTTGATTTGCTCCCACATAAATTTCATTATTTAATATTCCCCAGTAAGGATTTGCTGACTCTGCGGGACCATACGGTGCATCCTCCAAAAGATCCCCTTTTGCTTGAATCAGATATGAACCATCCAGTGACGGTTGTTTTTGAAAAGTTTTTAATCCTCCAATATATGATGGATATGTCCCACCAGGAGCCACATCTTGATCAAAGAGATCCATTTTACCTCCGTAGATCGCATACTCTTGGATTGATGGAGCTGAGCCGATCGTTTTTGTTTGTAGGAGAGTTTCTTCATTATAGTTCCCTCCCCAAGGACCACACATACCATTCGTTAAAAGAATCGCTGCAGTCCCATAAGCATTAAAATGTTTATCAAAACCGATCGCCACTTTATACAAATCCAAGAAAGGACCTTCGTCCGATGAATCCCACCATTTAGAAGGAATTGTTCCACTCTGATATTTTGATACAGATAGTCCTATATAAAAAAATGGAGAACTATCGTGAGTATATTTCTGAGCAAACCCATATGTCAATGAATCATAAACTGGATTTTGACTTCCTTCACCTTCAATGATATCTTTTCTACTTTCATTATAATCAAAAAATAACCCACCAGCACTAAATGTTCCATCATCAAAATATCTATCATCCCCTAATTGTATATTACTAAATGTTATATTTGACCCTATAATCTCATCAGGATCAGTATCCGTAGAAGTCCAAGAAAGATAGATCTTTGCTCCATCCACCTTTGTGATAAAAGTATTCAGAGGGAAAATAAGGGGGAACGGTCCCGTAGTATTCTTACAAATTATCATCCCTTGGACTATATCACTTGCATTCGCCACTTCAATATACACTCCATATATTGGATCTATCACATATGCTGTGATAGTAGTCACCTTTAATGGTATCGTTGCTTGTCTTACATTCATATGAATAAATCTCATATTATCAGGAGATACATTTGCTCCAGGTATTGTATCCCCAGAAGTATTAATCAATTCTTTCTGTGATGCAGACATCGCATTGTAATCAAATAACTCAGGATAATTATTCTGTGATTCAAAGAATGCTTTTAATTTATTTAGATTATCAGTCGTCCATGGGATATTCGTAGGTATCATCTCAATTGGACTCCCACTCGCCTGAGTTCCTGAAAGAGGATATGACATCTTCCCAGTTAAGAAACTATTATCACGAGTATAATTCTCTCCACGATTGATTGTATACTGATCATATGGTGTTATATCTCGTCCTGTCTGTTGGATTTCGGGTCTTTTATATCCTACAGTCCCAAATGATGATTCATAATAAGGTAGTAATTTCTCTTTTGTAAATGTAAAATATATCTCTCCCAGAGTTGTCTGCTCCCCAGAAGAATTAATAGGAGCAGTGAAAGCAACCTGAGTACGATCTTGCGATCCCGCAAGTGAGGAGCCTGTCATCTTAGGAGGGAAATTTACATATGTTACTGTTGATCCTACTAGTAACTCAAATCCAGGGACATCTATTTGAGATGCATTAGAGGCGGATACACTTTTAACGACCATTCCAGGAACAAGACCAGAAGAGTTAAAGAAATCGTTACCACTCACCCCAAAAGCAAAAGTATTCTGATAAGCATTAAATATATAAGATGCATTATTACTAAAAGCATTCGTTCTATAATCTGTTTTATACATCAGGATCTGGAGTTCATCTAAATTATTCTCATACCAGTTCTTTGCCTGTGAATCTATAAACCATCCCGTCGCACACGGGAGTAGTTCAAATGTATTAGACTCTGTTGTTACATTAAAATTATTTTGTTTCACTTGACCAAGAGATGCTTCACTCGCATTATCTACAGAATAACTGAAATTCTGTAAATTCTGTCCTCCACTTAGAGTTTCAGTAAATTGACTCGCAACATTTGATGGAGAATTAAATCCATTTGTTATTTTATACTCTACTGTTTTCTTAAACCACTGAAAATTCATAAGTGCAGGATCTCTTTCACCTTGAAGAGCAAAACTCGTAGGGACCCCCTCCTGAGCATAGTTTCTTATTTTATCTCTTGTGAATAATGTAAACCGTGATCCATCATTAATGATTTCAGTTCGTGATGCGAAACCCGTAGTAAGAGTAGAGTATCCCCATCCAGGTGCTTGTCCATGATATTCAATCGTAGAATAATCGGATCCCAATCTAAATGGATTGATTCCAAAACAAGATCCATTTCTAGAACTATTATATTCAAAAAATGGTAGAGAAGCATCTTGATAATTTCTCTGATCTTTTGAATTAGATGTTCTCGGTAAAGTTATATAATAATCACCCTGATTATTTTTATAATACGAATGTGTTAAATTTATTGTATCATCACGGATGTCTTTTAATGTAGAAGATGCTGTGAAAGTCCACTCTACATTTCCATCAGTCTTTTTAAAAATCCCTGATCCATTATCGGGGCTATTATATATTTTGCTCTTTTCTGTATTGGTCGTAAGGAATTGCTGACCGTTACCCAAATTATCAATAGCATGTCGTCCCATAATTTCAATCGTAGAACTTTCATTACCTATCTCAGAGATATATGCAGAATCAATAGATATCGTATCCCCAATATCTAATTTTATTCCAGAACCGAGGTTATTCGTCCATATAGATGGTTCTGTTTCATTTCCAGCACGGTATTCCGCAGAGGACTTACGGTTTGCTTCTAGTAAGATAGTATCAACATAACTGTCAGACATTTATATTATCTTATATTTTTTTGACAATAATATAATTACAAAAGATATCTTAAAAAAGAATTAAAAGAATTAAAAGCGACTAAGCAAACATAGTCTCCATGACACCATCCTTGAGAGTAGCAACACGAATGAGTTCAAGATAAGTCCGAAGAGTGAAGGACTGAGTAGTTGCCTTCTTGTTTTCAATCTTATCAAAGATGTTATATAACTCTATGCCCCGAGAGTTAATGCGTTCGTTTCTGTTTAGTTTATACACCTGATATCCGAACTGTGCGGATAGACCAGTATGAGTATCCGACTGGATATGACCTTCATACAGAGCAGGAGTCATAGTTCCACCCTGATTAGAATATTCATCACGAGTGACAAACGGGACCATACCTTCTCCCTGAACGACATTGTGAAACTGTTGTGCCGAGTTATCAACATCCACGGGATATAAGAAGTGATCATTATACTTGAGATTAGATACGATCTTACCAGGTGAAGTTCCCGCTTTATTAAACATAGCAATAGAGTGATAGTTATTTAACATAGATACATCAGTAATACTATCATTTGAGAGACAAGTAAAGGTCTTCGTGCAGAGTCTACCCGCTCCACCAACATTCACGATAATCTGAGGATGAGTTGATTCAGCACCACTCGCATTCGCAACAATAGTTCTTTTAGCAAGACGATAATCCATGTAAGTGAATGAGAGATTGGAGTTCTGACGAGCATACTCTTGCATCATTTCCTGAGGGAAATACTGATAGTCCGCAACCAACTCCGTAGCACTCGTATCAATGGGAAATGCAAGACCACTATCACCAGCATCCCCTGCAGAGAGACACATACGATTCTTAGAAGCAGGTGAGAAGAATAATTCAATCGTAACAGGTTCAGTCATCATGAAAAGAGGGAGCTGATTCTGGTAAAGGAATGGAAATAGATCTTGAATAGAGACAGCAAATTCAACACCGTATTCATCGTTATTCGTAACATGCGGATCAGCATTTAGATCTAGACTCCCTCCACTCGCATCCAATGAAGTCCCATTATCAAGACCAACAGTAGGAGCATTTACCGTTACCTCCGCAAGAGTTCCAGTAAAACTAGTTCCAGTTCCCTCGTCATAATACGGTTTATGAGCCACACGCCGTCCAGATACAAACGACTCTCTCTGCTTCTGATGCTCATTAGACAAGAACATAGATTTGTAACCGATATAGTGATTAAAATCATCAATTTCAGAAATCGTCTTCGTACCGACTCGGAGGGCACATCTCTCAATCAAAGAATGGATTCCTACTCCAGCAGGAACAAAAGCATCGGCGGTCGCGTTGGTCTTTAGTCTTAATACAATCTTAGAATTAGAATGTAAAATACCTTTATTCTGAAACTGAAATCTGCAGAATGTATCCGTATGAACTACTGGATCTAAAATATCAGTTTCTATATCAATAGCGGTGTTAGTGGGGATCTGACCGATCCTTACTAGATCAGGAACAGATGTAGCAGATATCGGTGTCGCGTTAGATTGCGTAGTCATAGCAGACTGATCGGATGAAGTTGAGTAAGACATATTTTATAAATGTAAAATATATTATTATTAAAAAAATATTTTTAAAAAACTTAGAAAGATATCATTTACTATTTACCGAATAACAGAAATACCATCGCCACTAAAAGCAAGGGTGTTCTTAGAATGGACGAAAAGATAGAATGCCTGCGGTGAATCAGTGTCAAGACCACAAGTCATATTAAGACCCCAGTTAACAGATGAAAAATCAAGTCCTTGTCCAGATATAACATCATACGCGACTCCTACGCCTGCGACACTCCCTGTATCAATCTTAGCATTGACGACAGATGCAAGACCACTCGTATATTCAGTATTCATAGGAGATACAGTTGTTCTCTGTAACTTAGAGAATTGCTGAATAGCATTGAGATATTCTTGAACGATCTGAGGATCCGCAACATCATTCTCCGCATCTATCGCAACATTAGAACTCTGTAGAGTATCAATATTATATTCAAGAGGAAACCGCTCTCCCCCACGAGTGAAAAATAACTGAGAAATTCTTCCCGCCTTCTCTGTAGCATCAGAATTAGTAGGATAGTTATTCGCCAAACCATTTTGACCTCTGTTGTTAATTTTATCGGCAGATATCATATTACCGAAAGCACCAAGGACTCGTGAAAGACCCAAGTTGAAATTAATAATAGCATTCGTAGAGTTAAATGTAGTGAAGTAGGATGAAATAGAATTGTATTCAAAGGTAGAAGCACGAGGAACACTTACAGAAGGATCTGGTGTCATCGCTTCGCACGAAAGAGAAACAGATTCAAGTTCGTAATAAGCATCTTTAACATCATCACTTGTCTGACTTCCATTAACATCAAAGAACACATTAGAGTCAGGTGCGAGTGAAATTTCTACGAGGAGTCCCCCGACGCCTCCAGCACCATTCGCCATTAGTGGAATAGGGTTCTGTCCATTAAAAAGACCACAAGGAAGTGCGATAGCAAAAGATCCATCCTTTTTACTTAAAACACCAAGAGTCTGTGCCTGATGATTTCCAGATACGAGAACTTGCTGAGACATGTGTCCCGTGTAGTCCTCCATAGACGAGGTGACAGGAAGGTATGAACCCATGAACCGAGGAAAATGACGAATTTCTTCTATGACCTGATGAGTCGCTTGCGATTTTATCGTAAGAGAATCAATTATACTGTATAGACCTAGTTGTTCTGACATACGAAGACTATCCGTAGTCGCTGGAAGAGTCCCACCATCAGTAGAATTCTTATAAGCAGAAAACTTACCAACCAATCTTACAGACTGACCGATAAGCATACGATCTTGTTCACCAATGATGAACTGAATAAGAGGATTACCACCACGATACGATATCTTTCCCGTAGAGGTATGATTACTCGGCGTTACTTGAAGATTTTGACGACTACTCATTTTTATAAATGTAAAATATAAAAATAATATAAAAATAATTTTAAAAAAGATGTCTTTTAAACAATAGAACTCTTAGACCTCTAAAGCAATAGAATCCCCACGAACAACAATCCGTCTTAGATGAGCAACCCAGACATTCCACAACTTCGCCTTAGTAGGAGCAGTAGTCTCCTGATACTCAACCTGAAGATTGAAATCACGACCCCGTGCATCATATACTCCTGACGAGGAGCTGAGGGCACGACCGATGAAAAAGTTTCTCTGGAAGGACTCAAATGATAGAGGATCAATACCCGCCATTTTTAATGCTTTTTCATTCTCAATAAAACACTGCTGATTGATAGTAACATTATCGCCAGTGTTAACACTCATACGCGAAAGAGGCACTTTTCTATTAGGATTTAATTTTCCATCGTAGATGAACTGATAATTTGAAGCATGGTCAGCAATTCCTACAAGACCAGAACGAGTTGATTTATTCTCAGCATAATAGCCTCGCCCAGTATCGCTAAAAAGACTATTTACTTTATAAGTAGTCTCCGCAGCCAATACCTGTCTCGCCGTGTAAGGAGTTGCATCCGTAGGGATCGCAAGAATTGATTTACATCTAGAATTCTGAATAGGGAGACGAATATTTACAACACGATCACTCTCCAACTGAGAATATTTGTAATTCGTGTAAGATAGGAAATCATAGTTCATAGCACCTCCTGCTTTCAGCATAGAATTCATCTTAGAAACATAGCCAGAGGGCATTTCAACCTTCTGGACGATTAACTCCACATTATCAATAGAGAGTCGCGGAGTGAAAGTTGCAGACTCTACTATACCACACGAATACACCTGGAATGAACCATTAATATCTATAGGACCACCAGATGCAGACTGAGACCAAGTGTTAGTCGCAGAGGCGAAACTTACTTGAATCAATCCCGAAGATGCATTACCACCTCCTACACCAGATGAATTATAAACAATATCAGTAACAGTAACCACAAGAGCAGATCCAGAAGGACCGCCCAGTCCAAGGATACGACTATCCCCAGGAGCAGATGCCGAAAAAGTAGTCTCAGGGTTTACAAAAGCAAGTTTTTCACCGATTACAAAAGGACACGCTTCTAGATCCACCATACCATTATCACGCTTCAAAAAGAACGATGTAGCAGCACCACCCTTAACCCACGAGGTCGGAGCAGAGTCTGAACCATTGAGAGAATGGAATGCAGGATTAGCGGTAACTCTAATATCTTTCTGCTGATTGTCAAGAGTTCTGAAACAACGACTGGCGTCTTCCAAAATAATTTCTATGCGGAGACCATCCGTCATACCAAGCGGAAAGATACGGTCATTTTGGAAAATGCCTGTTGGGAGTGTGAGGAGTGCCTTAACAGTCTTGAAATCAGCATCTTCAATACTCTTCTTATCAGCACTCTTATCAAAATACGGATTTTTATCAACATTATTTAAGTTTGATACAGTAGTCCCCTTATTGAACCTCGCAACATTACTCTGAGGAACTGCACCCTCCGTGAGTTCGCGTTTCTTTCTTAGATTTTCATTCGTCTCATAATCATACTTTAGTGTCGTAAGAACATTAACATTTTGTAATTCCTCAAGAATCTGATTCTGAGCTCCACCTGAACTGATACGAATATCACGAATCAAAACATTAGCACCGAGGTCACCGTCAAGCATAAGAGGAGTTCGGGCAGTAGAGCCAGCAGGATACTGAATCTTTACATCCATACGGAGGTAAGTCTCTGAAGGCATCATGAATCCAGTAGATCCAGGGATAACGAAGTTGATCTGCTGACCGAGTTCATAACTCAGACCATTCTCGGCTTGAATAGATACTTTCTTCTGTGAAACGGGAATACGATCCTCGGCAGTCCAAAATGAAGATGTCGGCATTATTATTTTATACTATCTGTTATATTTTTATTACGATTCAAAAAAAAATTTAAAATGCTCCAGAAGGATTAGACATAGTCTGAATGTGGCGAGCTCCAGTGCTGACAAGACCAGATGCTACCATTTGATTCACAGGATTCTTAACTGATTTCAAAGCCCCTAATTGAGATAACTGTGAAGTTCTTCGTGCATTTAAACTCTGCTGAGTTGCTGTATCTGTATCTACAGTTGCTTTATCTTTATTAAATGTATCAACTGACGATGCAACAGAAGTGATTAAACCAGCGACTGCTCCAATCGCCTCTACAGGAGGAATGAATGTTCCTATAACATCCAGAGCAGTAGTAACTACCCCTCCTACCTGAGCAATATCTCCCGCCGTATCGTAAGACCCATCAGCATTCTTTTGAAAACCATTCTTTGCGAGTTCAAATGCCGAGACAGCACCTGCGATATCTGTTCCTGCCTTTAAGAACTTAGATCCTCCTTCAGCAACTTGACTGACTACTTTGCCTGCCGTTGAATTAACAACATCATCTACTCCACTTAAAATATTCTTTCCAGCACCAGGAAGTCCTTCAGCAATAGGTGTTTCAGCAAGTCTTGATGTAGGGACTCCCGTAGATGTAGGAGGTGTTCTATTAATAGCAGTAGTTACCTGAGCAGGTTTTGAATTAATAGTAGTAGCAGATCCAAAAATAAGATTCGCATTAGGGTTAGTAGACCTCGCAATATTCCGAGATGCATCCCAGTAAGAACCACCAGTCCCTTTAATTTTATCATATTCATTCTGAACAGACCTAAGGGTGCCTACCGCAGATCCAAGACCTACTCCTGATATCGCATCGTGTGCTTCGTAGATGAGGCTATCTGTGTTCTTCGCAGATTTATCTTTATCCGTCTGCTGTTGTCCTGATATCTTTTCCATATCAAATGTGTTATTAATACGGTCGCGAGTAGATCTCACCTGTTCGTTATATAATTCATTCGCAGATGTCAAAGCATTTCCTTGACCAGAGTTCTGTAATCCATATAAATCCATATTTATACTTCATCAATATTTTCTTCTATATTATCTTTTTTTAACATTTCAGATGCATCTTTAATATCTGATTTATCAAGACCTGAAGCAATCTCTCCGACAGATATAACTTCATCAAAATTCTTATACATGATAGGAGGATTCTCTTGTAGATCTAAATGTATAAAATTATATCTTTCAGTTGTCGCTTTTTTATAGAGAGCAATGAACTGCTCAGATCCTCCAAATAGATCTCCGTACTCTTCAGCCACTTTTAATAATTCTTTTCTGTTAGGAAAAGGAGATCCGATGATAACATTCGTAGCGTTCTGACGGATTATAGGGCTTACCGCACGAAAATTCTGACTGGAGATAATTAATAGTTTTATATTGAAATGTCTGAACCGTGAAGCGAGGTGATTTACACGACCCTCTCTTTTGATGCTTCCGAGGCAATCATCTATAATCACTGCGATCTCAGGTTGTTCTTCTTTCTTGAATGTCTTCTGTCTTTCTACTAAACCATCTATGATAGCATCATTGTATTGATCGTGACAATCAAATGCTTCCTTTAAGAATCTAGATGTGACATCATTTGCGATCGTATTTGAAATTACATGAGTTGAATCAAATCTCTCCTGTGCATCGTAGAAGTCGCTATTAAGAAGCATATTGCTGATAAGCGTACTCTTTCCTGTTTTTACTGGACTCACAAGCAAAACACAAGCACCACCACCGAACCCATCTATCTGCGGAAGGTGTTTATGAATCGGAGGCATTCCTGATTTATTTAAATATTGTTCTTCGGGGTCACGGACGGGAATGACTTTTGGAGGAGTTTCCATTTGTTAATATAATATATATTATTTATTGTAAAACATTTTTATCTTAATATATATAAATGAGAGTCTTTGTTATTAATGCTTATGAAGAAAGAAAAGAAAAGTATGATCATCAATATGAATTATTTCCTGCTGTTCATTGGACTGATGTAACTGAAGAACAAACAGAAGAAATACATTTTCGTCATAATGCTAATATGGAGTATCGTAGGAAGGTTACTGCCTGTTCATTATCTCATAGGAATTTATTAAAGAAGATTATTCAAGAAGACTTAAAAAATATTGTAATCTTAGAAGATGATTGTATCATAGAAGATTTTGATAGATTGGATGAGTTAGAAGATGTAAATGAATTCTGTTACATAGGAGGACAGATAAATGCTCCACTTATGAAAGATTTTAAAAAGTTTGAAGATATCAAAGATAGTATAAGAGATAATTTTAGTAAAGGTCTTAATGTAATAGATCCTAAAGAATTTAGACTCGCTCATGCATGTTCTTATTTCATTCCAGATGCACAAGTGGCTCAGCATCTTTTAACAAATATGCCGAATGGTAAGAAGATGAGAGCAATAGATACAGAATACATTTCACTTCAAAAAAAAGATATCATTAGGAAGTTTATTTATCCAGCAATTGGAATATTATATCTTAAAGATGCATGTAATGGGTTCACATATTCTACTTATAAATTGCTGGATGATCAGACACTCTATTAGATCAGACCCTTTAATGCTTGACCCCAAAAATCGGAGGCATCAGGTGTTCCTAATGCTCTATTGAGAGTTTGCTTTACTTTCAAGGCTTCTACCTCCTGAGCTTGTTCTTTCTTTTTAACTTCCTTTCTCGCTTTACGAGTTACTTCATAATCGGCAATCGCCTTCGTAGTAATAGCGGATATCTGTTCTGCTGAATATTCCATTTGCTGATTCTTAACAATTTCAGTGACTTCTTTTTTCTGCTTTAATTTCTTTTTTGTAAGAGGAACTGGTTTACCTTCTTCCTTTAATTTCTTCGCTTCTTCACGCTTCAGACGATTCGTTTCACGAGCTCTTGCAAGAGCATCTAATTGTTTCTGAGTTACTACTCTTTTCTTTTTAGGAGGTTTTTCAGGATCTGCAATTCCCAATACTTGAGGAGTTCTAAATACATCTGTCTTTTTTAATTTCTTTTTTGGTTCAACAGGTAATGGTTCTTCTTCTTCTTCTTCAGACTCGTACTGAAAATTAGGGTTTTCTTCCTCGGTTTCATTATTTACAAGTTCTTCTGTAGTCATCTTAACTGCTCCTTCATCAGCAGATGCAGTAGAGACTAGGGGATCTTCATCTGTCTCTTGGGGCACGGGAACCTGTGGTTCTTTGGGAAGTGTCATCTCAGGTAAATAATCAGCCATTATTAATAGTAAAATATATAAATTTCATTGTAAAAATTCTTAAATACCTTGGATAATTATAAACACTTATAGAAACTATAATAAATAGCAATAAAATAGATGTAAAAGATATCATTTCAAATGTTGGTGTTTGTTGTTTTACGACTGTAAAATATAGTCAATTGTTGGTTCAAATACCTTGAATGTTGGTTGAAATCACTCAAATGTTGTTTTTTTTTTCCTCATTTATTGGTTTTCAGCCCTTTTTAGGGGTGTAATTGGTGTTAATTCAGAATTCTCTTATGGTCTTTACAGAGCAAGTAAATATCTTAACTATTTTAAATTTATGACTCTTATGGTTTATAAGGTAATACAATAAAAAAAACAACGCTTTTTAAAAATATAATAAAACTGTAATTTTATAGAGAATATAAAACTCATAGAATACTCTATAGAACACTACTATAGAACACATATGACATAAGCCTTTTTTGAGATCTCTTAAAATTCGTTGCTTTTTATTTGAAGACATATTATTACTATAATGAATGAAGGATATACATAACGACACACAAAATATAAAAACAATTATGGGAAATGATGATTTACTAGCACGAGAAAAGGAAAAAGAACACCAACGTCGTAAAAATAGAGAAAAGGTGGCTAAGCACCGAGCACTCCAAAAAGCAAAAGGCATTCATACGGCTCGTATGAGCAGAAAACTTCCAGCACAGGGATTACTAATAATTCGTTTTGAGACTCCAATATTTATCACTTTTGATTGACAGAACCAACATTTGGGAATTTAATCAGTAAAAAAAGTGCACTTTTTGTTCACAGCACCAACATTTGATTTTAAAAAGTCCGATTTTATTAGATCTATATATTATACATTAATACTATTTAAACATTTATACCGACATAACAACATATGACTACTCCCCCTTTCTCCGAATCAAGCGATTACTGCTATTTCTCTCAATCAGAATTTACACGCCTCGCAGATATCTTTCTTGATTTTTATTGTGATGGGAAGTATTCTCTGGAAGGAGTAGACGAAGGTGAATCTACAAATAATCAAAGAAGATCCATTAAAAATGATTTTAAAGACCATATTTATGGAGATGCGAAATATCGTAGAGACCATAGTGGGGGTCATAAAAAGTGGAGCAAATATACTGGATGTCTTTTAAAGACTCTTATTAACACTGATACTAAAAAGATTATAGATCAAAATAAGAAGATCAGGGAATACAAAAGAAAACTTGAAGAACAAACTAATACTATGGAACGAATTATTAAAAATCGTGTAGATGAAGCGACCAAATTTGTAATGGAAGATGCACGGAATAGTGTTGATGATGAATTAAAAGAAAGAGCAGATAGAATTGAAGGTCGTTTTAAAAAGTATCAGGATACAAACAATAAATATGCTTCAGAAAATGCATCATTAAATGAACAATTGGATAGTGCTGTTCATAGGGAAGTCTTTGAAGAAGCGACTACTACTATCTTAACACAGAAATTAGAAATAGAAGAACTGAGAAAAAAACTTAACAAGAGGCGTGATAAGGAGGAACGACAACTATCTGAAGAAGAACAAAAGGAACAGGATAGAATACATACTGAAGCAAAGAAAGCAAAGAAAGAAGTTAAAAAGAAGAAGAAGGAATTAAAAGAGTTAATGGACTCCCTCAATATTTCCGACGACGACGACTCTTCTTCTTCGGAGGAGGATTAGATTTCTTCGTTCCTTTGTCAAAGACATCTTTCTCTTTTACTTTCTTCTGGTCTACTGTCTCTTCTTTGATATTATAATTACAATCAGAACATATTCCATTATTTGCTTTCTTTATGACCCGACCACTAGGTTTTTTACCATTTTTATCTTTCACCATTTTAATAAGATTTAATATTTTTTTTATCAAAATATTATAATATAATATACTATAAAATATGTCATTAGTAGTAACATCCTCGTCAAGAAAAGAATTGGATAGAACTTCAAAAGCAAGTGGAGGTCTAGATCAACCTCAGAGTTATCAAAATCATCTTAGGTCACCTCTTCATGTTGAAGTAGATTCTGAGGTAGCAGTAGTATCTGTGAAATGTAACCGCGATCAGAGGTCTATTACTGTTGTTGAGAATCAAGGTATGTTCCTTTACTGGGGTGTCCAGAGTCCAGTCAACGAAGGGGGAAGTGGCGATGTCAGAGATGATATCAATGCTCCTCTTCAGATAGTATTTACTCCTGGTCAGTACTCTTTCCAAAATATGGTTTCTATGTTAAAAACTGTGATTGAAGATGCACTTTTAAAAGCATATGGTGAGGTCGCATCAGTAGTAGTAACTGAGGTAGATCGGACAATAACTCTTCTAGGAACTTTTGCTGGTTTTAATATCGCATTCACTCAGAGAGGAAGTGGTAAATCATTTACTGATAAACCGAACGCGGTAGATATGTTCCCGTATATTGATGCGACTACACGAGTATCTTATGCGAATGACGATACATATGAATCTGCTGATTACAGTGATAATTTTAAAGCGAGTCAGTCCATCACGAATGTGAATGTCGTAGGAAACAATGCTTCCACTACATCTACTATCTGTGATTTTATTGGAAAAGATCATCCATTATCATTAACTGAATCTCAGGCAATTATTTATTTCAATGGTTCTTCTGCGAGTGGTGGAGCTCCTGGAACATTTGGTAAAGATGGATATACGATTGGATTAGTGAGATCTCAGGGAACTACGGATGACTTGGGGACTAAAGTAGATTTCGGAAATCCTGGTGGAATTCACAACATAGAATATGACGGCGATGTTAATATTCCTGATGAGTATGAGGGTGATGCGGATATTCCATTCTTTTGGGATGTGGCGTTTAATTGGAAGAATGGGTCGTCAGGACAGGTAATTCAGATGAATTGTGATGCTGGTGATAGCGAGCAGACAATGAATATAGTTGCTCTTAAAAACACACCAACAAATGCATCACTAGAGGCGAAATACTGGGATCGTGTTATTTTTGATATTGATGGAGAAGTGTTATCAATATCATTAGGAATAAATGGATCTACTGGGACTACTATCTTAGTGGATGACTCTGTTGCTACATTTGGATCTCGTATTAAACCTCTTGGGATTACTTGTAATCAGTTATATCCTAAGATATCTATTCATAATCATAATGCTTCTTATCCTGGCGATGTATCACTAAGAACATATAATGGTCTTCCTACCTCACCTTATTACGATAAAAATTATTGGGGATATGGAACTATTGGAACAGATGAAAATCCTCTTGCTCCAGACCCTTTGTATATTAAGACTTATGAAACGATTGATAAATGTAATATCTATATTGATGGAACTGTATCAGCGGGTGCCTATCCTTACAAAGAAGGTTTACAAAATGGTTCAAAAACGGCATTCATAGGAATAGATTATAAATGGAGTCTTATTATGGGTGGAGGTGAAGACGATGAATATTGGGGACCTCAGGAACAACCTTTTCGCCTCTCAGATAATTTCCTAGCGACACAGGCGATGCTTGGATTTACGGACGCGATAGTCAAACAAAGTGATCCTGATGGAGTAATAGTCATTCCTAATGGTTCTACTCCTGGAACAGAC
>TARA_R110000803_G_scaffold79152_2_pt1 | contig 15854 bp, 31 predicted proteins | sample TARA_R110000803 | Tara Oceans TARA_R110000803 (sample SAMEA4397772) | marine metagenome | biome: Polar Biome; feature: [SRF] surface water layer (ENVO:00010504); material: water (ENVO:00002006), including particulate matter (ENVO:01000060) such as... | depth 5 m | reverse complement strand
TTGAACTCTCTATTGATAAGTATAGCTGATCTATTAACTATACTAGCAGATAAACTTTGTATCTGAAAGTTTCTACTGTTGTTGATGGAGTTCTTGTAGTCCATGTACATAGACTTAACTTCATCTTTACCATATTTATTCTCAATCTTTTTTCTATACCTATAGTCCAGTAGCTTATCACCATGTATCTTGAATAAACTCTTAGCCTTAGGTAGATGTCTTATTCTTCCAGCCTCAGATTTGATATAACCATTCTTCTGTGCGAATGATTTAGAATCCTCCATCCATTTCTTTAGATTTGGGAATCCTCCTAAGTATCCGCTGATGATGTCCTTTGCTTCCTTGATATGCACGTCAAGTGTCTTACCAAGTGCGAAGTCAGTCATACCATACGGTACACCAAGGGAATATGCCTTAGCTTTCTGCCGTAATTGCTTATCCAGTAGACCTAAGTAGTTACCAGCCTTCTTATCAGCCGACATACCTTCTAGATTCTCTGCACGAATTGCAATAGTACTGTAAAAGTCGTGACCATTGCGGAATATATTCTTTAATCCCTCATCATTAGAGACATGTGCGAAGACATGGGGCTCTAGTGACTCATAATCGCAGTCAATAAACTTTCTTCCCTTACCTGAGATGAAAAATCTACGCACTGTGTTACTGAAGTACACAATGTCTTTGTCATCCTGCCCATCTTCCATGGGTCGTGGTAACTGTTGGGCATCTGAGCCGTATCTTCCACTGATTGTTCCGTGTTGCTTGTAGCTAAAGTGATAATAGCCATCCTCTTCCCCTGATAAGAACCTATCGTAATATGCTGTCTTGATCTTAGTAAGCTTGTTGTACTTACGCAGCGTACTTGCCCATTCGATTCCACTATCTGCAAGATGTTGCACTAGGTCGTCGTCAAACTGGGGGGATTTCTTAGCTGTAAAGGATAATGGTTTGTGTCCCATGTAATCAAAGACCAATGACTTCAATTGATGCTTAGATGAAATGTTAATCAAGTGACCTTCCTTCATCTTCCAAACAAACCGCTGGATCTCTAGAGCATCTGTAATATTCAGAGCATCCTTGTCACCAAGTAGGAATGATTTAGCAGGCATCTCAGGTAGTCCCTCGATCAACTTCTTTGTTAGTGTAAACTTCCCAGACGTCTTTGATATAGGGAACCACTTCTCAATTCTATAGTAACCTACTACAGCTTGTGCAAATGATCCCTTAGTCCTTACTGGATACTTCTTATCAGCCGCATCACACAGCCAATTGTGGAACTCTGGTACACCTATTAGAGAGTCTTCTACGTCTTTCTTGATGTCAACCATCATTGCTGTTAGCTTAACGTAGTTCTCTTTGATATACTCCATATCCATCTTAACACCGTGCTCTTCCATGGGAAGTGTTACCTCTTTGTACAAAGGCATCACCTCATCCTCGAAATAGAAAGGACATAGCCCTTCCTTGTCCAGTATAACATTGTAATGGTTGGCAATACGTAATGTTAAGTCAACATCAGCGCAGCAGTACTTACCTATTATAGGCATGTCAGCTTTATAAAGATGATTCATATATCCTACTGCAGTACCACCATTCTTTACTACATTAGCTTTCAATTCTAACTGTTCCTCGTTAGCATCCTTCTCAACGTCCAATCCAATCTTATCTTGTAGCTCAATAGCAGTCTTCTTAAGAGCGAACGGCCCTTCTTCATCAACAGTGTGGCGAAGTAGTGCAGTATCAGCAATCAAAGCAGATGTTAAGTCAATACCTAGATTATTCTTAGTTATCCTGATATCATACGAAGCATTGTGCATAATCAACTCTCTACTAGCTAATTCCTTTAACATTGGCGTAACATTAAGCTTATGTGGGACATCAAGCAACTCTTGCTTAAGTATATCCCAATACTTGATAGGTAAGTAGTAAGCTGTCCCTACTATCCCACAAAAACCGAAGCCTATTACTATATCTTTTCTAACATTCAAACCCGTGGCTTCAACATCGTATGTTAGGTAATTACAAGCCCTTATGTGCAATATAGCTTCACTATAAGTAGCTGCGTCGTTAATGATCGTGTAATTCTTCTTGATCATCTTCATCCTCCTCTTCATAGTCGTCATATTCTAATAGGAGTTGTAAGTGTATGTAAGCACTGTCCTCCCTATAGTATACGACGCCGCTCCCCTGTCCTATGTCAAACATAATAGCAGGGGATATGACACCATATATCATTACTTTTTCTTAGTTGGAAATGGTGCCTTACCTTTTTCGATACGGCCTAAACATTTTAAAAACCAATTGATTTCTTTTTCTTTACGTTTATCTTTACTCATTTAATCTCCTTTGTTGTTATCCCCATCCGTCGTCTTTACCTTCCTTAATAGCTTCTTTCATCTTTAGAAGGTCTCTCAACTCTTGATGCTCGATGTCTTCTAATTCCCTAATCTCTCCACGCTTACCATTCCATCCATAAGATAGCCTATCTAATTCACCTAGATCATTCTTAAGAATATTCACAATCATGTAATGATCATGCTCTTTTAGGTCTGGTGTATAGAAAGGTCTTGAGATACTCATGATACCTCGAAAAGATTGATACAAGAAACTACTACCTTTGATGGCAGTATAACTCTTCAGCTCTGTATCAGGGCCGCCACCTAAGCTCATCTTATTTGGCTGACACATTGTTATAATAGCTATGTCTAGGTCATTAAGTAAATCCTGCAGATCACCTGCAACCTTCTTACTTGATGCCGTTTCATCTGACATACCACTGGATACTCTTTCAAAGTAGTCAAGCATTAGGAACTTAACCTTCTGCCCCGTATCCTTCTCTACTTTTAATATATACTTTCGTATGTCTTCTACTGAAGGGGAACTCCTATCGTAAAAGAATACGTTACCATACTCCTTATCAATCTTATCAAAGATAGGGCCTGCCTTGTCGTTGATGATCTTATCATAGAGATCTGCTCTACTGTCACCTGTTACTCGGTAAGCTAGCTTCTCAAAGATTCTAGTACGTGTCATGTCCAAACTGGCGAACACGCTGACTACTCCTGCCTTAGATGTATTGTTTAGTACCTTAAGGGCAATGGCTGTCTTACCAGAACCAGCAGCTCCTACTAGTCCAATGTTACTTCCTATAGTCATAGGCATTACTTTATCCAAAGAGTCGATGCCTGTTACAATAGTGTTGTCTTTAATGTTCTTAACGAAGTGAATGAATTGATCCTTAACATCACCCATCTTAATTACTTCCATCTCAGAACCATCGTTCTTATTTACATCAATGCCCATACTTATAGCGTATGTATTTAACCAACTCCTAGGATCTTTAGCACTGAACATGCCGCCCTTCCAAGTATCAGAGAACACTTGCTTAGTAATAACATTGATATCGAATTCATTGAACTCTGTCTCACCTGTACGCTGTGATTGTAATACTGACACTCCACCTAGTAGTCCTGTAATTACCTGTTCACTAAACCCTTGGTTCTTAAAGGTAGCTGCGAGACAGAGGAAAGCATGGTTGCGTTCTCCTATGTCTGCAGTCTCGCTACCTCTAAAAAATCCGTTCATAAGATACCACCTAGCTTCATCTAAGTAGGGAGGTTTCTTAAGACCATCTAAACAAGACAAGTCGAACGTTAGTTCTTGCTGTGTCTTTTTAATAGGAGGAGTTTCATATGCTAGTAAATCATCTGAGAGTTCTGCCACCTTGTAGTAGTTTAAATAAACTGCTTCATTGAATTCTTTAGGAGAGGTCTTAGCCATTTCCTTAAGCTCGATAGCACTCTTATCTCTTAGATCATCTAAAGTTATCGGCGAACAATATACGTTCGACTTCTCATGTTTAGACAGTGGAATCCTTAATACTTGATTAGCATCGTACAATGACGTATCAAATCCTTTTAAGTCTCCAGCATACTTAGTAGCTATGTTCTGTACCTGGTCAGGCACTAGCTCATGGTCTACCTTGATCACTACATGAAATCCTTTGTTACCGCTGTAATTTACCTTGATGGTATCAGTAGGGAAGCCGTCGGATAATAATCTATCTACTAAAGTGATAGTGTCTACCTTCGCATCCTCTACATTCTTCGCATCAAAGTCCCACCATACCATGTTGGCAGTTACATCTCGTATACCTGCTACTGATTTAGTTTCTTCAAAATGCTTCTTGTGTTCTTCATTATACCTGAACGTTGAATAGAACCACGGTATGTCTCTATCCGATTTGATTAACTTGAATAAGTTAGAATCTTCTGGTATAAGCCTAGCCTTACTAAAGCCATTCTCCGTTACACGGATGTACTTCATAGCTGCTCCCATTGTTTCTCCTTGTTTAATAATGACGATAGCTCGTCAACCTAACAACTTCTTATCATATACGAGTTCGGTATCCTTTGTCGTATCAAACGGCATGTTACTCCCTAATCATTTAACCAGTCCCGCTGGAGAATAGTCTAAAAACTCAGCAGGAAAAGTGAGGGCCTTCCACCCTCTCGCCCTACTACATATATTCCACCACTGCTGATGGAAAAGCTAGGGTTTGAAACTCCTCTGTGTTCCATACGAGCCTTCCACTCCCTATCGCCTAGATATACCACTAGGTTATTACATCATGACATCTGTACCTTGTACGGGGTTTTAATTCCCATCCGACGTGTCCGTGAATTTATGTAACACTATCTGTTTCAGTTGCACGTTCTCTTGAGAATTACCGAATTGTACTCGTGACTTACACTTAGCGTAGATAACACGCATACCCTACCCTCGAAAGGAATAGGGGCGATCTCTTAGAGTCCTAATCCACATTGGGGCTCTTACTGGTGTACCCTGCCAACTCACTATCGTCGGCTTTATTTCACTGGAGAGGGAAGCACACCTCCTCGATTTAAGTACCAGTATTAATCTTCTTTAGTTAACTTAGTAATCTGAAACCTAACAAAGTCCTGACGATTATTAATCTTCTCAGACATCTCTGTCACCTGCTCAGACGATAGCTTACCAGCATCTCCTGCAGTCTTTAGAGACGCTAGCTGTGAAGCCTTGTTCTCTAGGTTGTAGGTTACTCCTGCTACCATAGGCTCTTTAACCTTCATGTAGTCTAATGCTCCGTCCTCTTTAGATTTAAGGATTTCTGCATGTATTGTTTTTTTCCACTTAGCCATAGTTACTCCTCTGTAGCCGACTCTTTACCGAGTCCTTTCTTAACACTCTCTGCGCTCATAAAATTAGTAAGGTCTTCCTTCTCCTGATCAGTAAGATCAGCAGGGATGTCAGGGTTAGCTGCATCATCTAACTCTTGGCTACCAAACATGGTAGATAGAATCATTAGGAACTTCGCTTCGAGACATGCGTGACCTAGATCCATCATGTCCTTCTCTAGTTGAGAGGTATGCTTGTAAGCTTTCTCATTCAGTGGATACTCCACCAAGGCTCTGAGAACTCTTGCTCTACCTCTAGATGATAACCCCTTAACTCCTTCAAGGAACTTAGGTGCATAAGTAGAATACATTCTAGCAGATACTTCTACTGGATCTAAATCCGCAGCAGCCTTGTTAGAATCATCTATCATCTTTTTCTCTAGTGCAGCTGAATCAAATTCAATTGCTTCACTACTCATTTCTTCTCCTCTAGCGGAGGTACTTGTGTCTCCGCATACTCTTGGCACTTAGATATTATTACATCTACATCCTTCTCAAAGCTAGCTCTTTCCTCACCTTCCAGTGAGTACATATGAGTTATCATATCAGTCAGTTGTACCTGAAACTTATCTAAATGTTGTTGACTAGTAATCATACTACCATCCATTTTCTTCTGTAGTAGCTGAGCTTTTATTAAAAGATCCGCCATCAGAAGGGGCTGCTGTAGTTTTTACAGTAGGTATAGAAGCTACAGGCTTAGCCCGCTTAGCTACTGGGATGGGTGCGTCCGCTAGTCTCTTACCTTCGTCCATGTCCTGAGTACAGAACTGTGTACCAACGCCTAGCATAGCTAGTGCTCTACCACATGATCCAGTCTCAGACTTCTCAACGAAGTCAGGGAAGTCAGACTTAGTTTCTTTCTTAGTACCAGTCGCAGTTTTAACTACGTTACCCTCTTTATCTAGTACCTCAATGACAGCCTTACAAATAGAGTAGTCATCCTCTAGTCTAAGGAACTCTGTCTTAATAGTATAGCTATCATACTTCTCAGTAAGCCATACAAATCTATGAGCGATCTGGAGGTAGGGTTTACCTCTCAGGTTTAGAAGGGGTAGCTCAGTCCCCTTCTCTGTTACAAATGCTTTAGCTGCTGTCATAGTTAATCTCCTAGTTGCTAAATACGTTCTCTCTTACTACTGACATCTTAAAGACTTCTTCTGCAGATAGTCTATCCATAGATGCTTCACCTAGTTCTTCTACTGAACCTGCCAGTTTATTAATAGGGTCAAACTTAACCTTAGCAATCTGATACCTACCTCTATTGTCTTGGTACATACCTAGAGCAGTATGAGTGTAGCCTACCTCGTTAGCATCAACAGTAACCTCTAACGGCTCAAACACTGGATCAGTTTCTTCAATTGTTTCAGTAACATCAGTTGTTACTGGCTCTGCGTTTGTTGAGACCTCTTCTAAGTCTCCAAAGAATTCATTTTTCTTTTTAGTCATTTAAACCTCCATAAAGTTTATAACATATTATACCATACTTTCGTATGTTTGTCAAGCTTTTTATTTGAATGGTGCAGATAATTCTTTTACTGCTCCACATCTTCTACATATTAAATACTTACCTACTAACTCGTCCTTGTGTCCTATAAGTAACTCATCAAGCTGAAACAAAATCTTATTCAGTAATAGTTTCATCTATCATCTCCTGTTCTAGCTCATCCACTAGTGCTATAAGTGCCTTTGTTTTACATTCAAAGCCGTAGAATTCCTTACATAATTGTACAGTATCTATTGCTTCTCTAAGTATTTCTACTTGCTCCTTACTTAAGGCCATCTTACTCCTTTATTTCAATGTCATACTCTGGTGCTCTAACTCTATTCTGTTCAGCATATGCAGTTAGTTTTTCTTCATAGAATACGACCTGTCTAATTTTTTCAGTTCCAGAGGGTTTAGTATGAGCCCCGCCACTAAAGTAAGCATAAGCTCTTTTAGGCTCAGGGATAATAAACCACTTCTTATAATCATAGAAATTCTCTTTAAGAACTTCCTCTGATTTAATATCAATGATACCTTTACCTGAATATCTAACTTTGATGTCACCATTACCTAAAGTATCACCATCTAATATAGCTTTCAATGCCGCTTTCTGTGAAGCAACCCTCTCTTTTCTCTTTAACATTATCTAACTCCTTCTGGGATCTCAGCCAGCTGAGCGTCTCCTAAAGACGCTTTCTTATAACATAACTCATAGTAAGCACAACGTCCCCAAGGCTTCTCACAAGCGCTTAGATTACGTGTGATGACCTCTGACTTAATGCCTTTAGCTACCGAATCCATATTGTTCATTACCATATCTTCCACAATGGAAGAAGGCTCATCTATAATAACTTGACTTGCTATACTGAAGGACAGGGATTCTTTCCATGCACCTCCACATCTAGCTGAGTCTTGACCCACTGCGTCACAGGTCTTGTGCCTTCCACCAGTACCATCGTGCCCACATTCGGAGCATATCTTAACCCTCTTCTTTTTCACTCTCTTATTCAGTACAAAGTACCCAGCAATGTCGGTCTTGTATACGTCTCTTAAAGCGTGAATGTAAAGGGATAACTGTGCTGATGTAATAACAGAATCATCCTTGTATACAATCGAAGATGTTTTTAGGTCGAATAGTATTGGCTGGTCATAACCCTTCCACTTTACTACGAAGTCGGCATAACCTACTATGGAGTCACCTTCCCCATTGTCTAGCTCTACCTTAATCTGTGTACCTAGTACCTCTTCTACGTTCTCGTCTATGAGTCTGATAGCTTCGTCTAACATAAGTAACCCTTTTCTATACATAGATAACCAGTTAGCTTTGTTTAACAATATCCTATCATCCTTCTTGAGTCTGTGAAATCCTATCACAGCCTTCTGCTTGTAGATAGATTTGACTCTATCTAGAACGTCTTTGTCATACTCTTCTGTTAGTAGTAGTATGTCTGTGTCCTCTAATAATTCTGCGTCATAGTCCGCATTGGAATATACGATACTTGTACAGCTATAGAGCTTAACATCTACTCCGTTGATGTCACCATCAGACCATTCAGTCTTGATGATCTCTCTTGATTTATCTCTGTCTCTATTGTTAAGGTAATCCTCAACGGCAGAGTCTAGTACATTACCAAAGAACAAAGCTGAACTCTTAGTTACAGGTCTGATCCTATCTTTGTAATGGTACTTCCAAGCTTGTGAACAGTCCAAGAATTTATTCGCTTGTGAATGTGATAATCTAACTCCCATATCAATCTCCTTTTAATTCAAAATGATCTAAGTTATGATGCCCCCATCCGTGACTATCATCTCCTTCTATATGAAACTTATCCTTATAAGTACTTGTTACTTTATAAGTATTACCCTCAATAAACAGTTTAAAATTGCTTATCTTGGGATTATAATGTTTCTTCCATAGAGTCTTTATACATTTTAAATTAGTTCCTACTTTTACTTTCTTCTTATCTTTTTTGTTTATAAATACTCCTTTGCTTCATCCGATGATAGAAACAGTCCACCGTTTATAACATACCCATCTAACTTAGGGTCTTTAAAACAACCTACCACTACTACCTCTTTAGCCTCAGCTAATGGCTCAGCCTTACCATAGTAATTCTTAGCCTTGCTGACCTTTACTAGTTGACTTATCAACTTCTCTTCATCTTCCATATCAACTCCTTTTGTCTTTTCTTCTTGTTTGTTTAGCAGTGAGTTTTTTATCCTGTCTTTTCTTTTCCTTATGACTTAGTAAAATACATACAGGACAGTCCTTAAAGAAACCACTCTCATATACAAACCCACATCCACATATTTTAATGTTAAATATCTCCTCACTATCTTCCATATTAATCTCCTTAACATATATCACAAAATCCTATATCTTCCTGTACACTATAATCAACATAGTCTCTCTCAAGATCAAGGTCTGCGTATGATATTCTATCAAACTTATCAGTAGGTTTTACTCTAGTCTGGTTGAATCTAAATAGACATACACCCTCAGAGTTCCTACTGATTGACTTCTCTCCACGTTTAATTCGATAACCTGCCTTACCCCAGTCATCGAATGTCTTACGGACATCATCTCTTTTCTTAGCCATCTTCATTACGATCCTTTAAAGCAAGCCGATGAAAACGCCTTAGCTTCATACTGAGAGTGAAAGTACTCAAAGGTAACTGTCTTACCTTCTACATTTATTTCATAGTCCATATTAAATTCCTTTTAGTCTTTTGTATTTTAAATACAAGTCATCAAGATCCATCTCAGTCTCATCGTTAGGATCAAAGAAAGCGTCTAGTAATTTCTCAAAGTCATTCATATTAATTCCACGCTTTAGTTTTATATTTATCTGGATCATCAGGAGCATCACATTCACCATGCTCACAACACTCTCCACCTTCTATTTCAGCCTTAGCTTCTTCTAGTAATTTTAAGTCTTCATCAGTCATGTTTCCTAATGTTTTAGCCAATGGCCCATCTTCAAATGAATCATCTATAACCGTACCTTCTACTACCTCTTCTTTCAAAGCGATGATAGGCTTCTCTACTAACGTAGCTAGTGCCTCAGGTGATCCTTTATGAGTATCTACTGTTGTTACAGTATGACCTGTTGCTACTGCCTCATCTTCTTTTAAGTAATAGTAATCTGTTCCACCACTTGTAATCTTATATACGTTTAACTTAATCATTTAACTCTCCCTCGAATTTCTTTTTTAGTTTAAGATATAACTTCTTCTCGTTTATCTTTTCCTGTTTTTCTCGTTTCTTTATGTTAGCCTCATCAGCTTTATCTCTAAGTCGATCCTTCTCTATTAGATTTTTTACTATATCTTCTATTTCTTTTTTAGTAAAGGGTCTATCTATTTCAAACCGTATATTTTCATCCTCCGTATAAATGTTAAAATTACCACATTTATGTTTAACTTTAAACTCTTCTATATGCTCTACTAAAGTAATAGCGTCTATATTTGAATATATACTATCGAATCCCTTATACTTCTTTATATTATATCTCTTAATATATTCATCAATCTTTGCTTGCTTCATCTTTAAATCCTTCAAGCTCTTTTAAAGCTTCGGTTAAGTCCGTTGCTTGTACTACAAATTTGTTACCCTCATGGGTAAACAACACTCCGCCTTCAACTTCTCCTGCCTCTCTTACATTAACATCTACGCCTTCTTCCGACGAAGACATTGACACCACTAGTTCTTTCTTTACTGCCATGTCATCTCCTTTTTCTGAGTTACATTCCAAACAAGCAAGTACAAAGTTATCTACTTTAGATGTACTCCCACCTTTACCTATTGGAATCTTATGGTCTATTGTTATACTGTTACTTATTGGAGGGTGTATACCTTCTATCAACGCACACCCACAGTATATACAGTACATACCTTTACCCCTATGCTTCTCTATATATTGCTTCCTGATTCTCCTATAAGCTCCTGATCTTTTCCTTCCTATACATCCTCCTCATCTATATCTAATAACTTAGATATTATATTCTTTAATTTAGTGGAGTCGCAAAGTCTAGACTGATCACAAAACTCTAAGGTCTCTTGATCATCGTGAATGTCATCACCTTCAATAGCTTTAAAGTTTATATCAACCTTTCTATATATAGATTTATACATCGCTACTTCATACTCATCATAGTCTTCGTCTACATAACCTTCAGTTACTTCAGTTACATACTCTACTATGTATCCATCATTAGGATAACTATGGTAGTTGTATATAAACATACCCTCTTCTAAATAGTCAGCATCTCTAAGTCTCATTGCATCTCCTTCATTACCTTCTTATAGTATGGAAACTTCTTGGGGTGATTAATTTTTTTACCACCAGTTACTCCCACATTATAACATACTACATAAGTATAATCTTTCTTATGCTTACAGTTCTTCTTATTAAAGTCTAGTATCCTACTAGCTACCTTAATAGAAGTACAAGCATCCATCAATTGTTTCTTTGTTTCAGGTACATATTTTTTTCTTATCTGCATAAGTCCAAAGTCCATACCATCTTGAGATATAACCTTCTCTCTGTTACTACTCTCTACCTTGGCAATAGCTTCAATCAACTCAATGTCAATTCCATACTGTCCTCCGTATATCAGAGCGCATGTGAATATAGTTAGAGCTAACATAATTAATGGAAAGTTCCTGTGCCACCACCGTTATAAAAAGCATCAACTGTAGCAGTCTCAATCCGCCATGTCCCCGTGTCAAAGGTGGCTGTATCAGTAGTAGCTGTGGTCACAGTAGGTACTGCAAGCTCATTCCAAGGCACTCCTACTGCGGCCAAATCTACCAATTCCTCAGTACATCTTGCTATTGGATCAATAGCATTGGCAAAAAGTTCTTCAGCCTCTTGCCTCTCTAAGTCAGATGCTACTACCTTAGCAGATCTAATTTGTCCACTAGATAAGTATTGTACATCTATATTACGAATAGTATCTTCGTTGTTATACATCTCTACATACTCAAAGACAGCGTTACCTTTACGCATACTACGTATATAAGTTCTCATTCCATTTAATTTCATACTACCTAAGCTATCCTTTGATAGATCCCTTAGTTGTTTAATATTCATACGTTCCTCCTGTAACTTCTATAGCTACTCTCTTAGCTTTATAGTTGTTGGGTATTGTAATACTACTAAACCCTACTGAGGTATGCTTCAACCTTCTACCAGTATATCCTTTCTTAGGACATGATAGTATCAGTACATAATCTAAATCTAATATGCCGTAATAAATCATACCACTCTTACCTATAGCTTTAAACACTGTGCCTATAGGGTAGGTCTCTAATAGAACATCATATGCTACCTCCATAATTACTCCTAAGTTTTACTGAACCTTTTAAAAACATTCTTCTTTTTTGCCCACTTACCTACTCCGAACTTCGATACGATGGTCTTCTTAACTATCTTTTTCTTTGGTACCCTTAACTCTAATAAGATCTTAGTGTTCCTATCAACAAAGTCAAAGGCCTTCTTCTTATCCTCGTCATTAGTAATAACAGTTAAGTTACTAGAGTGAGGGCCCATATCATCTAAATCCATATTCACAGGACTAACAGGACAGTCAGTATGAGCTGGTACGAATTTAAATAAAACAATAGAGTATCTAATCACAAAGTAATCTGGATTATGTCTACGATTAAACGTGTGTTTTAATATACTTCCAATAGGAAGTTTTTGTATATCAACTAGGTTCATTTCTTTCTCCTTAAGTCATCTTTAAATACAACTCCCAATCTTACTAAGCATTGTCTAGCTTTGTGTTGACACACTGGGATAGTTCTACCCGAACCCTCAGACAGTAGCCTTACTGTCCCATCGTCGGCAATACCTCTTAATTGGTAACGCCTTTCTTTGACGGTGATAAGTATAAAGGCCATGTCTGATTGTAAGGGAAAGAGGTTACTCACTAGATCACCATTGTCATTAGTCGAATAGCTTACTCTTATCATAACTCCCTCTCTATTTACAGAGTTCAAACAGTACGATTATAGGAATGAATATCCATGCTTGGCTGAACAAAGCCGCCATGCTAAAGCATATCCATCTACCTGCTAATCCTATTGCTAGTAATCCGTAATTTGAAAACAACAGTAATGTTGCTATCCCAATTAGTATTCCCATACGCCCTCCTATGTAGCATATAGATTACTTGTTAGGGAATAGTTGCAACACAACTCCTCCTTCCTGTTCTGGTTCTTCTACATCTGCAATCATTGATCCATCATTCGATGCATCACCTTCTGATTCAAGCCGTATGATATCTAACGCATCTTGTATCTGATCTAACGGAGTCTCTAGTATGAAACCATTCTCGATCCTATCAACAGATACATTGTATATCGCATAGCATATCTCTTCTACTACTTTATCCATAGCGCCTCCTAGGCTGCCTTGTCTTTCTTCATTGCTATCAGAGCTTTCTTATTAGCCACACTAGTCTTGAACTTCTTACAGTATGCGGCGGTAGTCTTAATGTCAGTATTAATTTTTTCACTGTCAACAATGTTAGTTAACATTCTAACATAAGCTAGTACCTTACCAACTTCTAATGTAGCTCTACCTACTCTTACTTCAATCGTAGAGTGTCTTTCATATGATCTAACATTGATTACTTTATACCGTTCGTACTCACTCATCTGCCCATCATATGTACTTCTAATATTCTTCGTACACCATCTACCTTCTATTCTCTTATTAGAACTTACATCAATGATAGCATCTTGACATTTGAATAAGTTATTATACATATCTTTTCGATTTCTATTCCTAGCATCTAAGTGAACGTGTAGTCCACAAGAGCTATTAACTTTAACCTTACAATCTCTAAGTACTTTGAATACTTTAGGTATGATAGACATCATCTCAGATTGTTTAAAGATAAGTTTGATCTCATAAGTATTAGGTTCCCCTAACTGTTCCTCTACATATTCATCAAAGGCATCGTCTAAATCCCAGTTGCTCATACTAAAATCACCGTCTGATAAATCATATTGATTACCAGTAATGATCCATATCTTACCGCTGTACTTATACTCAACGGCCATCTTCTGTCTCTCATCTATAAAGAATAAACCTTGCTTACCTTTTACCTCTATTAGATGTATGTCATCACCCTCAAATGCATCTCTCTGATCATAATCATTTGGATCAAACTTGACAGTCTCAACCTTACCTTGCTCCCTTTCGTATTTAATGTCACCTTTCTTAGGTTCATTGTTCTCCTCAGGGTGTATGCTAGGATCATCAGCTACTTCAAACTTATCTACTAGGGCAGGAACTTTATTAAGCTCACGCTCTAAGTCGTCATCATCTAAAGGCCCGAAGCATTCAATCTCCATACCTACATAATTATCTTTCGTTGTCGGCGTAGTCATAACACTTCCTCCTATGCGGCTTCTCTTTCCCGCATCTCTTCTAATGTATTAACAATACTATCTTCCATTGTATTATCTGCTACGTAAGTACCAAGACTATAGTAACTAATGTCAAATTCATTCTCATGCTCAACTATATTAACAAGTAACTCTATCCATGCTATTACTTTATCAGCTTCCATAGAACCTGCGGCTAGTCTAACTTCCACTGTTCCTAATTGTGTATAGGATAATGGGTTGATAGAGTAGTACTTACCATCTCCAGCATCTTCCATAGCCTCTTCTATATGGCTAATTAAGTCTGTTGTATTATTCTCATAACAGTATTCATTGTCTTGTCTATCCTCTGGTTGGAGAGTTTGTAATAAGCCTTGACATCTAACAAGGTTAGCAAATCCAGTCATAGGATTTCTATACCTCATATCTAAATGAACATGTAGTCCACAAGATTCATTCACCTTACACCCAGCATCATTAAGAACCTTATATAATCTAGTTGTATTAGACTTGACCTTAGACTGACTAGTAAATAATCTTACTTCATAAGTATGTAGTTCTACAGTAGGTAGCATCTCTTCTTCTTTGTTACACCAGTACATAGGATTTTCTAATCTATCATCTCTCTTATGTACAGTAGAGTTCTTATACTTAATGACTCTGTTAACTGCCCAAGTATTACCACGTCTAATAAACTCTGTTAAGTCCAACCGTCTTGTTGGATGCGGAGTCTCTTCAATGTTAAGAGTACCTTCAGGTATTCCTACCTGAACAGGCTGTGTGTCTTGTTCATCAGGTTTAATACTTTTATCAGTACCTACCCTAGTTATCTCAGTTAGAAATTCGTTAGCTGATAATAATCTAGTTAACTCGTGTCTACTAAGTGGGCCATAACATTCAACTTCTACTCCTACGTACTTAGTCTTATCATTCTTAGACGGCTTCATAAATCCCCTCTTTTATGTATCTAACGTACATACCTTTCATTAAGTGATTAGCTTTACTTTTAAAGAATCCTAATTGGTATGATGGTACAAAGTATTGTGCCATGTTTAGAATATGTTTCCAGTTAAGCCTTACTGGTATAGCAGGTGACTTAGCATTATGAGAGTCAACATAACTCTTGATCACACTATGCACATGCTTCCTAGCATCTACTTTAAAATTACCTACGTGGCACTGTACAAGGTAAGCGGCGATGTTAGATTCAATCTGAGCCCTCATCACAGCTAAGTCCATTCTTGCTGGTATAGATATAGGATGTGTACCTAATCTAAGATCACTAGCAGTTGAGTCCATTAAAGTTTTGATAATCTTATACTCTAAGAAAGCGCCTTTAGCACTTATAAGCATCTCATCTTTGTTATGAGCATAGGCCATAGGGTATGAGATACTATCCAATATTATAAGCCTAGGCATGATGCCTGTTAATAACTTAGGTCTCTGTTTATCACCTACTCTATAGATATCTGTTGTTGTTGTCATTGCCATCATACTTCCCCCTGAATATTGATAAACTCTACAAATTTTTCTACATATCTTTTAATATTTAAGTTGTTCAGACTAGGAGAGCTGTTCACTTCTACTAGAAAGAATTCCTTAGTGTCCCTCTCTCTAATGATATCAACACCACCGAAGTCTAATCCCATAGCCTTCACTGCCTTGACACACATCTCCTGTGCCCCAGCATTACATCTAAGGTCAAGGTCAGTATTACATCTAACAAACTGTGAATTATGATCCTTCATGATAC
>TARA_R110000803_G_scaffold56920_1_pt1 | contig 15914 bp, 17 predicted proteins | sample TARA_R110000803 | Tara Oceans TARA_R110000803 (sample SAMEA4397772) | marine metagenome | biome: Polar Biome; feature: [SRF] surface water layer (ENVO:00010504); material: water (ENVO:00002006), including particulate matter (ENVO:01000060) such as... | depth 5 m | reverse complement strand
TGCTGTAGCGCATCGTCATTGCAGAAGCGTATAAGTTTGATCTGTGAGTTCCAGATACATCCATAGGTGTTCCAGCAAAAGTCGTGTTTGATGAGCCATTGGCATGGGTATAATCCCCAACATCAACGAGCAGTCCGTTAGTGGAGAATTCTGCCTTATCAACTAAGTAATCAATAGCATCTCTAAGTTGTGATGTTGCAATATCTGTATCGAAATCAGAGTGCTTAGTCTCTTTGCCAAAAGCCCTCATGCCTATATGAGCATCCCCTATAAAAATAGCGGGTAAGAGGTCATCGCGCTTTATATCTTTTGTTTTTGGTTTTGGCGCAAACACAGGTATATCTACCTTCAACCCCTCAACGAAATCTTTAAGCGAGTCTGCCTTTTGCTCTTTGAGAAAATCGGTTTTATGCCACTGGGCTACGGCTGTTTTTTCTCCAGTCTCAGGGTCTATCTTATAATAAGTAGACTGCCCTTTTAGGAAATGCGGAGGTGGCACGTACTCATATTCTGTATCGCCAGTTAAACCATGCTTTCGTACAATTTCGACAGCCTTTGCTAAAGCCCGTTGCAGGGTGCGTATATCTATGTTAAGGTCGTGCGCTAATTGGGCTTGAGAGATGTTTTTTTGAATCCGCTCTTTCGTTGCTAGCACATACTTGAGAATTGCAGGTTTTTTTGCAAGAACCTCTATCAGCACATCATCATCTATAGCAAGCCAATTGAAATTTTGTTTAGCCATTATCCCCTCATCTCAACGGGTTGGACACTGCATCAAAAGCTTCCCACAAATCATCAACCTCAACAGCAAAACGCTCAACATCTTCTTCAAATTCTTGAACGGCTTGCAAAGTATCCTCTGAAAGTCTTTGATTTTCAAGCACTATTCTTTCTGATTCTTGCACTTGGTCACGCAAATCTAGTAGTTGCTGCTGCTGAGTCATAATAGTCTGTAAGTTTGTTGCTAACTCAGCAAGTCTGCCCTGCAACTGAGATATGTCCTGAGACTCCATCTGGTCTTCTATAACGGCAATTCTAGTGTCTAGACGTACTCCAGTACCACCTACCTCTGTTTTGACTGTATCAAGCTCCGAGCGAACTACAGAAAGCTGTTCCTGTAAAGGATTAACATCAGGTATCTCTACAGCCTCTAGCGCATCAATCCTTCCAAAGAACTCTGCTGCTGTCCAGATGCCGCCAGCTACAGGAGCTAATATCGACAATGCAACGACTATCCAAGCCCCTTTGAGGTTAAAACCACCTACGTTGACTTCTGCGTCCTTTAGCATTACAAAGTGTTGCCTTCGTAAATGCTCTGACCTACGCCCATAACATCAAGTGAAGATTTCATGTCGTTCTGGAAGAAGTTAAAGAAGCCTAAGGATTGGTTAGTATTATTCCAGGTTAATTGTAAGTTGTCAGTGGATTGAGTGTAGGTTGCAGTTGTTTCTAATAGAGATACATTGAAGTCTTGGCTCTGCTGGTCAACAGTCTGGGTGACAAAATCGTTCTGACTTGCCTGTATAAAGGCAGCAGCCATCTGAGAGTAAGTCTGTACTGATTCTAACGAATCGTTATATTCCAACACCTGACCTTGTGTTATAGATAGTGAGTTGTCAGTAATGTAGCTCTGCAAGGCTAGTTGCGTTTCGGTAGTAGCGGCTTCTGATGCCATGCTAAATATTGTAATAACCTGTGACATCGCGCTAGTGGCATCTACAAAGTCATTAACAGAAAGGCTCATTTGTTCAAGCGCAACTTCCGCTTGGTCCTCAAAAAACATCTGCGCATTATAATAGGTAGCCGACTGGACATTTCCCAGTGCAGAATTATAAGCATCCATCTGAGTCTGTGTAATAATGCCGGAGTCAATCGTATTAGACTCAGCAATCCCACCAATACCAGCATAGTAAGCAAGACCACTGACAGCAAACTGTCCACTGTCCATCGTAGTGATGAGCGAATTACTCGCATTAACAAGGTCTGATATTTCATCACCTAAAGCTGGTGCGGAAACGCTCAGAGATACCGCGAGTGTCAGTGCTGCTATCTTCATCTCCAACTCCTATGCCAAGTACGGCATCGTAAAATTGTCTATCCTGGTGATAGTTAGGTATCAATAATTCTGGGTCACGCCTCATGGCAAAGTAAGATTGCCTTCCAACCATCAGGCTACCTCTGACCATAACAGGACAGTAAGTTCCTGCTTTAAACATTGCCACCCAATTCTCATCTGACTGGCATAAACGGCTTATCGCTGCAATCTGCATACCTAATTCATTCAAAGCTCTAGCATCGCGCCTTCGGTTACATTCATCATCTTGCTTGTAACCGCCAACACTGAAGCCTAGCACGTCTAGCTGTATGCCTGCGCCTGCTCCTATCAAGCAGCTATCAGAACCATTAAAAATATAACTTGGCGTGATAGCGGTTGGCACTGGTGTTACTCTTGATGCGCTCCCAGCCCCATTAAAATTATTTACAACACTATTATCTGGGTTTTCAGAATTTACAGTGCTGTTTACGTTGTTCGTATTGAGATCGCCAGTCTGCTGACAAAGCGCCTCAGTAGCCGCAAACACGCAGATAAGCATAATTGCTATCTTTGAGCTTTTTCTTAACATACTCGCCAAACTCTTGAGTTCCAATTCCAGCTCCGCATTCTTTTGACCATTGCTCTGCTACCACCAAAGGAATTCGTCCAGCAAGCTTCCAATTATCTCCTTTAGTGCCGCTTCCAAGCGTGTCACGAAGGTTGTGGTTATCTTTTAATATCTGTGAAACATCCTGTGATCTTGTTATAAACAGTTTATCGTCTTCAAAACCATAATTGTCTTTTACTTCATTCATTATAGTGTCTCCGTTAAAATCAGGGGAGCCGAAGCTCCCCGTCATCAATCAGCTATTATTAGTAGCTTGTGTTGCAGTCTGCTACAGCACCATGTGCTGCTTCGTTGTCTATCTGCAAGCCATACTCTACAGAGATCAATCTGCGCTCACTGTGACCAGTGCGGGCAAGAGGTTTCTGAGTAGTTGGTTTCAAATATGCAACTCGCGCATAGTTCGGGTCAAGAACTAAACAATCGCGACCGCGAGAAAAACGATCAGGAACGATCTGTAATTCGCCAAAGTCGGACACGTATACATCGATAGCGGCTGACAAAGTTTTGTCAGTAATATCTTTGTACTTAGTAGCATTGCCAGTGAAGGTGCTTATTTCTTGCTTAACGCCTGCGCCACAAATAACAATGGACGGTTCAGCGCCTGCATCCCAGCAGTCAGCAATAACGGCTTTCAATAAAACCTCAGTAATATCTCGCTGAGTTCCATCAGTGGCAGCAGCGTCTACATAGCCGCTAACTCCAGAGCCTGAGGTAGTACCATCAGCCCCACTACCACCACGGCTTACATTTGTGCGTAAGAACGCTGCTAGTCCAGCAGAAGCTCTAGCCGTTCCACTAGCGCCAGCACTTCCAGCAACATTGGCTGTCAACATTGTTTCCATATCGCGTTTCAGCTCTTTCAGCTTGTAGGCGATCTGTTTAGCGATGGTCTGCTCATTGCCAGCACCATTAACAGCTTCAGCAGTATCAGACACATCAACAACTTTATCAGAAATCTGAGTATAGTTGCCTTGCCTAATAGCTGCTGTCATAGCAGTGTTAGCGGGAGCAGCTTCGCCTTCAATAACTCGGTTCGAGCCATCAACGGCAGCCAGGTTTACAACACCCCATTCAAAATAAGTATTGTTGACATTTCTGCGACCAATAGCTGACATGAAAGGTGTTTCGGTTGGTGAGATTGAGATTAAAGCATCCTGTAAATCCTCGCGGATCACGGAGCTATCATAAGTTTCTACAGTATTAGCGGTTACGCCCATTTTAATTCCTTATAGTTACGTTAGCTTAGTATATAACTGGCTACATCATTAATGTCCCCAGTCTGTTTCATCCGAGCCGCAACACCATCACGAGCTTTTGTTTTTGAGAGAGATGTAGACTTCTTGGCTCCTGGCTTGATCATCTTTCTTGCCCCTGTAGACTTCTGTTCAGCCTTTCCTCGACCTTCAATTATCTGGTCGTATTTCATGGCTTTATATAAAGTAACAAGCGCCCGATGATCAGATACCTCAGCCAATTCAGCCTCGGAAAATCCTAATCGAACTCCCCCGCTAATCAAATCATCTTTAAGTTTTCCGGCCTTTTCAGGATTGGAGAACTCTGGGATAATTTGGGATAGCTTCTGCATTTCTCCCTTTAGATGAACTGCCTTCGCGTGTTCCATCTGTTGAGATTGTTGTGTGTAAGCCTGTTGGATGGAGCTTTGCTGCTTGTCGAATTCAACTTTCGCATCATCGTATTCCAGTTTAGCTTCCATATAACCAATCGGGTCTTTATTGAACAACTCTTTAGTTGGAGCAAGCGGAGCTTGTGTCATCTGACCAGACTGAACCTGGTTTAAAAGCTCTGACATTTGTTGTCGCTCTTGAAGGAGTTCTGAGTAGACTGATTCTGCTTCTTTTTTAACATTAGCAGCCTCCTGCATACCCTTCTGAATGTAAGCCTGACCACTATAAGAGCGGGTGAGATCATCTAAGCTTACCTGTATTTCTTCTCCATCCACTTTAACGGAGTAGTGTTCAGGGGCTTCCTGATCTTCGTCTATAGATTCTTCAGCTTCATCCTCATCAACCTCATTATTTTCTAATTCGGCTTCTTCTTCTTCCTTGACAAGTTCTTCTTCCTTTTCTTCCTCGACAAGTTCTTCTTCCTGTAAATCTTCAGGTTCCACTTCTGGAGTATCTGAATCAGGTTTACTATCTTGTTTTGGATTTACCAACAAAGAGTTGGCTACAGCATCTATTGTGCTGTCAAATTCTTCAGTCGTTTCCACGGTGCTGATCCTCGTTATTTATGTTTTTTATCAAAAACCTTCTCGTCATTTATTGATGATTGGAGATAGTTTTCAATAACTTTTATCGCATTTATAATTGAATGCGCGTTTTCTCTAGTATCTGCATCAATTGACACAGAGTTTAGAAATCGGTTTATTTGCTGGTTTTTTATGTCATCCATAACCTGCACGAATGCAGGATTATTTAATAACTCTCTAGCCCTTCCTGCTTTCTGCTTAACATCCATTACTGTCTAGGCTCGTTTTGCAATGTTTTGATTCTTGCAACATCAACGGCAGTGCCATACTTGCCAACCGTCTCGGCAGCTTTTATTAGTAGCTCTTGATCCATTTTATCTCTTTCGAGATCGTCTTTAGCTATAGACTTCTGAACATCTATCTGGGCGCTCATCATGTCGCTCTGTTGTTTAGACTGAACCTTCATCTGCTCTGCCTGTAAGTAGGCAGCGTTAGGATCGGGCTGATTTTGACCAGCAGCCTGTTGCGCTTGCATAGCCTGCTCATTTAACATCTGCTCTGTTTGCTGATCCATCGGCATAAAGTATCTGTCTGCATTCCGTACCCCAGATATAGCCAGCATGTCAGCCATCGAGTTTCTAATCTGCGTCATAGTGACCAAGCCGTTTTGTGGCCCATAGGTCTGCCATATCTGCATCTGCATCTGTAGGGCCTGATTTAAGCCCGCCAGTCTTTGTTCTTCTTTACCTGTGCCTAAGCCAACATTAATGGTTAAGTCCATATCGGCATTCCATACCCTTGGATCGATTGGAATAAATCTTCCATTAAGGCGCATCATAACCTCATCTTCAGAGTTCTTAATCATCTCTGAAAGCATAAGCTTGAACATCTGTTTAAGGCCGCCCTCTGCAAAGTTTCTTGCAATAACCTCGATCTGTCCAGCAGCAGCACTCATTGTCAGGGTTACGGCTGTGGCTGTAGCATTTTGTAGCGCATCAGGGTCCAGACCCATAGAGGCTCTTGATACACCAGTTTTTACTTCTACTTGGTCATCCATGTACTGAAGTGCCGGTAAAGTAGTTCCAGCTACGAATGGGATTGAATTAGCCTGGATTGCACCCATCTGCTTAACTCGTCTAATAGCCCCAATTTCGTTATTTAGTACGTCATCCATATTGACTAAATCTTCAATAACATCAAGTGAAGGATTATTCGTTAAAGCAACATTGTCTAGGATTCCCCTGAGCATCGCTGTCGTAGAGTCTTGATCATTGATAACTAAGTCAGCAATTGATCGACCGTAGAACGTGTGCGGCTCTGGATCGCACTCAAATACAGCAAATGGAAGCCCGTCACAAACCTCGTAATCAAGCATCTTATAAGACGATCCGCCAAGCATAAATTTATACATCATCGGCACACCAGAACCATCGATATCCATTGACATATAGGCTTCAGTAACAAGAACCCGCTTCATTGAAGGGTCTTTGTGATCCTCTTCAGACTTGTTGTGGTAGTAGCCGCTTCTTGCAAATTGTTCTTCATCTATCAAGGAAGCAGATTCTGATAGGCCACTTAAATTTGACACCTCATCGAATTCAAATCCCATCTCTACAAGATCGCCAACGCGCATCTCTGACCTTTGGCATACGACATAAGCGTCATCTATAGAACGAGCGTTTCTATCCACAAAGAACTCTTCTGGTGGAACTGACTCAACGCAAAGCCTCCCATCCTCTTCTTTTTTTATAATTTTTATTGAGTGGGTTGTCTCTGAGGTTTCAAGGCCCATCTCGTCAATTTCTACTGACGTTTCTTCCGAATGCTCTATTACATCTATATCGTCTTCATTAACAACAAGGGAGAATTCAGCGTCAGATAGATCGTTAAAAGTGTACACCTCAGCCTTCTCATAAGTCTCCCAATAGACTTTGACAATCCCTGACTTCTTGATAAGCGCGTCATGAAATGCGTCATTTAAGATTTTATAACCACCAATCTCTGAGAATTTCCAGTGCATATATTTGTTGGCTTGTTCAGCACTTTCGACATCTTCCTGACCCATAGGCAGGAATTCAACAGGACGTTCAGAGGACAGAAACACCCTCATTAAAGAAGGCTTAATACCCCTCACCACATCACGAACTTTTGTTGACACGACTTTTGATCTACCAGGCTCATGGCCGATATCTACAGCCCCATCAAAATATCTCTGAGCCTTTACCCTGTCAGGAGCAATTTCAGACTCGACAAAATCTACCGCTTCCTCTACCGCAGATGCAACAATTGATTCAATCTCGTCTTTTGTAAGAGCCTTTGCCTTCATGTTACTGTCCTGTTGGTGAAGGGGCCATTTGCCCTGCCATTGGGGATGTGAATTGAGAAACCTGCTGTAGCAATCCACCTCTTCCGGCATTGCTTATTGATCTTATTATAGGATCAATTTTTAATCCTACTTGAGTTAAGAAGCTATCATCAGTTAAAGCTCTTCTAACAAAATCAGGGTCTGTACTAAATAAAATCCTAGAAATAAGCTCAACCTGAGAGTTACTTAGCTCTGGCCTTTCCCCTATGATTAGCTTTCCAAGTTTGCCTGCCACGCCAAGCGCGTTACCAGTTGCTGCATCTACAGCTACCTCTCCAATTCTTGCTGCTGCTGCTGCCGTTGGCTGTGTTGCAGAGCCAGAGCCAGATTTAGCAGCGTTTAGAAATTGAGCATCGTCAGCAATTGATATTAAGCGCAAAGCCTCTGTAGCTTGATTTTCAGGGAATAATATATTGAAAGCTGCCCCTCTTTGTGTCTCAGGGTCTCTCAGGCCTCTAATAAGGGCTGGCCTTGTTGTTCCTGCCTGTTTCCTTATGTTGCTCATAAACCCATATCTTAATGCCTGCAAAGCATCAGCATTGCCCCTATATTGTTCAAATATAATCTCAACCTCATCTTTGCTCTTATTTAATATTCTAAGGCCATCATTGAATGCATCTCTTTGTGACCTAACAGATGCGGCAGCAGCTCTTGTAGCACCCAGTGTAGGATAAGTGATATCCAGCAGGCCTCTTAATCCTTTTTCTGCTTCTGAAGTAACAGAGCCTCTCTGCCCGCTACCTGACCTAAACAAGCCTGTAGCATTTTCATCTAGCTGCCTTCTTAATATTTCTGCGTCTCTTAGGCTTGGCGCTCTCAATAAAACCAGCTCATCAACGTCATTAATCCTAAATAAAGGAACTAAACTTTCTTCATTGTATAATTTTTGAAGCTCAACTCTAGCATCAGGGAACCTTCTTAAAACATCTTCAATATAGCTTCCTATATCCTCAGTTACGTCTGGGCTATTATCAAAAACAGAATCGTATGCTTTTTTTTCTGCCGCTCTTAAAGATGCATCTGTAGAGTTCCATAATTTTAAAACATTTTTTTCTTGCCCTGGAGCTAGATTTTCTTGAAGAACATCCATAGCATTTTGATAAGTATCTCTTGCCCTTTGGGTAGTTTGCTGATTTATAAAACTTTGCGCTCCTCCGCCAGAGGTTCTATAAGCTCTCACTGTATCTGTCAAAGTCCTGTTTTCAGCCACTATAGAGCCATTAGCCACTCCGTCAACAACCTCATCAACAGTAAGTCCAGTTTCTTTAACAAGCCTATCTAATTCATTCTGAATGATATCTGGAGTACGGCCACCAAACTTTTCTCTAGCAAAATTTATAAGATTTCTACCAGCAGCTCCTGCAAGAGTCATAAGGCCTTCTATAGCTGGGTTTGCGACCATTCCAACTAAGGAGCTAACACCAGCGCCAGTGGCCTGTTGCTGTGCCCCACCCTCACCATAGCCAAGTCCAGCAATAAGCCCCTCAGAACCTCCAACGGCAGCAGCTCTAGCCAAGGAAAATGGAGCAGACTTTCCTTTAGTAAGGTACCCAGGAACTAATGCTCCAGCAATTTCAAGGCTTATTGCTTCTGCTGGGTATGCCGTTTTATAGTCTGTTAATTTCTGCCTAAGCTCATTCCTTATATCGTTGTATTCTGGACCTCCAGGCACAAAAGAGCGGACAGCAGCCTCAACCTCTTCTGCAAAACCTAAAGTCGCTCCCTGAGCAAGGGCTCGTGCCTTTTGCTTTTCTACTGGAGGCGTGGAGCCTGTAGCATATGACTCACCTGTAGGCTCATATCCTGTTGATCTGGCATAATCAACCATGCCGCTAAATTGTTGATTATTTAATCCAGTTGTGTCGGCAAATACCCCCATAGGCATTCTACTTTTGTAGTTCTTATCCCATATACGAAAAGCAAATTCAGCGTCTGGGATATCAAGGTATCTTGCGTCTTGCTGCTTTAATTCTTGAAGTGTAGGCATTACTGACCAGCCTGTGGAAAAAGTCCTAATGGATCATTGCCTTCTTCTGCTGGGGTTGATGCTTGGTCTTCTCTGGTCTGATTAATATAATCTTCGATATATTGATCATAGCCAATAGTTCCGCTTGTTAAGATTAATGCTTGCTCTTCTAAGACCGCTCTTATTTGTTGTTGGAGAGCTTGTTTTCTCCTAATCTGTCCTGCTACATTCTCTTTGCTTTGGCTCATATCTATTGCCGTATCTAAGGCCAGTCTTAATTCACCAGCACTTAAAGCCCCAAATGTAGTGCCTGCAATAATCTCCAATCCTAACCTGTTTGCTAGGCTTCTAAGCTGTGCAGTTGCCTGATCAAATGCTGGCAAATAGTTTCTAATTACACCAGTATCAGAAGTAGGGTCTGCCAGCAATTCAAGCATTGAATCATAAATTACCATTTGTTGATCAACGGCTAGTATCCCGTTAAAAGCTTCCAGCCCTTTATCTTTAGCTAGGTCTATCTGGGCTTGTCCAACTTCTCTTAAAAACTCTTGATTAGGAGTTTCTTGGTAAGCCCCCTCAATATCAAGACGCTCTCCATTTGAAGTTACAAAAAATACTTGGCCTGTAACTGGGTCCTCCATAGGTATACCAACAGGTCTTTGGCCTCCTGTATTTATGTAATCAGGTGATAAATATTCAGCAGCCAATGTTGCTACCATAGTTGGGTCTGCATTTTCAAGAATACTAGCCTCCCGATCCATCCCCATATTTCTTAATGTTTGTATCGTTCTGTTTTTATTATTTTGAGCTATTTGTAAAGCTTGCCTATTATCAATTCTATTGGCGGCCTGCTGCATTAGCCCTTGGTTGGGGTTCAGTGACATCCCACCAAAGCCAATAGCTAAATTATCAAGCGTGTTAGGGTTTGATAGGAATGAGCCTATGCTGCCTAAGATTCCCTTAGCTCTCTGGCCTAACCCTTGCGGTTCTGATGCTGGTTCTGGCTTATACGCAGTAGCAGCTTCAAAGTTAGGTATTTCAGGGATGCCTATATTAGCACTTGGTTGTCTATCATTTATGCCCAGATTAGCAAGACTTGGAAGAATCCCAGAAGGCTGCACTCTTAGCTCTGGGAGATTTCTTGGTATCATATATCCAGCAGGCGATGATATTTCGAATGAGCCTTGGTCACCTATTGACCCTGACGGCCTATTTCTCAAGCTTGCAGAATATCTTGGGTTAAAATTGTAATCAATCAATTCATTCGCCATTTTAATATCCTAGATTAAGTTATCTGCGGTCTACCGAGATATGAACCAGCTACACCAGCACCCAAGCTTAGGTAGTCAAATAATCCAGGTTTCTTAGTTGTTGTCTGTGTCTGCTCGCCAGTTTGCGATCCACCATACGCACCTAGCTGAGTCTGCAAGGCCTGTATAGGAGCTTGAGTATAGTCCTGATACTGAGCGCGAGATGCGTCTATTAGCTGCTGCTGTAAGGCTTGCTGCATAGCGCCTTGAACGGCTAGGTCTTGGTTTACCTGCCTACCCATACCAAATCCTAAGTTAGACAGATCGCCTAGCTGATTAGCTGCGCCTAGTCTAAACTGTGCGCCACCCAATCCTGCCTGCTGGTTAGCCATCTGAGACTGCATATTCGCTTGCTGGTTGGCTAAGTTTGTTTGCTGCTGCATCTGCGCTGATGTTGTCCCAGCAGATAACGCAGCCTGCTGGTTAGCCGTCTGAGCCTGCATCTGTGACGCTAAGTCTTGCTGCGCCATCTGTTGTGCGTTCTGGTATCCACCAAGCCTTAACCCTGATGCAGTTCTTGCAGCCTGATCAGCAAAAGCTCTATTTGTCTCAGCCTCCGCGATACCAAATCTTGATCCGCCAAAAGCGTTAGCAGATTGGGCCTGTGCGCCCATCATGTTCTGCTGCATCTGTCTCTGCCGCTCTATATCGGAAAGTGACTGGTTGACAACCTGCTGCTCGTATGGATTCTGGTATGCCTGTAAATTAGCGCCAGCCAATTGGCCTGCATTTATCTGTTGTGCTTGAATAGGCGATAATTGTCCAGCAGTAGCTGCATTTATCTGTTGCGGCTGATATCCAAGACCCGCAGCAGTGCCCATAGCAGAAGCGCCAAGCGCCTGTGGTACAGCAGTTATAAGTGATTGTTGTTGTCCAGTTCCACCAGCCATAATGCTTGCCTATTCTTTAAAAATTGTTAACGATAATACCCTTTATACCCGTTATACCCGTTATAACCACCGCTTGGTGTTGTAGGTTGTCTTGGGTCCTGTGTTAGGTCAGGATTAGGGTCTAAAAACATTTTGTTAATTGCAGCAGCTTGACCAGGCCTACGGGAAGCTAACTCAGCTAACGCCTGTTCGTATAGTGGGGCAGATGAATAGCCCTGCATGCCTCCCGCAAATTCTTGCGCTTGAGGAAGGTTTGATCTTACATCATATTTTGGGGCCATTCCAAACGCTGACGCTTGGTCTACAGTATTCTGCATTGCGCCTATTTGAGAAGGGTTTAGGGCTGCGATATCTGGACCGTAATAAGGAACGTATCCAAGCTTGGCAACCTCATCTCCTTTTGCTAAATTTCTCTGTGCGGCAGTGCTTAACCATTTAGGAATTTCCACTTGCTGTGTAGTTGACCCGCCTTTTCCACCGCTCATATCAAATCTCTTTTATTAGTGTCGTGAATTTTTCTTGCCAGCCAAAGTCTTTCAGTACCTTAGTCCAGCCTTTTCTTCCAGCAAGCGAAAGTGCCGTGCATTCTTGTAGCTTTGACCAAGCGATTAAATCTTGGTGCATATTAATTATTTGATCCATACTTCCACCGGCTAAAAAAATATGTAGCACCTTCTTTCTAGGATAAACAATTAATTCTGTGACAAGGCAGCCATTCTCTGCGGGCCATAGTTGCATTCGCCCTTCTAGTATAGCATGAAAAACATCAATATATTCGTGAGTGCCACCAGAATATTCAAGCGCAGCCTCAATCCATATCCTGCATCTTTCCAGCTCATCCATAATATATTTAGCCATGTATCCTTGTTATTGTTAAGGATGACGATGGCGCTGCTGGAGAAAATGCCGTTGCTGCTGTTGCATCCAACAGACCATTTACGTCATCAGTTGCCCACATTGCCTGTATATAGTCTCCGGCTGTTATGTTAAATATTGCGGATCGAGAAACAAGTAAGATTGTATTATTTTGTTTTATGGAGTTCTGTATTGTGCTGCCAGCTACATCAGTGCCATTTTTTCTAGGCCAGAAATAGAAATTTATTGCGCTGGATGTTCCAGATGATATTTGGGCAGTAAACGATAATAAGTATTCTCCCGACTTAGCGAACACAATCTTGGTTGCGTCTATAGCATCTAGGCTTATGTCATTAGCACCTACAGGTGCATCGTATTGAATGGCGTATGCAGTATTAATAACAGCAGCAGTGGCATCGGTAGACCGATATAAGTTGGCGTTTCCACCCTCCAAAACAACCTGAATAAATTCTCCATCCTTAGAAACTACTGGGTACTTGTTTGCCCTATCCCAGAACAAAACTCCATCCTCCGCAGCACTCTCGGAGCCAACTAAATCAGCCAGTTTGCTTCTGGTTCTTATAAGGTATCTGTATAGCCTGGCTGCCCAAGTTGCCCATGCAGCACCAGAAGGAACGGGCGGCTTTTCGCTCAACGCCTACCTCCAGCGACAACATCTAACCTATTAACGCCAACGCGCCAGTCAGAAAGAGCCTGCCCCTCAACCCTTATCCGTAACTGCCTGCCTGTAAGTCTCAAGCTAGTAGGAGCTGACATGCTATACGGGCCATACTCTCGCTCCACATCGTTAGGGTAGAACCTAGCCTTGAATGTTGCTGTAACCTCGCCCTGCGTTTTCTCGTCAGGGATCATCTGCGTAACAGAGGCCACTTGGTCTCCTGAACCAATCATAATTGGTCCACTCTCAGCAAACGGAACAAGGCTGCCATAAGCAAACCCAATCTCATGGTCGTACAGTTGATTATCATCACCAGATGCCCATATAGGTCTTTGTAGTGCCCCGTGATCGACACCAGATGTACGTGCGAGCAATCCGATAGCCCAAGTGTTTTCAACATAGTTGAATGTCACGTATCGGTTGCATTCATTGCTTGCGCCTGAAGGGTAGAACCACCAAACCTCGCTGTTCCTTGCGTTAGTGACAGCCCATACCTTGCTTATCTGTCCTGCGTTAATATCAGAAAAAACGTAATCAGAAACAGTGCTTGGTAGCTTTTGAGCCTCTCCACCATTGTACATAAAGAATGCTTTCCTGCCCATCCATACGGCTCCTGTGCCAATGTTGGCAACAGCCTTTTGAGATATAATCCCGCACGATGAACCAACACGCTCAATGCCATAAACGTATGGAGGGCCTTGATAAGTAGCTGCGTGAGCGTCTATTGTGGTTAGTATTAAAGATTGCCCCCTAACACGAACACCACACATTATCTCGCCTTCAGTCTGAAGCTCAAGATCGCCTGCCTCATTGGTGGCGGCAGGGGACCATAAGGTGTTATCTTCTTTATCTGACCACTGTACAAGTCTTGGGTTGCCTCCAGCGCCAAGAGCAAACAGAAACCTTTCCTCCGTTACAAGTAAAGCCCTATTGTCTACAGGGGCGTTAGCAACAACAGCAGCAACAACAGCAGTATCAAGCTGCCACTCGTATATCTTGCCATCATCTACTGTACACCCAACTAGGTATTCGCCCCAGTTATCCAATGACCATGTAGTAACAAGCTCAGGGCTGGTTGTCTCAATCCTAGCAATCCCATAATAGTCGAGTCCATACAAGCCCCCGCTATAGCCAGAGCTTATTGGTGAGCTTTCAATTCCAGACGTGAATCCAGCAGGAGTTATGTCATACCTAACTCCGCCCTGGTTCCAGACGTATAGCTTTTGATATGTGCCACCAGCAATAAACTTGTTGCTAGAGTTATCTGACCAAGTAAGCATACCCCTAACTTTTGCGTCAGAAGCGGTTAGGCTTCTTACTTGCCAGCCGCCAACAGGTCGCATTGTGCTGTCTGTCCATCTTACCAGGTTAGAATCTCTCCAGCGATTAGCTGATTGGAGATCGGTTCCGTTTCGGAATATGCCAGCTTCTATTTCTAATGGGATTAAAGCCATTACATCTCAGCCTTTCTGTGTGAATTATTTACAATAAATGTTTTTTGTGAGTAAGCCTTTACATAATGGAAATGCTCATTCAGCTTATTTTCCCACCAAGTAAGACTGCGTACTGTCATATGTAACTTTTCGCCAATCAACGCGCCCATATTGTCAGGAACATCATCAACACTGATAAAGCAAACCGGTACGCATCTTTTAATACCCCTCAAAACATCATCAACTTTTTCTGTAGGGATATGCTCAAGCACGTCAGTGCAAAGCCCATAATCACCTGTAAGCCCTTCTGGGAGCGTCCATAAGCAAGACTGTATAAATTCAATATCTACTTCTGCATCTAAGCAGTTTTTTGCATGGTCAATTCCAACAACCCGCAGTCCTAAATCTTTAATCTTTTGTGCTGGTCTACCTGTACCGCAGCCAAAATCAATTAAGGTTTTGCCAGCCTCTAAGCCGAGCAGTTTATTTATGTGGCCTATAAATGAATCACCGACAGCAAGTCTTCTGTAAGCAGGAAAAGTCCAAATCTTTTCGTACTTGATTTGCTCTTTTTCAGCTAGTATGCCTTGCATAAAGTTGCCATTTCTATTAGTCAAATGACGCTTTGGCTATTTCATAAAGGTCAAAATCATCACTATACATTTCTTCTACTTTAGCAGCTATATCAGCAGTATATAAATCGTCATACGAGACAGCCGTGTTTTTATCATTATTAACATATAGTAAATCTGGCAGTGTTGGCATAATTGCTTTTGCTACAGTATTCCAATGCTCTGTCAGGTTTTCTGTGAGCATATATTTATATATAACTCTGTTACGACAATAGTATGATTGAGGTATAAAGTGTTCTTCCTTGTAAAGATTGGCTTCGACTAATTCAACAAAATCAGCAAAACTCATGTCTTTCTTAGCACCAACAGCAGCCATCCCCAAGCTCAATATAGGTAAAGATTCATCGCTTTTACAAAAGTATTTCCAGCAGCTAATAATTCTTTGTTTTGGGTCGCGCACGACCATTATTGTTTTTTCATAATCAGGAACATAAGCATCACGCGAGCGAGTATGGAAGCCTGCAATTACATCTGTATTTTTAAGAGTGTGATAGACAGATGCCGAGCCACACTTTGGAGATACAATAATTCTTAGCTTACCTCTAAAAATAAACTCTGGCGATAGTTTCTCTGGGTTTGTAATGAACATTATTTAATCGCTCTTAGCTTTTTTGCTTTATCTTCTTGCCTGATTTTTGTATGCCTAATCATGCTCTCTGGCATAATGATAGGGCCATTGACGGGCTTAAACTCGTCTCGAATTTCTAACGTGCTTTGATAATATGATTCTATTCTTTCTTCTATATTCTCATGCCAAGGCATAACGCAGCCTGACCATACGCAGTTAATAATATTGGCTAATGCTTGCTTCGGGTCATTACTCAAGAATAAAACTCGCGTAATTGAGTAGTAAGTGCCTATTGCCTCGTGCCTAAACATTCCTATATTTATAATCTTCTTGCCCAGTATTGC
>TARA_R110000803_G_scaffold110323_2_pt1 | contig 15936 bp, 8 predicted proteins | sample TARA_R110000803 | Tara Oceans TARA_R110000803 (sample SAMEA4397772) | marine metagenome | biome: Polar Biome; feature: [SRF] surface water layer (ENVO:00010504); material: water (ENVO:00002006), including particulate matter (ENVO:01000060) such as... | depth 5 m | reverse complement strand
TTACAGCAAGGCCCGAGTTCGACGACTTGGTCACTGGTTAGAGCAGACGGTTCTATAGAGGGTGGTGTTTCTGATGTTTATCCAACAATTAGAATTTCATGGGATACACTAAACGACAGTGATGTGATCATCCGGTGTTCTTTTTTCATCGAAAGCGCAGGTAGTGATTTCTATGACGAGGATGATCTAGATGATGAAGGCGTAAGAACTGGAAATGATGATTGGGAATTTGGTCTTCATGTGACTCATCCAGATCAAAGTCCAGATGCAGGATTGGAGCTACTTGAGGGAAACACACTCAGTGGCGGGATATGGCCATACGCCCGAATAGGCCTATGTAAGGCTTTTCAACGTGACTCAAAGAAAGGTGGCGACGGATCAGACGCACCAGGTGCTTGGTATCAACATGCGTTTACAAAGCAATCTCAGATTTCTCAGTCTGTAACGCTTGTTTATCATGCACACTGTCGGAACGTAACTGAGTCGATTCCAGGCACAAAGCTCGATAGAAGCCATGTATGGGATGCCAATGGAAGCGCGAAGGTGAGTTTAGCGTATAGACAAAGATCAGGCGGCATCAAGAAGGTTTATATAAGGGGCTTTAATCTTTCATACCAGAAGTTCAGGAGATAGCGTGGGATTTGAATGGGACACAAGTGGTTTTGGTAATGTATTAAAAGCACAGGATTTGAACGATGGTTTTGATGCGATTGAAAACTTCGTAAATGAGGGAATCGCATCAAAAGAGTTTAAAGACACTGTTGATTACACAGGCTCTAGTCTTGATCCATTCACTAAAGAAGGGTTCCTGAGCTCGAGCAAGATATACCGGCCTGAATTTTACGGCTCTCCATCTCCAAGAATGATGGCGGTGAGCGGTCAGACCCACTTCAGAGAAACTCCGTGGGCTTGGGACAACTCCGTTGCCTTCAATCCCAATGTCACTGGCGAGGGTGGTATCGGTATCCCAAGTTGTACGACAACAATAAAGCTTCGCCACGAGGCTATAGTGAACGTAATGGCGAGTTTTTACTGCTTCGAACTTGGTGGTACAAATCAAATACCGGCCCTCAACAAAACGACTGGGGGTTACGAAAACAAAGAGGCTGGGTACGTTGAATTGTCTGTAAGCGGGACTCAACGGCAATCTACACGTAGAAAAATATTCACTTCAATGGTCGCACCTTACAAGCACACAATGGCGTCTGGCGATTCTTCCGAAGGTTCTGCTGCCGCAAATGGCTTTCTTTTTCACCCAATGATCGGAAGACATCAGCACTCAATCACATATCAAAAAAAGTTAGAGGCAGGCATTCATGACGTTGGCCTGGTGTTTAACAGTAGCGCACAAGAGGGTAGTATAGAATGGTTTAGAAAATATACTGATTCCCAAGGGAAGTACGGTATTAGTGATGCGGAGGTTCCTGAGTTTCCTCGGAACAAGTACGTGTTTTTCCAAGCTCGAAATTTCATTGTAGACATTTACTATCTTGAAGATTCATTAGAATGATTTTTGAATCCTGTTCAATCATGAGATAATCCTCTAAGAGGCACAAAATGGCAGACTACGACAAGTATTATCGATCAGCGAGTAAGACTGGAGCAGCCGAAGGCGAGGCTTCTGGTCGGGCTGGCGGTGCTGCTTCTGGTGGCGCGGTCGGATCTACTATTGGAACGGTAGCCGGTGGAGCCCTTGGTCTTTTTGGTGGTGCTCCAGGTGTTGCTGCTGGAGCTGCGATCGGTGGAGCAGTAGGTGGCTGGCTTGGTAGTGCTATTGGTGGAAAGGGTGGGGCCAAGAAAGGCAGAAGTGCTGGACAAAAAGGGGCACAAAGGCAAGCCGCCAGAGGATTTCAAAAGGATTGGAAGGCCAAAAAGAAGCGGCAAGTTGCGCTTGAGAAAAGCGCAAGGGCTGATATAGAAGGATCCAACCTTCTTGCCAGGATGCAGGGTGACGATCAAGTGTTGGCTTCATCAATGAGAGAGGCTCCGGTCACCAGTCGCGGTAAGGGCCAATTTGAACGCTTTGAACAAACTTACTTTGGGTGATCGACATGGCTGAAACTAAAAAAAAGACCAAGACCGACGATATTACTGGCGAAGATCTTGTATTCAACTCTGAAACTAATGAGTACGTACCTCGCACAATGTCTGCAGAGCTGTACAAGCAACAGAAGAAAGCACAGAACCGTCAGGCCCTAATTGCTGGCACTGCTGGTTTGGCTGCAGAAGGTCTCCAATTTGGAATCGGTGCAAGCATCTTTGGTGACCCTGCCATTAAGGCGGCTGGTCAAGAGAAGGCTAGGCTTGCAGCCGAGCTCAGGAAAGACCCTGACTACCTCACAGAGGCCGAGAAGCAGGCTACTCGTGAAGCGGCCCTCTCTCCAGTACAGCGGAAGGCAGAGGCCGTCCAGAAGCGCGCAGAGAAGGTTGCTGCATCTACTGGGGACGTTTCAGTTCGTAGCTTGCTTGCTTCTGGTGAGGCAGGGATTGCACAGATTCGTCAACAATCCCTTGATACTGAAGCTGCGATTTCGAAGGAAGATCTCACTCGACAGCAACTGAAAGAGCAGCAAGATGAGAAAACTCGAGAAGGCATTGAGGAAACCGATGCAATGATGCTCGAACTTCGGAACAAATATATTCGCGAGCCACTGCACAAGTTTATTGCCGATGCTGGAAAACTTACTGGAACCTTGATGGCTTACGCTCCTGCAAAGACAATCGATAGCCAAATCGAACGTCTTACTGCGCTGGGAGTCCCGCCAGATAAAATCGCTGAGTATGCGGAACTGGCGGGTAGGGATAAAAGAGCAGCACGTAAAATGCATAGAGATCTAATGAAAAGAGGGGATTCAGAAGATATTGTCGGAGAGGTTTCAGACGCAGTTGCCCAAGCAGAGCCAGTACCAGCAATGTCTTGGAAGGACGATGCGACATCAGGCAAGTATGCGGGTGTTGAGTACCGGCTTGGAGAGGACGAAAAGATTCAATTTACGAGTCCGAAAACTGGAAAAGTAATAACCGTTGAGCCTGGTACTCCTGCGTATAAGTCGATCATGGACATTCGACCTGAGCCTCAGATCCCTGAACAAGCACTGACTGCTGAACAGATAAGGGAGCAGGCTGTTGAACTGCAAGAAGGCGCGCAACGTGAACAATATGCTGATGAAAAGGCAGCACAGGTAATTGAATCCCAGTTCCCTGATGAAGGAGGAGAAGATCTAGTAGGTGGCCCTGCTGAACGAGCTCGACTTGCTGAAGAAAAATCCCAAAAAGGTAGAAAGGACGAATTAGAAAAGTCTAGGAAGTCAGATTCTGCCAGTGAGTTTCTTTACGGTAAAGACCCTTTGGATGATGACACTGCTGAGAAAAATCAGGCAAAAGTCAAAGATATGTACACCAAGGTTAAACCTCTCACGGTTGGCATACCGGGGACGGAAGGTGAACCATCATTCTACCAAAAGGGCCCTTACTTCTACGATTTCAACAGAGAAAGTAATGTTTGGACCGTTTATGGAAGCAAACTTAATTATGCCTTTCAACGTCCTTTCGAGAAAAACGGAAAGCCTGTTGAGTTTAGTATGGAAGAAGCTAACCAGTCTAAAAATCCAAATGTTCGTGAGCTCTACGACTTGGCTGTAGCAGAAGGGCTGGCTCTTGGTAGTGAAAATCTTGAAGGAGAAAGAGAGATTGAGACTGCAAAAAATACCGTTGCAGACACAGGCAGTGATGCCACAGGAAGAAAAATACCTTCACAATTTAAGGACGCTGGTGAAGCAAGAAGCTTTTATGGAATCAACTCTTGGAGTGAAGGAAATATGTGGTGGGATCAACTCTATAGCAAAATGTCAGTGACTAATGGATCCGAAGAAGCTGAACGTAGAGTTAAGGCTCTCATGCAAAAAACAGGCAACGCCAGTAACCAGCTCGAGGTCAAAGATACGTAATGCCACCCCGCTCGCTAAATCGTCGCGAGTACGGGGAGTTCAAGCAGATGCTGGAACAGGCCCTCCTGGAAGTCCGTATTCCGTCTGGCATTATTGATACAGACAACATCATCCCAGGCTCAATCCGTCCACAAAACTGCAAGATGGATGCGACTTGGAACTTTAAGGGGAATGTTTCTGCAGGCGGTCAGTTGCTCAACAGTGCATCGGCCGATGAAACGGAGACGGAAATCGTTTCAAATACGGTAAATGAAGTCGTTGAAGTAAACGGTAGGGCCATTGTTGGGACGGCAGACATCTATTTCTTGAATGCTCTGAAGCAAACGGTCACCCTGACATTACCGATAGCTTCAAAAAACATCGGTCGAAAAATATACGTTAAGCGAGTAGATAAGGATCAATCGAATATCTGCCGAGTCTTAACCGCTGTGGCAGGCAAGCTCGATGGTACGGATGGGGTCGAACTCAACGTCCAAGAATCTGTTATTCTCATTGCATCATTCACTCAGTGGCACGTCTTCTCATTAGACTTCAAACTTTAGGATTCACCATGGCTCGAGTAACAGGAAAGTACAACGTCGATTTTGAACGTGGTGACGGCGGTCTTAAATCTGTATTCGGAACCTTTATTGGTAATCGCCTGAAGGAAAACAAAGAGCAGTACGCTAGAGAGATCAAGGCTGCAGATCCGACATACGAAGGAAAGCAGCTCACAGCACTTCGTAAGGAGCGGGCTGATTTGCTCAAGGAGTTGCGGGGCGGTGGAAGTTCGGCCAGTGGAGGCTCAGTAAGCTCGAGTTGGGCTAGTGGTAAGGCAGATGAAGCAAAAGCGCGACTTAAACTGCGAGACGGAAAAGAGAAAAAACAATCTATATATTTAGCTGGACAAAATCAGGTTGGCATTGAAGTTGGACGAATAAAATCTCTGGGGCTCTCTGGTGTGGATATAACGAGCACTCTCACTAATGAAGTATTGCCGACTCTTCAAGGCAACATGGGTGCGCCAGGAAGTACTCTCTACGGTAAGCACGGTATTGGTGACGGTATTCTCGAAATAATGAAACGAGAGAAAGTTCCACAAGATGTACAAGATAAAACGAGAGAAATTTTAGCCGCTAAACAATTTCTTCCTTCTGACGACCTTCGTAAGACCTACGACGATCCAGATTTCGTTACAGACATAGAAGAGGACTGGCTTCTAGATATCGGATTAGGAAAAGCGGGAAGTAGAAAGACAACAAAGCTTGGCGCTGGTCTTGATCCAAATACAAGAAATGCGCTTTTGATTAAGCAATTGGAACAAATAAATTCTGAGATTCAAAAGCAACAAGGCGTTTATAGTACGGCTAAGTCTGATTACCTTGACCTCGTAGCGAACCCAGGTCGTAACTTTGCCCTATCACCCACCTCTTCTCGTCCGTCTGTACTGAGTGAATCGATGGACATGTATGCTGACGTGTATGAGGCCGACCCTCGTTACGCGAAAGAGATGCTTGATAAGTCGTCAGAGGCTGGTCGGATAACTGTTCCAGATCGATTTGAAGGCTTGAAGTCTCTCGATGGGTTTGGAGGCAAATCGCCCATTGACATCTTGATGGATACCTCAAGTACCTTGGCTATTCTACGGGGCACAACGGACAAGGAGGGTGCTGTTAAGCGAACGCTTACGTCTGATGACGCGAAGCTTGTTCGTGGCTCGCTTGAACGTATGAGTAGAGCGATGAAGTCACCGATGTTTAATGAACAGAAATATGGTGATGTGAAAGGTCCGGGTGGGAAACCAATACCAATTGGCAAATTCTTGGATTACATCACAGGTCAGTTTGATTCGATTCCAGAAGATCAAAAAGCAGAATACGCCCAGCTTGCTTCAGACACAGTTATCGAATGGTCGAAAACTCAAGATGAAAAGAAGTTGAAGGCGGCACGCAGGGACTACAATCCAAACGCTGCCGTGAGTCAGTCGATCGGCCGCATTCAAACAGCAAAGAAAGAGTTCGACAAGACGGGAGACCCAAAGGTATTGCGCGACACGATGGCTGTTGAACACAACAGCTTTATCAATACCGATAGAGAGATTCGGGGTGCCGGTGGCGATGCCTTTCTACAACGACTGGATGACTTTAGGTCTGTCTCGAGCGACAAACGTAATATGGATTTTCTAAGTAATGATCTTCAAGATTTATCAGATCTCATGATTACTAATCAGGACACTGGAGTAAAAAATGGCTGAGCAAGAAATCGATATGATGGCCTATATGGGCATGAAAAAAGTAGTAGTAGATAATGAAGACGGCGGATCAGATAACGATATTGTTCAGAACAATCTCGCTTCTGGTGTCACATATGCTTTGAGTGCGAGTAAGTTTGCTAACCGAGACATTACCTATCGAGATCGTAACGGAGCTCTACAATATATAGAGCCTGGTGACCCTAGATATGACAAGGCTCAAAAGGAATTGAAACCGGCCTTGAGGTCCGAACTTGCGTACCGTCAAGATAGTTATCTGGAAGGATTGGCCGAAAAAGGCAAAGATCAAAGTATGAAGGCCTACTCTGACCCACTGCCTCAAACCGACCCCGAGACCTACGATCCTTATGGAGAGTCTTTGACTAACTTAGGTGTCGATGAGCAAAGGGCCTTTGAGCGTGGTGATGCTCGCTCCCAGCAAGACTACTTGAATAAGCAACTTGAAGAACCTCTTCGTGAAATGAAGGCTGCAGGCGAAGCACTTCAAGAATCAGTCGATGCTCAAAAGAGATTTGAATCTGGTGAAACCGATGTGAAAACCCTTCAGGATAGATTATTGCTTGGCCAAAGGCAGGGGGCTCTTCGTCGAAAAGAGCGAGAATTGCAACAGATAAGATCAGGCTTGTTGGTTGAAGAATACACAGAAGATCCATCACGGGCGAAGCAAACGATTGGTGGTTATCTAAGCGAACTTACTGAAAAAAGGATTCCTAAACTAGAGAAAGAGGTTTCAATTCTTGAAGCAACTTTGAAAGATCCAAGCATGAGTCGCGCGCCAAAGAATCGTGATGTTGTATTCAGTCGTAATATGGACTGGAGCACTGCCGGAAAGGAAGAACTTCGGAGTCCTCGCGATAAATTGCAAGAACAATTGCAAAAGAAGAAGGACGAACTTTTTTACGCACGAATAGACGCAAATAAGTATGGAGGCCAAATCGGGTCACTTCCAGAAACTGTCCCTCTTCAAGATTATGAAAAGGAAGATATATCAAAGCTCGGCCCTTACGAGATGAGAGAATCTAAGGTTGATATCGACGAGGCTCGGTATGCGTCCCAGTATGCGCCTAACATCGAGGGAGACCCGAACGGCTTGCCCATACAAAATTGGTGGGAGACCCAAGAACCATTGTCTCCTTCAGATTTACCACGGTACCACGGTGGCACTGCTCCAGACCCTGAGCTTGATGCGTTGAAAGGTCAATACGGTGAATTAAATGTTGATTATGCGGATCTTCCGCGTGATTATTCGCTCCCAACAGCTTCAGACCTTAATCAAGCAGGAGACTTGAGTCCTGGCCAAACAAAGGACGATGAACTTCTTAAGAACTCTTTGACGCCAAGCACCACCGTCCTTGATACAAGTAAACAAGATGCGGCTGCATCGACTACAGATACGGGAAGACCAAGCATTAGGACTCGTTTTTAATATCATTTGAAATAAAGGTACACACAGTGGCTGACGAGAACGATCTCCAGATATCCGACGATGACATGCTCATGGAATCCATGTTGGGTCCAGAAGATTTTCAATCTCCAGTAGAGGTTGACGAGCCTGGCATAGATGTCGTTCTGGATGAGCCGAAAGTCGAACGAAAACTATTAGCATCTGGCCGCCTTGGTTCGAGATACCCTCAAGGCTACGAGAGGCCCCTTCGCCCATCTGGAAAAAAAGAACAAAGCAAAATCTACCAAGACCTTCTCAAGCAAATTTATGAAGGAGAGCGTAACGAAGGAAAGTCGGTAGACAAAGCCTACGAACACGCTCGTAAACTTGCTAATCGTGGATATCTGTATGGATCTTTAGATACAGATCCACTTGAAGATTATGTGGCCCCTACAAGCATTATGGTCGCTGGGGGGCGTTTGCTTACAAGTCGCCGAAAGCTTGATGTCCAAATGCGAGACCCAAATCAATCATCTTTTGAAAGACGTATAGAGGAAAACAAAAAACAAGAAAGAGCTTACCGCGCATTGATTCAAAAGGAAGGCGGCGAGATGTCCTTTCTCAAAAAGGTGTGGTCAGAAAGCAGTGAGATGACGCAAGAGGAAGCGGCTGCTGCTGGAATAGAACCTATGTTCAAACGCGACGGTAAGTGGCTTCCAGAACTTTCAGATCAGCAACGTGAAAAGCAAGAGTTTTTTGGAAGAGACCTCGAGGATGGTGTCGATTCAGATGTTGGGTTTTTAGATGACCCGTATATTCCTTATGGCCTTAAAAACATTGGCAATCTTGCGGAGCGTGCGGCCATTAAAATCGGCATTCCAAACATGTTTGCTAATTTGTACTTAGAAGACGACGAGATCGAGGCGTACACAAAAGCGGCTAGGCTTTCGCTACCCACCGAAAACTTTGAACGTATCGTTGAAACTGTTGAATCAGCTCGCGAGAAAGGTTTGACCAATGAAAAAATTGCAGTCGAATTAAAAGATGAGCTGGCCAGGTCTCTAGCCATGCAGTCGTATTCAGATTTACCACTTGGTTTTCAAATGAAGGCTCCATCGGTAGATTTGTTTGCGAGTGAAGTTACATTCAATCCAGAACTTTACACCCAAAGCAGTCACACTCCTCTTGTTGAAGCAGCAGAGTTGGTTGTTGCTGGTGCTGATAGAAAAGAAATTCAAAAGAAGTTGAACAGGATTGCTTTAGGGGCTCTCCCCGATTCGGTCATCGCCGGTAGCATTCCTTCTACAACTAATCTTATCGATGAGGTTGTGAAGGCTGCTAATCGGGTGATCGAAGCAAAAGGTAAGGCAGGGAAAATTGGTAGAGTTGTAGAAAAAGCCTTTATCGATACTGCACATTCTACCGAAAAAATCGGTGATGAAGTCATGGTTGTTGAAAACACTCTTGGCAAAACACTTAGAATGATGAGTATATTTACAGAAAGTGTTGCCGAAGCAGATGTTTCGTTTGGTACTACTCATGATGAAATGAAAGACCTACTTAGGTCGGCTGGAGTTCCAGAAGGGGTAGTAAATAGCACTGATATGACCAAAACCTACGGGCTAGGTCCATTGTTTCATATTGCCGCTCTACCTTTATTCCCGGCCAGCAGAGACTTTTATTACAACTATGGACTTCGTGATCTTGATTCTACGTGGCTATCCAGAATCTTAGCAAACATAGCTACAGGAAACGCAGGCTACACCGTTCATATGACGGATGAGGCCAGGATAGATGGTTTTGAGCGTGGAGACTCTGAGTTCCATACAAAGTTGTTTATTGGTGGTTCATTAGACTTCTTGGTTCCATGGGAAAAACTTCACTATGGCCCAGTACTGCATTCTGTAAAAGCAGCTGCTCGTGGGTCTTCCTTGGTTCGCAAGATTGGGGTGAAGGGGTACAAAGCCAGAGCGTTCCTTGCTGGCGCGTCTCCAGCCTTGTACGACCGTCTTTACAACGTCGCAGAGCGAGCAAGCTTGGCGATGAACACTATTAGAAAACGTATAGGTGCTAAGCCTAGTAAGGCGTCAATCAAAAAACTTTTAGATGAAGATGATGCTGCACAGCAAGCAATGGGAAAGAAAGAACCTTTGCCAAAAAATGAATCTGGTGATGCTTTTGAACCATTGACATTGAATGAAAGAAATTTTGCTCAAGATCTGTTTGAAAAAGTAGAATCTGGTGAATCGTTTGATGCAGCTTTTGAATCGATAAAAAGAAACTACAAACCAAACTATTTTGAAACATCAGCAGATGTTGCAGATGCGGTAACAAGACATGTTCTTGAAACTAATGAGGGCCAATTTCTTTTTGGTGTCGGAGACGTGGACTCTCCAGCCTACAAGCCTGGAGTTATTCCATGGCAAATGGAGCAACAATTAGAAAGAGCATTTGGTCACGCTGGCATCAAGTACTCTGATGTCAAAGATGCCTTGCAGAAAGAGATTGGTGGAAAGTCTTCTGGATATCTATCTGCTATCCGAGCGATGTTGTCTACCGGCGCGGATACTGACACGATCGATTTGAGAAATTCTAAGCCATACATCGCGTTCAGGAAAAAACTAGAAGACTTGATCAAAAAAGGAGAGATGACTGAAGAACAGAAGGTTGCCCTTCTTGCGCTCATGGAGACTCGAGCTCACAACTCGGCTGCAATCAAAAAGATTACAAGCATCAGCGAGCCAGAAGATTTCTTTAATCAAGCAAAAATCAAAAAGACAACTCCTAAATTAGACGATGGAACTCTTGGGACTTCAAAAATCCAAATCAAAGTTGGAAAACTCAAAGGAGATATTGACTTAGATTCTGTAAATCAGTTTATAGACATATTGAAGGCAAAAGATATTTTGTCTATGCAAAGGTTGTTTAGTGGTGGTGGGGAACTTCTTGTAGACATCATGGGTAAGTCTTGGGTTTCAAGATTTATCAGTCGTTTTGATACCGTAGAGAACACAAACAAAGCCTCTAAGATGCCTAAAGATATGTTGAGTGATGCAGGCAAAATGGCTGCAGAACAAAAACTTAGAGCAGTTATTGAAGGCAGTGGTCGTCTCACTACAGAAACCATTCTAATGCGAGAGCTGTACGCAAACTTGGTTTCGATTTACAGTCGGTTGGGCGACAAGTTTAAACAATCTGTTCTTAGTAAATCAAAGGCTGCACAGCTTGATAACTTTTTCAGACCAGATGAGTTCTTTAAAAACTCTGCAATCACACTAAACAGAGCTCGCCCAGATCGACCAGGAACTGTTGTCCGGGTCAGTACTTCTTTAGCAGAGCGAGTTCAAGAAGAAACTGCTCGTTCTGCTGGTACGAAACGTGTGTTTGCAGACATTGATGTAAACCCTGATCATGTAAGGCAATCATTTGGCATCACAAAAAACACAACCGAAATCAATGCTATTGATGCAATAGCTCGTGGAGTTGGTTTTGTTGTAGCCGAAACGATGAAGAAAGAAGAGTCAATGAGGGGCCTTCGAGGCATGCCTCTTGTTCGACTTACTGGGGCTACGTTTGCAACTACCGAACAAGCTAAAGTAATTCGGAATCGAGTTAACGGAAGAATGGCATCGGTTTTGGGAATCGGCGACCGCTCTAAGCTCACAGGAAAAAAATACCTGAAGGCCAAGGCTTTGGAAGGCATGGCCGACTCTAAGAGTAAGACTATAAATCTTTCACCGATTCAACAGTCTTCTTTTCGTATTTTCCTTGAACGTCTTGCATCAGAACCATTTATAGCAAAACGTATTCCAGATGAACTGCTTGGTCCAGATGGCAAGGTTGATGTCATTTCATTCACTCACTACAACAGAGTTGTTGAACTTCTCACTGATGTTGAAGCTTCCTCATTTTCTCGACGCACGGTTTACACGGAAGCTATTTCAAGATCACTAGCGTATTCGTTGCTTGGTTCTTTGAGAGGAAAAGGTGCAAACGTAATCGAGGCAGTTGATTTCTTAGACGACTGGGTAAGAAGTATAAAAGAAAAGTTTGTTTTGGACGACCCACTTAAAAATGTCCGACCAGAACTGAAAGAAGTTCTTACAACGTGGTTGTCTAAATTAGGGGAAACGCGATCTGAAGTCATGCAAATGGTCAGGAGAGCTCGCAAAGAAAATCCCGAAGCTACGATTGAACAGATTTTTGATTCACTTCGAAATCAACTTGAAGAAGACATGAAAATCACACCTGACAAGATTGATTCTATTGTCGGTGAATGGGATTTAAAAACTGGTAAAGCTGGCAGAAAAGGAATTCTTCAGATTCTGACTGATTTCACTGAAACAGAGAAGACAAGAATCAATCGTGAGTTCGATATCAGTGAGGAGAAAAGACCACGGCAATACACTGAAGCACAAGACGATATTGTAAAGGGTGAGGATATCCTTCAAGAGGCTGGGCTTGAAGAACAATATACCGTAATCGTCCCAGAAGGCATTTCTCGCCTTCAATACCTTACGAAAGGTTCAACACGAAAACTGCTTCACGATCTATGCAGCACGGGCGGTTTCAATGGAGTCTCACAACGTGTTTCGGCAGCACTCACAATCTTAGATACGTATGCATCTAAAAAAGGTCTGAACAAAGCTGGTATTGAAAAGTTGACTGACGTTGATCGTGTTGCACTTGCTGATGCTTTAATGAAAATCAGAGACCAACTTGAAGATCATGCACGATACACGCAACTTCGTGGTGGAAAAATCTTACAGAGCTTGGCTGGACAGCGATTCAATCTGGACCAAGTTGGAGCATTCAAAAACCCAGTAAGTAAACTTGCCGCATCTTCAGCTGCATACAAAGCATTTCATAGAGGTGGCGATGGTTTTCGTGAACTTTATGACGTAATGGTAATGTACCAAGCCGAACTTAAGGTCAATCCTAGAAAGATTTCAAAGTACAGTCCTGCTCAAGCTTATCTCGAAATGGTCGTTCGATTGATGGCTGAAGACAAACTTCAAGGCATGTACAGCGACATGATTAAGCATGGCATGCCAGGAGCGTTTGAAAACTACCGCGTACCTAAAGGGAAGATTTCACCTACCGGCGCTAAGTATTCAATCGACACACCCAGTGCTTTTTATGGCCGGGTGAAGTCATACATGGACATGATTTTCAATCGTTCTTTGGACATTGAAGAAGAGATGGTTTTTTCTGATGGCTCTACAGTTAGGCGTAAAAAAGGAGACCCAGGCACCGACTATGAACACGCATCATTTGAAAACCGTGGCAAAACTACATTCGACACTGACCCATCAAAATTTGAAGATCTTGATGCAGCATTAGCCGCAGAAGAAATTCTTGTTCGTTTTGGCATCAGGACTCAATCTGCTGGTCAGGAACTTACGGAGATTGTTTTTCCAGATGGATCCGTAACTTACGGCCCAAAAGCGATAGCCGATGAGATCGAAGATGCTTTGAATAGAGCGTCCTCAGTTGGCGGTGCATTTGGAACTAAGGCTTCAAAAGTGTTGAGCCAAGCAGATTTTGGAGTTCCTTATCTTCCCGAAGCTGGAAGAAAAAGTGGGTCAGTCAGAAGTTATCGTAAGGTCGCAAATGCAATTGAAACTTTGCGAGAAATATTTCCAATCACGATGTCAAACATCAAAAGGGGAATCACAACTGGTCTAATTGTTCCTATTCCACCTTATTTTATAGCCAACTTTTTGGGTGGTGCATTCCAGTTGGTGACTGCAGTCAATCCAATAAAAGCCACAAGCATGATGCTTAAAAACCCAAAAATGGTTGGCGCTGTAATGTGTCGAATGTTTGGTAATGGTGAGCAGTTCAGCTCTACTGTTGGTGGTGGCTTCGGAGCGATTGCAGGCGGGATGGCAGCAGGTTCTGTAGCTGGGCCTTTAGGGGCGGTTGCAGGAGCCGTCGCGGGCGCAATAGGCGGTAAAGTTACCGGTAAAAAAATCGGTAAAGGATACCAGCCATTCGGAAACCATATCATCGTTGCAAAGAATGGAATGATCTACAATGCAGATCAAGTTGCTGAACTTGCTGTAATGCATAGGTTGAATTCAAGTTTCATTACGGCTGAAACGCAACGCACAATGGCTGATGATATTAAAACGGATCTTCGTGAAAACCCTACCTATGCTCAAAAAACAGCCCAACAACTCACAGCCTGGAATGATTACTTAGCGGATACTGCAACCGCTGTTGATAACTTTTATCGAATATCGATTTTTGTAGATCAACTAAACGATGGAGTATCAGCAGGCCAAGGTGCAGCGTTGGCTAGAAGGGCTGCGTTTGACTATGGCGCGCTAACGGACTTTGAGAAGAAGAACATACGAAACATAATCATGTTTTACAGTTACCTGAAGAAAACAACTGAGCTCACTTTTGATACGTTGTTGACCAATCCAAGCCGGGTAACAAATCAACTTCGCCTCACAGGTGGACTTCACAGGTCACTTTTAGAAGAAGACCCACAAGCAGTACAGCGCGATTATTCGCAACAGAGATTTCCAATCGCTGTAAAAAACACGATTGCAAACAAACATCAATACGACAATCGAATGTATATGCTACCTCCTCTTCCAGTAATGGATCCGATAGAGCTTATCCTGAACTTGTTTGAATCTGCTACAGGTTCATATGATGAAGAAGGTGAGGGATTAAAATCTCTTCAAATGCTTGGAACAAAGTTGGCTCCGTGGTACCAAATGCCTATCGTAGGAATGACTCAAACAGATTTGTTTCGGGGTACGAATATCAACAATTACAACAACGTTTCTCCTTGGTTAATGGAGTTAGATTTAGCTCTTGGCGGGTATCTGCGAGATAGTTTCGATGTCACCCGAGATACTTCAAAAAACCCAAGGATGAGGGCTGTTGAGGGAGATGAAGATCGTCAGTATTGGAGAGCTCAGGCAGGCTTTAATTATTGGATGTTCAAAAATATGATTCATGTTCCAGGCTCTGGTAGATCCATGCATATCATTGATGCTCTGGATAGAGGAGACCTTGGAGTTGTTGAAGATTTCGTTCGATTAGTCAAAGGAGTTCGCCTTGAAGCTGAAGATAAAGGCTTAGCCGATGAGCGAGAGTTCGAATTTGAAGAGGGCGACACAATGAGCCCAAGAGTCGGTTTGACTCCAGTAGACGAATGGTTGGGTGTTTTCGCTATAAAAACCTTGTTGATCCCGAATGTAGAAAGAGCAAGGTCTTTGATTCTTCAAGATATTGACAGGACTCGGAGAAAGAAATTTGCTACATCTACAGACCCATACGAAGAAGCCAGAAAAAAGGTGACATACGAGAAGTAGGTCTATCTTCAAAAACGTGATACTATCTTTTTGCAACACTTCCCCCTTCCCAATTGGAGTAAATAATGTCAATGATTCCCGAACTTATGGGCGGCCGCTCGCTTTCCCACCCCCTTCCGCTTGCAGTCGGCAAGAGCAGCAGCAAGATGTACGTCGGTGGTCAGGCAAATGCTGATGTGGCTGCTGGCACTACCACAGCAACAAGCGATGCCGAAAACGAATGCGCTGAATACTCCATTCCGGCAAACACTCTGGTTGCTGGATCTACGATTCGGGTTCGCTGGGTGACCGCGACATCCGCTTCTGCGGGTGTCGAAACATTGATTACCCGGCTCCGGTTTGGATCCAGCACGACGGCGTCTTCCAACACAGAAGTTGCGGTCAGCACCGCTGTTGATCAAACCAATGGCGACTTTTCGTGTGGTGACATGATCATCCAAGTCCGCACGTCTGTCACTGCGGTTGCTTTTGGAACTATCGCTGATTCGGATGGGCTTGGTTCAAAGTTGGTTAGCGCTCAGTTTGAACCGTCGTTTACTATCGACGCTACTGTTGCTAACTATATCAACGTCACAACGCTGTTCAGTTCTACCGGTGCGAACCTCGCAACCACGCAAGGTTTCGTCGTAGACATCGTCAACCCTGGCGTCTGATCCTGAACCCCTGACTTAGGAGACTCCCATGCAAGGGTTCGCAGTAAATGATGCAACTGTGGCTGGTATCAATACCGGTTACGTTGAAGGCAAGAAGATTCTGCTCCACGAAGATAGCGATGCCGATGCGAAATCATCGGCACTGCCGTCTGCGTGCTACCTTTCTCATCTTGATCTGCAGTTGACTGAAGCAACTGGAACAGCCACGAAGGTTTCAGCGTTCTTGGCGTGGGATTCGAATGGTGACGACCCAATGACTGGTGAGTCCCCATTAAATACATTGTGGACTGGTATGACTGGTACTACTTTGCGAAACACGTCAATCGCACTTGATGTATGGGTCACAGCTCCAGCGAGCCAGACG
>TARA_R110000803_G_scaffold39315_2_pt1 | contig 15947 bp, 18 predicted proteins | sample TARA_R110000803 | Tara Oceans TARA_R110000803 (sample SAMEA4397772) | marine metagenome | biome: Polar Biome; feature: [SRF] surface water layer (ENVO:00010504); material: water (ENVO:00002006), including particulate matter (ENVO:01000060) such as... | depth 5 m | reverse complement strand
TTAATCCCATACTATAGTTTGGTTCAACATTAAGACCTTTCCACACACTGAAAGAATAACCAAGTCCAACAGTTAAGTTGTCCATCATTTCTTCTTGAGGTGCTTGTAAAGAAACATACATATTGTTTTTCAAATTGTATCTTCCCCACATGTCATAAATAGTTTCACCGTCTACATCTTCACCGTTTTGAATCAAACCTACAGTCCATGTATTGTTGATAGCGTAACCAAAACCTAAGTTTTGTGTCAACATATCCATAGTTTCTTCTTGGTCCCCATCATAAGTTGTTACGACCATAAAGTTCTGAGCTGAAGCAAATAATGTTGAGAATGCTATAGCGGATGTTAAAATTAATTTTTTCATAATTATTATTTAAACTTTTTATACTCACATTTTTTTCGATGGATGTGAATAGTCATCGTTTGTTCATTACTTCTTAACGAAGAATGATGTTAATAACACTAACACAATCAAACCTACGAAACCACCTTCACCAAGTGAAGTGATTAAAGCTGAAAGATTTGCTACAACATCCATTCCAAATACTGCACCACCTGTTAAGATGGTCCATAAGATTGTTACAGGTAAAACTGCCATCATAATTGATAGGAGTCCACCGAAAAATCCGTTTACGTATTTGATTACATTTTCCATATTTTTCTTTTTTTAAAGTTTATGATTACACCAAATTACTGTGTATTCGTTATGATAAATACGGAAATTAACTGTTAAATACGAAAATTTTATAATAAAAAACCATTTATCTTTGTAGTTAAAACAGTAAAAATCAACAAAATTACCTACCATTATAACAATAGACTGTAAAAATTTAGTCTATATTTTTTTTAAAAAAGGTTAAAGTTTTTCAATATTTTACACGAAAAAACCATAATTAACCAGTACGGACATTAACTGATTTGGTTATATTTATTATAAAATGATTATATTATGAAATTAAAACGATTAGGTGGTTCACAAAAAAACATAACTGAGCACAGTCAAGCGGAACAGATTAAGGATGAAATACAGTCAGCTTACGATGCTGTTAAACAAGTTAAGAGTAAACTTAAGAAATTTGGTAAAACTAATAAGGAAATGTCCACACTAAAAAAAGCTTTAAGGAATATGGTTGATGAGTTAGAAGATTTAGAAGATTTAGACTTAGAGGATATGGAGTCTTCTGAAGAAGATGAGGTTAGTGATAAAAATGAACAGTCTGAGGGTTATGGTTCTTGGAAGGGTTTAGGTATGGAAGAACAAGTTATTAAATTAAGTAATAATGATTTAAATGGTATTTTTGAACGTATTAGTAACAATAATAATTTAATTACTGAGGATAGAGAATTTGTTAAAAGACAAATTGCACGATGTGGAAATGAAAATGCCGCGGCATGTCAATGGTTGGATGACCAATATGACAACTGTGGTTGTGTTTATTGTTGTGGTGTAGTTCAAGGTGATAATTGTGGTCCAGGTGAAGTAATGGGAACTGATGGAAATTGTGTATGTGATAACCCAAAACTATGTCGTGGCGGAGATATGAACGCTACACAGGATATTAGAGAATCAAGATTATTATTAGAAAGACCTACAGCAGAAGAAGCTAGAGAAGGGTGTAAAGATAAGAAGGATGGATGTTGTCATTGTTTCTATCATGGTGGGAGATGTGAAGATTGTGAAAAATCAATTGCTAATATCGGTAAAAACCCTAAAGGTGGTGATAAAGGTTTAAAAGCTAAAGACGATGGTCTAACCATTTCAGAATCTGTTAACCGTTCAATACGTAAATCATATAGATTAATTAGAAAAACTATAATTAATGAAGGTGGTGGGGGTCTTAGACTTAGTGATTATGGATTAATTAACGAACAAGGTCAATACGATAGAAATCCCGGTATCGCTGCTGGTGAAGGTATTGAGGTTGTTATAGATAACTTAAAAAAAGCTTGGTCTATGTTAAAAGACTCCACAACAAGAAAACAAATACAAAATACGTTAGTTAAATTAAATAATTTTATGATGTATTCTGCTGAATTGGTTGGTTCTGGTTCATCAAAAAGAAACCCAAGGAGTTATAATCAATTATCAAACCCATTACCTTACCCAGAATTAGACGAACCAGAAGATTTGGAAGATATTGATGATGGTTTGGAGGATTTTGATGCGTGGATGGATGACTTATCGGACAGAAATGGAACGACGGACTACTAAATAAAAAGGTGTGGTAATCCCTTTTTTATTTTATAAGTTTTCCTCCATTACCTAGAATTAACACTACAATCATAGGGCAAAGTACTGGTGATTTTAATATGTGTGTAAACACATAGAAATTATACCAACCATTGGAAGGGTCATTATTACGATTTTTTTCAAACTTCAAATAATTACTAACAATTTGTTTTTTGTTAATTTCAACAAAAATCATAGTTACTATTATTGAGACTATTAGGTATCCGATTATATATTCCATATTATTATTATTTTAAGTTAAACTTCTATTATGCTAATATACGAAAAAATTTATAATAAGTTACATGATATTTATATAAAAAGAATAATTTATGGCCGGATTAATCACAGCAGAAAAAAGAGAAAAGTTATTTAGACAATGTCAACATATGTTAGGTGCTCCTATACGTGCTATAGAATTAACTGACGAAATGATGGATACCGCGTTGGAGATTTCAATATTAGACTATGGGATGTATGTTCAAGATTGGTTAATTGAAAATCAGTGGGGGTCTTTAGCTAGACAGGATATGGATTCCGTCTCAATGACCGACGCTTTTATGACTAAACATTTAGACGGTGTTACCGATTACACATACGCCTACTCAAAAATAGTCGGGTTACAAGCTGGGGGACCAGCAGAATTGTTACAGGATTTTGTAACTTTAGTGGCTGGACAACAAATTTATACAATACCAGCAAATAGGGAGATAAACCAAGTCCTATGGTACGCTAGAGCAGAATTAAACGAATCTTTTATTGACCCATTTCTTGGTGGGTTCGGTGGTGGTGGTGCTGGTGGGGGTATGGGTATGGCACAAATGGGAATGCAGGGTTCTTATCATATGATGCCAGCTTTCGACATCCTATTGAGGATGCAGGATAGAAACCTTAAGAATAGAATGATTGGGGGTGACTTAACCTATAGAATCACTGGTGGTGGAGGTGGTAAAAATGGACCTAAAAATCTACATTTAATGAATGTACCTGGTGGTCACTTTGATTTTGGTAATATTAATCAGGAAAGAGTTTATTATTGGTACTATGATACGTCACCTGGTGGTTCTAGTGGTAGTAGGGAAGAATGTTTAATAAAAAATAGGGATGTTATTTTGTTACCCAGTGATGTTAGGTTAGACGAAATACCATATGACGAGTTAAATTCACCAGCACAATCATGGGTTAGAAGATATTTCTTCGCTAAGTGTAAAGAGATGTTAGGTAGGGTTAGGGGTAAGTTTGGTGGTGCTCTTAAGACCCCAGATACCGACTTAACTTTAGAGTACGATTCATTATTGAATGAAGCTAAAGAAGAATACACTAGATTAATTGAGGAGTTATCTGGTAGATTAATAAGGATGAGTCAAGAAAAAGAAAGTGAAAAAGAAGCTATGACCGCCGAATACGTAAATAAAAACTTATCCTATAGACCAATGAACCCAGGGCCTATATTCATAATATAATATAATATGTCATTTTATACAAAAATAGATTATTCTAGACAAATAAGTCAATCCGGAACAACATCAGTTGTGTTATCTGGGTCTTCAAAGCATTGGGGTAATGTTTGGGCTAACAACCCAACAGGGTATTCTTATAATAATGGCTATATAGCTGACAGTTATAGTGGTAACTCTGGATACACTTTTATAGTCCAGACTTCTGGTGATACAAATTATGGTGATGGTAGGGTAGCCAGTTATGGTGCATCAATAACCTCATTTTCAGGTTATGCTAGTGGTAATACTGTATTAGCTATAGGCCAAAAACCTATACCCCCGATTAACCCTTCAGCGGGTGCGGTAAGCATAACGGCTAGTTGTGTACAATTAGCTACTAGTAATTTAATTTCAGCTTCAGCTACTGATTTAGGTATTGATACTTTGGGTAATATAGTTAAGGATACCTCTTCTATAAAATTTAAATATGATGTAGAGGATATAACTTTTACTAATCTGGACAAACTCTTAAAATTATCCCCTAGAAAATTTAAATGGAAATCTAATAGTAGTGATGATTGGGGTTATATCGCTGAAGAGGTTGAGTCGGTTGGTTTGACTGATTTTGTAACGTATGAAGGGGGCACCCCACATTCTGTTAAATATAAAAAACTAACCATATTACTTATAGAGTATTTAAAAAAATATGGTGTAACTAATGACACCACACAAGTTAAATGTGGGTGTCACCAAGAAGAATTTATTGTTTTAACAGAGGATACAACTTTTATTCTCGATAGTTCTAAAAGTAAAAAATATATAGTTAAGTCTTTGTCTAACTGCACTATAGAACCAGATAATGGTTTAATAGATAGTAAGTGGGATTCTTTAGAGATGTCACCAGAGAGTTGTGTAGAATTTAGATTTTACCCACCGTTATCTTCTTGGGTTATAACTTCTTCAGACGGCATTAAGGAGTCCTAATTCTTCCATAAAGTAATTTTCACTAGTGTTGGTTTTTTCCCAGTACTCTTTTTCCTCTCTTGATAGTTCTAATATTCCTTCTAGTGAGTCTTGGTCACCATCTTTTCTACTAATGCCGTTTATTAATATACATTGTGTTTTAGTGAAGTATTCCCTATCTTCTGGTTTCTTTTTTATTAAACTATCTCTAACTTCCGGTTTAAAACAAACCAATAAAGGTTCAACTCTTTTATTAAAGGTGGATATGTACCTGGGAATGTTATATTCACCCATCGCACCATTCTCTAAATCATTTTCGGATATTAAATAAGAATTTAAAACAATTTCTTCTGTACCGTCCTTTTTTTTCTTTCTTTGTACGTCACCGTGTGACATTGCTTTTCCGTTATTTACATAGTAAATGGTATCACCCAATGACACTTGTAGGTTGTTAGCAATAACTAACTCCATATGGGCCTGTCTAGCCATTAAACTACCCGATTTAGTTCTTTGTGTACATCTTTTTTTGTAAGATTCTATTGTCTGTTTAACCCTAGATTTATTAGCTATTTTCGCTAATAGAATATCTCTCTGATAAATTTTATCTAAATACTCATAATAATATTCCACAAAGTCACCACCTTTACCAGATAATAACATACCCAAACCTTTATCTATAAATTCTTCTAAATATCCTTGTATTTTTTTAGATTTTATAGAATTACCAGTTAACTTAACAGTACCATTTGGCATTAATAATGCGTAATTTTTTCTAGCTATATTAATACACGATGGCCACTGTCCGTCAGTGTCTAAACCCATTTCACCCCGCATAAATAAATCATTGTATTCCGCAACATCAGCCTCACTACCTTTATAAAGTTTGTCCTTTTTAACCAAGAAATTATTACCCAAACCAACATACTCTCTACCTTCCACATCTAAAGGGCAAGAGAAGTTAACCCCATCAGTATCCATAACAAGTGGGTCGTAATCCTTAGACATAAAAAACCTAACCATTTGTCTTAAGTATTGTCTTGCGGTACAAGTTACTTTTTCCCCCATATCCATATCTCCCCATGGAAAAACTTGTGGGGCTGATAAAGAACCAAACAGGGAATTAATAAAAATCTTAATAGGGAGTTGTTTACGACCAAAAGATTCTGATTTCTTTTTATCTTTAGTGTAATACTCTGAAGCTAAATTTTTATATCTAATTCTGGTATCCCTAAAATACTTCAACATTCCTTTCATAACATTAGTAACATCACACTCAGGAAAAACATCATGTACAAGTTGTATAGATGGGTACAGAGAACTAAAATCTAGTTTTAGTACGTTGGTTGAGTATCCGGTCTTAACTAACCTAGATAACCCCCCAACGAAAGGTCTTTTAGAATCTTTTGCAGGAACGGCTAACCCTCTATGGTAAGACCAAGCCAACATTAACATTTTCCATAAAGTTGCTGTACCCATAGTAGAAACTCTTTCGTATGAGGTTGGTACCATACTAGCCAGTAAAAAAGAAGCTTGGTTGAATTGACCATCCACCTCCTGAGTTTCCCATAAATCATCTATTAAGTATCTTTCAACAATTTCTTCACCCCTTACTTTTTTATATGTTTTAGGGAATCGTTTATCTAAATTATTTAACCCGTCAACCTCTATGGATTTATACTTACCGTTTTCAACATTTAAATAGAATTCTTTATTTTCTTTGTATGTTGAGGATATTTTATCTCCTGGCACATAAACCCTGTTAGGTTTTTCTGACTTACTAAATTGTGTAATGTATTTTAACCCCCAACTCTTAATTTCGGAATTAATAGTTTGAGCTCTCCTAACAGAATGTGCTATATCTATAGAGTTATACCCCCAAATTTTTAGTTGTTTGTAATCCTCAATCTCAGCACCTAACTTTAAAATGCCGTCTTTCATTTTATAATGTTCGTTTGGGTTTAGGGTTTTAAATTCTTTAGGGTCCATACCTAGAATTTCTGCCCTTTTAAATAACCAAGGCCAGTCAAAATTAGAAGAGTTATACCCACCAATTATACTAGGTTTTATTTCATCTATAATGTCGAAGAATTGGTATATAGCTTTTATTTCAGATTCTGGTGTATCATCAATTTCTATAACTTTTTCATACCCCCTATTATCCTTTATACCTATCATAAATATTCTACCGTCTTCAGGTGCTAAAGATGTGGTTTCTAAATCAAATACAAGTCTGTGAACATCATCATATTCTTCAAACCCTTTAAATAGTCTTTTTCTTTTTTGTATTAAGTATTGTTCTATTGGTGGCAGTATTTGGATACTATCCCTATTATCCTCACCCCAAGGATTTAAACCGCCTTGTTTAAAAAAACTAACTAAATCCCTATACGATTTTGTTGTTTTAATTAAGTAAGTTAAACCTAACTCTAACCTTTTATCTTCTGCGGTCTCTAACTTATCAACAACGATACCATATTTGGTCATCGCGGCTTTTTGTTTGTGTTTGTCGTTTTGGTAAAAGTTTTTTTTACTTAGGTTACCAACCCAACAAAATGGGGTAAAAGTGTCGGTCTCAATAGTTTTACCCTTAACTGGGCATTCTTTAATCTTATATATTTTTCCAGTCCTATAACCATACTCTAAAGATACTATATATTTTTCTGGGTCTGAACCATGAAGGAATTCGTGGATTTCTTCGGTTGTTGCGTTTTTTAAATTATTTTTCATTATCGTTTGTATTATTAGCTTCGTGATTATCCACGAGTTTTACTTAACATTCGATAAAAATATAATAAATTTTTGTTAAAATATCAATTAACAATCACAAGAAGATTGTCCAAAAGAGTCGGTAATATTTACAAATAGGTCTTCCCTAATTGGGACAATTAGTTCAGTACAATCATCATGTAAAAATATGGAAAACATAGCTTGGTACCTACCCACTTTATTAACATCCTTTTTCCTCCACCTATAATATATATAGTATTCAGTTGGTGAATTTTCTGACATTTTAAGTTTTTCAACTATCCCTCCTGGTTGATTTAGTATCTTATAGGTACCATCATTAAGGTTACGCATGGAGAATTTTATAGAAGAATTAGAAAGTTTGTCGTGAAACGATTCAAAATCATTTCTACCATCTTTAACTAATTGCATCTTTAGTATTGGTTCTATAGAGTTTTTTCTAATAAAGAATTCCATATTATAATATTTTAATTAGCTGCTCCATCCCCTTGGAAACGTACAGTTGCCCATTTCGTCCCACCAGTCCAAACTCTTATATCACTACCATCCCATATCATAGTACCCTTACCATCAATCTTAGTTGAGGCAGACACAGCCGGCATAGCTGGTACAGTACCACTACCACTTTTATGTTGATATGGACTTTCAACTAAAGGTAACCTAAACCCTAACGGGTGGTCACCGGTACCCGATAACACAGCTAAAGCTGCTGAAGTATTGGTTGAGGCTGTGGTGTGTGTGTAGTAGGTATCTGTGGTTGCTGACGACTGTATTGTTATACCTGATTGTTGTGCTGTAAATAAATTTCCAGAACTACCAGCACTACCGTTACCTATGGTAAATAACCCACTATATATATTTTTACTACCCACAGTAAAATATGTAGTACCTGAAGCTGTGGTACCACTACCAGCAGCAAAAGAATATTGACCACTAGCTAAATTCTGACCACCTAAACTAAATGAAACTGGACCACTACTGGTATTACCACTACCAAAAGAAGTTGCTCCAGTGGAACTTGATGTGTTTCCTGTACCGAAAGATTGTGTAAACATCCCACTCGCGGTATTAGCTGAACCATATATTAATGTTGTTGTTCCTGAAGTTTTACCTCCAACCCAACCATTAGTACCCTGCACATTAAGTCCAGGTTGTATGTAAACAGTACTATCCGTTAACCCACTTATAAGTCCTTGTATTCGTATGGCGGCTTGTGGTGAACCTAGTGAAGTGTACCCACCAGATAAAACGGTAACACCAGAATTAAATGTGGTGTTAGCTGAAAAAGTACCACCACTAGCGAAACCACCTACTTGGTGTACAAATCCTTCTGGGTTTTTAATATACAATTCGTATTTATTTTCACTATTAGTACCACTACTAGCGAATAAAGCTGTGTGTCCTGTTGGTGGGATTGCTATGTTATTTGGTTGTTCTGTTAAAAGTCTGATGTACGATGGCATAATTTATTTTTTATTTTTATCATTTATATACTATATAATTATTTTGTTATTCATAAAACTACTTGTATAAGTTACCAATTAATATAATTGTTGCGTTTATATTACTATTCATTTTAATTATAACAACTTCTAGTGTGTCTGTAGGGTCCATATAGAATGGTGTATTTACTTCTGTTGAGTTCTTATAGAACTTAACGTCACTGGCGTTTTCTTGTGTGTGAGACTGAAATCTTACACTATTATTATTGGTGTTAACAAACACGTTATTGGAATCTGTAGCGAATATTGATTTTATATCTAGAGAATTACCTTCCCTAAAGTAAAGTGTTTGTGATTGGTTACATGATTTTTTGGTACAATCTTTTTGAAAGTCACAATCCACCAGAGAATACCTATCTTTATTAACCAAGAAATTATGGTATATAGAATCAGCTTGTAGTGGTTCGATATAATACCTCATTTGTGATATGCCTCCCATCCAAGAGCCAGCAAAATTCTTTTCTATTAGTAACCCTAAGTCTTTTGGGTCTTGTTGATATGGTGGGTTACCACCACAGTTTGTATCACCAAACGTCATATTTTCATATAGCCCTTGTGACCCACCACCCCAAGACATATTAAATGGTACCCCAACTTGTAAGTCCCTATGTTGATTTAAAGCTCTTGGTATTATCTCTTCGAAATTTGGAACTTTTAGCACTCTTCTACCATTAACATACAGAGTTAGTGTTCCGGTCCTAAACTCTTCGTGTGCTAACCAAGTACCGTAAGGTGTGCCGGCTGAAAAACAACAATTATCCGATGTTTGACCTGTGATTGTTGTTGAGTCGAAATCGTAGTACCCATCTTCCGGCACTAAAGGAAATTCATCAAAAGAATTATCACACCTACCACTCATTATTGGGGCAGAACTTATACCTGAGAATAGGTATAGTAAATCAAAAACACCACCCAAATTAAATTCAACACTACAACTACCCCCAGAAATTATGGGGTAGTCCCTTTCAAAGACCGCAGCCACATGTAACCAACTATTCTTACAAGTGTTACCAGAACTAACTAAACTAGGACAAATAACATCAGAATATTTTTCTTCTATTACATACCCACTGTTAAAGGTAGTACCCGTATTACAGGTTGTTCCGGTTGTTTCACAAGAACCAGTAAATCGTAAAGCTCTATACCCCAATTTAAAATCTGGGGTTATCCTTAAACCGAACGCGTTCGAGTAAGTGTCGTGTGTTTGTGACGATAGGGTAATTGTTGTAGCTGTACCACCTGTCACCGTATTTAATGGGGAAAGACTCCCAACCGCTGGCCCTAACGTATTACCACTTATAGTGCCTAAACAACAGTTAAGTCCTGACATACTAGTACAACCACTTTCTGTTATAAATTCAGAATGAAACTTATTTTCAGCTCTAGTACCCGCGTAGTAAAAGAACCCAGAATTGTTATAATACTCATCATTTAAACTTTTATCGTCACCACATAAATTACTAACAATAGAAAAACAACTACCACTAGTATCACCAGTAGTTCTAAGTTTTAAAAACGTTTCCATTGACCAACCATTTTCTGGTCTAACTGGTAATATGGAATATGGGTATCCGTACAATTTATAGAATCCTTGGTAAAAACCCCCATTTAGTTCTTGATAATAACCAGAACTATCAGTAGCTGAACTAATCGTATATTTTACACCGTTTGGGCTATATGATGACGCACTTACTTGGTGCATTTTCATATTTTCACCATAAGCTAGTGGGTGAAATTTTAAACTAGTTGGTAAATTTTTATATAGTTTTATTGGACCGTTGCCTTGTGTCATTCCAGTTACTAAACCATTATCAATTCCAGTTAAATTTATGTTTGGTACGGAAAATGTACCTTCTGTGGTGGAGGTATATGGACAGTCACAACCAACTAAGGCTGCAGGCCAAGAATTTAAACTAACTACAGATTGTGGGGTGCCGCTATATACGTTATTTTGATAACTGTCTTGTGTTGTATCACACATACCTGTTAGTGTTGGTTGTTGTGAACTTTCTGTAGAATTTAAATCAAACAATACTGGTAATATATCACCATTATTATAAGCGATAACATTATCCGAATACACAACTTCGGTGTTGTAATTTTTTTCATCTGAAGCTAAATAAAAATCATAATAACTACTATAATTTATTTTAGCGTCTAATTTGTTAAAGTAATAATTTAATAAATTTTGTGTTCCCATTGATTATAAATATCATTACGCAACAACTTAATATTTATATATAAAGAATATTTAATTATGTCAAAAAAAGAACCTATAGTAATATATCAAAAAGATATGGACAAACTACACAAAAGAGGTAATGTAACGATAGATGATATGTTATTAGTTTATCAAACTGACCCTGAATTACCAACTAAAAAAGACACTGAAGAAGAAATAGAAGAGGGGAAATTATGGGATTGGTTAAAACCAAAAGTTAAATGTTGTCTGAAAATAAATCCATGTTGTCCGTTATCTAAGAAAGATGTAGAAGGAAAATCAGCAAAGGAAATTAAAAAAATGTTAAAATCAAAATACCGCAAAAAAAACTCTTTAAGTAAGAACTCAGAAGAGGAGTTGGATGAGTTGGTGGGTTATGATGGTTCGATTAATAGTAGTGCTATACCTGATGGTTGGGAAAATAATAAAACCATATCAGCTAGTAAAACAACCGACGCGACAATACCTATGTCTAGAGGTGCTGGTATGGGTTCTGGTGCTATGGGAATGGCTAGAAGGTTTTGGTTAGAGGAGACTAAGGATTTAGAGGAGGAGGATATGAGTGTTGTGTTAGGGTTTGACGAAACTATGTATATGGATGGTGACGAAACTATAGAATACTTTAAAGATGAACACGATATGGATAGTGAGGAGGCTAAAGAAAGAACTAACTCTATGGGTAAAAGTGAAGAATCTGAGGTTCAAAGGATTGTGGAGGATGATGAAATAATTAAGATGTTGGAGATTATACTAAATAAACAGGATGGTGATTTGGGTGTTCAAAGCCCTGACGATAGTATTGAGGACAGTATGTTGGATAGGAAGATAAGACATATCGCCAAGTACGCGAAGAGTAGAGGTTATAATATGGGTAGTGTAATTAACAAATTTAAAAATGAATAGCACACTTAAAAATGATTTCTATAGAATACCAGACGAATTACTAGATATTTTAATTAAAAATTTAAAATCTTCTGGTAGTGAAGTTAGTGGATATGGTAGACTTAAGACTCTGTGTTCTAACAAAGGTGTGAATTATGGACAAGCTAAAAAGATTAAGCATGAGATGGAAGGTGATATGGACCCCTCAGTTTTTAAGTTAGTTGGTGGGGATGAAATGATTACTTGGTTAAATGATAAGTTGGGTAGGGAGAGGGATATTGTGGATACCACAAAACGTAGAAAAATGGATGCTGGATTAAAAAATCAATTTAAAAAAACCCACAACAAAGATAAAAATAAAAACCCAACTAAAGTTAATCTAGCTGGAACACAAAAAACCTCAGACGAAATATTTAATAATAGAGTAGTTTATGAACAAGTCTCTAGAATTAGAGAAATAATTAAAAAAATAATAATTTAAAATGCCAGACTTTAACCAAAAAAAACCAGGAGAACAATTAACAAACGTTTCAGCTAGTGAAAGAGAAAAACTAATTAGTAGAAATATGTATAAGAGTAAAGACACTTATAACACATCACACCCCAACGCTAAATCAGACGGTGACCCAAAAGGAAAGGGTAATGCTAAATATTTAAGTGTTTATGATGAAAACACCGGTGGTAGCGTAGACATACTGGGGAATGGTGAATCAAACACTGGACGTAACGGCAATCTAAAAACCAACCTATATGGTAGAGCAAACGAATATTCTTCTGGTAATTTAGATACCGGTACTGGGTACTCACCAACAGTAACTGAACCAAGATAGCCCAAATGAAACTTTACAATATCATATCAGACATTATACTTGAGCAAGCATCTTTCGATAACCAAATAATTGATGCTATAAAAAATAAACATACTTGTGATATGGAATATAATGATGATAGTAGTATTGGCCCAGGTAAAAGAGTAATAGAACCCGTAGCTTTAGGATATTCTAAAAGAAACAATAAAGTTCTTAGAGCTTACCAAACATCCGGCCCATCTTTAAAGGTGAATGAAGAAGGAATACCTTTACCAGACTGGAGGTTGTTTAGATTAGATAGAATTAACAGCATCAAACCTAAACAAGGTGAGGATTCATTATTTAAAACCTTTACTGAACCTCCATCATTTAACCCTTTTGGGGATAAGTCTATGGTAAGAATGTTAATTAATTCAAAATTTTAAAACTATGAGTGGATTCGAGAATTTACAACAAAAACTAGTTCAAGCAAAAGCTGTGATGGATAGGGTTGATGGTACACCGTCTAATATGAAAAACGTGCAACGTAATGTGTCGGAATCGTCTAACCCTAATTTACCACCCATATCTAATAATTTTAATAGTCAAAGTATTGATAACGTAATACAGTCAAACACTAATATGACTAGACCTAAAATTACAGAAGATAGAGTTAGGAGTTCGAACTTACCAGACGCTATAAAAAAACTTATGATTGACCATCCAATACCCGAAGTTTCTTTTGGTAATCAGATACCGGATTCTTTAATCGAGGGGGCGGCTAAAAAGATGAAGTCACTGTCTGGGGTTGGTTCGGGTGGGAGTAACGAAACTATCACCAATAACAGCACCAACAATAGTAGTATAAAACAACCTAACAAATCTCAAAAACTCACACAAACTGGTTTAAAATCTTTAATTAGGGAGACTATAAAGGACTCTCTAGGTGATTTGATAGATGAGGCTATTTCTGAAAGACTGACAAAATCTAGTAAAATTAACGAATCAATTAAAATTGTTGTCGGTGGTAGTGTTTTTGAAGGGAGAATATCATCAACAAAAAAATTAAATTAAATTAACCTTTACGTACCTTTGACTATCTAAGTTGTTAATCTTATTATTTCAACATGGATAAATCAAAATATAAAATTTTAGTAGTACCTAGTGATAGGACTGGTGTTAGTAAATTTAGGTCTATAGACCCCCACATTCACCTTCAAAAAATGTACCCGGAGGAGTTTTGGGTTGATGTAGATTACCAACCAAAACTAGAGGATGAGACTTGGTTAAAACAGTATGATTTGGTTCACTACCATAGGTCTTTAGGTGGTGATTTCGGTAGGTCTCACGAAGCTGTTAAAAGATTAAAGAAATTAGGGATACCATCTATTTGTGATTTAGACGATTATTGGGCACCTACCGTGGACCACCCAGCTTACCAAATTGTCAAACAACATAATCTAGACCACCACATTAAAGAAAGTTTAAAAGTTGCTCAAAATGTAACAACAACTACCGAAGTGTTCGCTCAAGAAATGAAAGGGTTTTGTGATAATATATTTGTATTACCAAACGCAATTAACCCTAGAGAAAAACAATTCCAACCCAAAAAAATTGATAGTAATAATGTTCGTATCGGTTGGTTAGGTGGTTCTTCTCATTTAGGTGATTTGGAAATATTACGTGGGTTATCCGGTAGGTTACATGCGTCACATAAAGATAAATTTAAATTCATTTTGTGTGGTTACGATTTAAGGGGTAATATAACTATGATTAACCCAGAAACTAACGAGTCAAGTGTTAGAGAAATAGAACCTCACGAATCTGTGTGGTACCTTTTTGAAAAGTTATTTACTGACGACTTTAAGTCACTACCAAAAGAATACTCCGATTTTTTACATAAGTTTAAGAAAGGTACTTGGGTTGGGGAGGAGGAGTCAGCTTATAAACGAGTTTGGACCAAACCTATCACAACTTACGCGTCTAACTACAATAATTTTGACATTTCTTTGGCTCCACTTAAAGAACATATGTTCAATAAAGTTAAGTCTCAGTTAAAGGTTATTGAAGCTGGGTTCCATAAAAAAGCTTTAATCGCTCAAAATTATGGACCATATCAAATAGATTGTGTACACGCTTTAGATAAGGGTGGTGGATTCAACTCTAAGGGTAACTCTTTATTGGTTGACACCCACAAAAACCACAAGCAATGGTACCAATACACCAAAAAATTAATAGATAATCCGTCCTGGGTGGAGGATTTAGGTGAAAGGTTATACGAGACTATAGCACCTAAATACCACATAGATGTGGTTACAGAAAATAGAGCTGAACTCTATAGGGAGTTAATAAGAAAATCATAAAAAAATTAAAAAAAATGGCAGAAGTAGTAATTAATGACAAAGTAAAGACCCACGAAGAGGGTACTCATAGATATAACGGAAGTTATAATGGGAAAGAATTCAAAACTAGCATGGAAGATATGAACGACGATAGAAAACTTCGTTATATTGAAGGTGAAGACAGTTTCAACGAAGAAGAAAAGGCTGTAATCTACCAACAGTTAGATGAAATGACTTATATTAGACCTGACGAAAAAGGTGATGGGAATAATGTAATTGTGGAAAAGGACTGGGAGGACTGGTGGGCTTTTAAGTTTGAGTCTTATGGTTCTTATGGTGAACACAAATTTGTGGTATTAGAAGAGAGTGACGACAATGGTGGTGAGGATACTTTTGTAGAGGGTGAGGAAAATTTCACTGAAGAAGAAAAAGAATTAATATACGAAGCGGTTAACGAGTACTAATATGGATGTGATTTATACTGTAATAATGTTAGGGGTTGGGTTGGTTATAGGTATGTACGTAACATCTCAGATAGGAGAACACATTGATAAAAATATTAAAAAATGACTATAGTAGCACAAATATTTGGGATGACCTTTGTGGCGATAATATTACTATGTTTAGTATGGACTGTAATGAGTTACATTTTTTCAAGTGAATCTAGAGATAGGAATAAAAAGTTATTAGATAATATGGAAGAGTTTGGTAAAAGAACTAAAAAATGATAGAGAGTAAATTGCCAGAATGGTTTACAGGAGAGTTATATGAAGAAGGGGGTGTGGTTAGTAATAGATTTTCAGGTGGTGAAATGGAACTAACGGCTAAGGAATTA
>TARA_R110000803_G_scaffold46198_17_pt1 | contig 16025 bp, 12 predicted proteins | sample TARA_R110000803 | Tara Oceans TARA_R110000803 (sample SAMEA4397772) | marine metagenome | biome: Polar Biome; feature: [SRF] surface water layer (ENVO:00010504); material: water (ENVO:00002006), including particulate matter (ENVO:01000060) such as... | depth 5 m | reverse complement strand
AGTAGAAACATATAGCATTGATTTAAACGAGAAAACAGGGTGGGTGTTTGAAAGAATTGCCGCCGCCGTTGCTACAGCCAACGCAGAATACTTTCGCTTTAACCTCTTGGGAATAACACACTCATTGCAGCTATTGCATTATAAAGGTGAAGATCAATCTCATTATGACTGGCACATCGATGCTGGGCCAGAGTCTAGCGCTACTCGAAAGATATCTGTTTCGGTTCCTTTAACACCCGAAGATGAATATGACGGTGGTATTCTTGAAGTAAACTCTAACGGGGTTATGATGCAAGCAACAAAGGAACAAGGATCGATTGGTATGTTCCCCAGTTTTTGTTTACACCGAGTTACTCCTGTAACAAAAGGTGAACGATGGGTTATTGTTATTTGGGTCAATGGCCCAGACAGATTCAAATAATATAGATAATATAATGAGCGATAAAGAAAACATTAAAACAGACTACGAGACTTCGAGAGACACCTACCTCGAGCTTATTGAAGGAGGCAAGAGATCTCTAGACTTAATGATAGAAGTCGCTCGAGAGAGCGAGCATCCCCGCGCATTCGAGGTGTTATCTGGAATGATTAAGAATGTCGCGGATGTAACTGATAAGTTAATGGACCTGAATAAAAAACACAAAGAAATACAGAAAGAAGACAAGGCAGAACAAAGGCAGATTACTAATAATAATGTGTTCCTAGGAAGTACTACAGACTTACAGCGTTTTTTACAAAACGAAGAAAAGTTGATTTCTCCAGAAACCGTTGAGAAAGAATGAACGATACCTACCTTGGTAATATCAATATCAAACGTGATGGTATTGCACAACAATGGTCAGAAGCCGAGGTAAAAGAATATGTTCGTTGTATGCAGTCTCCTACTTACTTTGCTCGCACTTATGTTAAGATCATATCTCTTGACAGGGGGTTGGTCCCATTCTCATTATACCCCTACCAAGAACAGATGTTTGATCATTTCAATTCTAACCGTTTTAGCATCGTGCTCGCTTGTCGTCAGTCTGGTAAGTCTATTTCTTCGGTAGTTTATATTCTATGGTATGCATTATTCCATCCAGAAAAAACTATCGCGATTTTAGCGAACAAAGGTGCTACTGCAAGGGAGATGTTAGCGCGTGTTACATTGGCTCTCGAAAATTTACCATTCTTTTTACAACCTGGATGCAAAGGTCTTAACAAGGGTTCCATCGAATTTTCGAACAATAGTAGAATTATTGCTGCAGCTACTTCTGGATCTAGTATTCGTGGTATGTCTGTCAATCTTCTTTTTCTTGATGAGTTTGCTTTTGTGGAACGCGCTAGTGAATTTTACACTTCCACTTATCCAGTAATTTCTGCAGGTAAAGATACAAAGGTTGTTATCACATCAACAGCAAATGGTATTGGTAATACATTCCATAAGATCTGGGAAGGGTCTGTTCAAGGCGTGAACGAGTTTAAAAACTTTCGTGTTGATTGGTGGGACGTTCCTGGTCGAGACGAAACATGGAAAAAACAAACAGTAGCGAATACCAGCTCGTTGCAGTTCGATCAAGAATTTGGAAATACTTTTTTTGGGACAGGAGACACTCTAATAAATGCAGAGACTCTCTTGTCCTTTCGATCAAGAGAGCCTCTACGGGTCTTAGAGGGCGGTCTATTGTCCGTCTATGTTGAACCTGCTAGCAAGCACGAGTACATCATGACCGTTGATGTCTCGAAAGGAAGAGGTCAGGACTATTCTACGTTCACAGTCATCGACATCTCGACACGCCCTTTCAAACAAGTGGCAGTATATCGGAACAATACTATCTCTCCAATACTCTTCCCTGATATTATATATAAGTACGCAAAAGTTTACAACATGGCTTATGTTGTTATTGAATCAAACGATCAAGGGACAGTGGTCTGCAACGGGCTCTATCACGAATTAGAATACGAAAATGTTCACGTCGAATCTGCGATCAAAGCAAACGCCATCGGTATAGAGATAACTCGTAAATCAAAGCGTCTTGGTTGTTCTGGCATTAAAGATCTCCTAGAAGAAAACAAGTTAGACATTGTCGACGAAAATACTATTCTAGAAATTTCCACCTTTATTGCAAAGGGACAATCGTACGAGGCGAGTGACGGTAATCACGATGATTTGATGATGAATCTTGTGATGTTTGGGTATTTCTGTACAAGTAATATGTTCGCAGATATGACGGACATTAATCTTAAACAGCTGTTGTTTGACGAAAAGATGAAAGCAATCGAAGATGATGTTGTTCCGTTTGGGTTTATCGACGACGCAGAAGAAACAATACAGCGATATGAAATGTCTCGAGATGATATGGACCGGTCCAGCTGGCAGGTGTTTGATGTACATAAGTTGTAATTTGTTGAATTTATAAATAAAACGGTATTGTGAATATCCTTATTATGCAACCTTATAATAAATTTAACGAGAGAAGGACACAACTATGGCACTCTTTACTCCTAGTTTGTCTCCCGCAATTAGCGTCAGAGAGATTGATTTAACAGGATCCGTTCCTACTATTTCATCTACCACTGGCGCTACTGTTGGAGATTTTAGGTGGGGTCCAATTGATGAAGCTATTCTAGTCGGCAACGAAACCGAATTAGTAAATGCTTTTGGGGCACCCAACCAATCCGGAGCTGTAGATTTCTTGTCAGCTGCAAGTTTTTTACGCTATTCCGGTAGCATGTATGTTGTCAGGGCTGCTACGTCAGCTGCGTTTAACGCAATTGATTCTGCTGGCGATCAAGCTCCTACATCTGCAACTATAATCAAAAACCTAAATGATTTTAACGGACAAAAATCTACGCTTGAAGCAAGCCCATCAATAAACTTTATCGGTAAATGGGCAGGCGATGCAGCCAACTCGTTGAAAGTTTCTATTTGTGCGGCTGTAGATTCGAGCGGCGCGGATCTTCATCCTCTTGGATGGACCACGTGGGCTTACGCGTCAAACTTCGACACTCCTCCTGGAACTTCGCCTTTTGCGGCAGACCTTGGTGGATCATTCGACGAATGTCACGTTGCAATCATTGATTCAGACGGTACGTTCTCTGGAACCAAAGGTACGATTCTAGAAACATTCGAATATGTATCTTTAGCATCAGACGCTAAGACGACAGATGGAACTACAAACTTTATCCGAGACGTAATCAACAATGGTTCAAACTATGTTTGGGCGGTTGGTGAAGGTACAGCTCTGGAAGCTAACGGGTCTAACTCGAACGCGCTTAATACGAATTTTAGAGATTCTGCTACTGGCGTGAATGATATCTCTAGAACTCCTGAGTTTGCTTTGGCAAGTGGCACAAATTCTGGAACTCTCACTCCATCTGAAGTTACTTCAGGCCTTGGAGAAGGCGGGTTTGATTTGTTTGATGACGCGAACACTATTACAGTCGATTTCTTAATCGCTCCTGGAATGTCCGCACTAACCGATCAAGTAGCAGTTGTCAACTACCTAACAGGTATGGTTGCTGCTGCTGATGGGCGTAAAGACGCTGTTGTTGTGACATCACCACATAGAAGCGGGATTGTTAGCGCAACTCCAGCTAATGCTGTGACTGCTGCCAAAACGCTTTCGAAAGCTCTGACCAAATCATCTTATGTAATTATGGATAATAATTACTTAAAGGTTTATGACAAATACAACGATCAGTATATTCACATTCCTGCAGCTGCTTCGACAGCTGGATTGATGGCGGGTACTGATGCTGTGGCTGGACCTTGGTATTCGCCAGCAGGTCAGCGCAGAGGATTGTATTACGGAGTAACTTCTCTCGCTTATAACGCAACAAGATCACAAAGAGATGATCTGTATAAAGAAGGAATCAATCCAATTGTTAACCTTCCGGGTCAGGGAGTTATGCTTTATGGAGATAAAACTCTAGAAGGTCGACCTACTGCCTTTAACCGCATTAATGTTCGAAGATTGTTCTTGGTTGTAGAGAGAGCAATTAAAGGAGCAGCAAGAAACGTCTTGTTTGAATTCAATGATGAATTTACTCGAGCGGAGTTTGTTAACATCGTCGAGCCTTTCTTGAGAGAGATTCAGGGTCAACGAGGTATTACTGACTTCCGAGTGGTTTGTGACGAAACAAACAACACTGCTGCTGTCATTGATGCTAACCGATTCGTTGCTAGTATCTTCATAAAACCGGCGCGTTCTATCAACTACATTACGCTTAATTTTGTAGCTGTTCGAACTGGTGTTGAGTTTGAAGAAGTAGTTGGCGCAGTTTAAGGAGAAGTAAAAAATGGCAATTTTAGGAGTCGATGACTTTAAAGCAAAAATGACTGGGGGTGGTGCTCGTCCGAATCTATTTCAGGTGACCATCAACTTTCCAGGATACGCAGGAGGAGACGTCGAAATGACTTCTTTTATGTGCAGAACTGCACAACTTCCTGGATCTACGATAACTCCGATTATCCTTCCTTTTCGGGGTCGACAGTTAAAAGTAGCTGGCGATAGAACTTTCGAAGACTGGCCAGTAACGTGTTTCAACGATACTGATTTCAGTGTTCGAGATGCAATGGAAAGGTGGATGAACGGAATCAATCAGCATAGTGCAAATACTGGGTTAGTTAATCCAGTTGACTACCAAGCTGATATGTTTGTTGATCAATTGGACAAAGACGCTACTGTAATTAAGAGATATAATTTCAGAGGGGCGTTTCCGACCGTTGTGGGTCCAATTAGCTTGGACTATGAAGCAAATGACCAGATTGAGATATTTGAAGTAAACTTCACGTATCAATACTGGGAGTCAAATTCAACAACTTAATTTGTTGTCTAAATAACTGGGACTCCTTTCGGGGAGTCCCATTATTTACCATAGGAAACACAAATGGCTGATACAGATAAAAGCATCTTTAAACTATTTGGCTTTGAGCTAAAGAAGGCAACGAAATCCGATACGGATTTACAAAAGTTGCCATCTATTGTACCGCCTACTGATGATGATGGGGCTGGGTATGTATCAGCTTCTGGCAGTCATTATGGACAGTATTTAAACATGGACGGTGATGGGTCCAAAGACAATCACCAACTCATTTTACGGTATCGCGGGGTTGCAATGCAACCAGAAGTTGATATGGCAATTGAAGAAATTGTCAACGAAGCGATATGTCATAGCGCAGATGAACAAAACGTAGACATTACTTTAGACAAAGTAGAAGCGCCCGATAATATTAAGAAACAAATCAAAGAAGAATTTGATAATATCGTTTCGATGTTAGACTTTAATAATTTGGGTCATGATATTTTTAGGTCTTGGTATGTGGACGGTAGACTTTATCACCACTTGCTGGTGAACGAAGCAAATCTTAAAGCGGGTATTCAAGAAATACGCCACATTGATTCATCGAAGATTCGAAAGATTAAAAAAGTACAGAAAAAAGACGACCCAAAGACTGGTGCACCAATTGTTACATCAGTAGAAGAATTTTACATATTCGAAGAAAAACCTGGCCAGAGTAGCACCGGCGTTCGTCTTTCGCCCGACGCTATCAATTATATTACTTCAGGTTTGTTAGACGAAAGAAAACAAAAAGTATTATCATATCTGCACAAAGCGTTGAAGCCAATCAATCAGTTAAGAATGATGGAAGACTCGTTGGTCATCTATCGTTTAGCACGAGCACCAGAAAGACGTATCTTCTATATCGACGTTGGGAACATGCCGCGCGGCAAGGCCGAGCAGTATATGAAAGACATTATGACTCGTTATAGAAATAAGCTAGTCTATGACGCGAGTACTGGTGACCTTAAAGACGAAAGAAAGCATATGTCTATGCTTGAAGATTTCTGGTTGCCACGAAGAGAAGGTGGAAGAGGAACTGAGATATCTACACTTCCTGGAGGCGACAACCTTGGGCAAATTGATGATATCATTTATTTCCAGAAAAGGTTATACCGCGCGCTCAATGTTCCTGTTAATCGATTAGAGCAAGAGGCGCAGTTTTCTCTTGGTCGAACAACAGAAATTACAAGAGACGAAGTTAAGTTTCAAAAATTTATTGATCGACTTCGTCAAAGATTCTCTAAAGTCTTTCTTGATGTATTAGAAAAACAGCTCATTCTTAAAGGTATTATAACCAAAGAAGACTGGGAAACTTGGAAGACAGATATAATTGTCGACTTTGTTAGAGATAATCATTTCACCGAATTAAAGGATATGGAGATACTTCGAGAGCGTCTCCAAACGTTAAATGAAGCTCAACCTTATATCGGTGATTTCTTCTCTAAAGAATATGTTTCTAAAACCATATTAATGATGTCTGATGAAGACATTGTAGAAATGAAGAAACAAATTGAAGAAGAAGAAAAGAGTGGAGATTTACCTGACCCAGACGCTGAAGAAGAAGCTCCTGCTAATACACCACCGGCCCCAACGCCAGTAACTGTAGTTGAACCAGAAGAGGCTCCCAAAGAACCTAAGAAAAAAGAAGAAAAGTATATACCCTCACACGACGATGAGCTTACTGAAGAATTAACAAGGTATATGGCGCGGCTCAATGAGCAAGATTGATAACGTAGCGGCAGCATTTGCTGTTGTCCATACACAAAAACAAATAAAAAAATTAGAAAACAAAATCTTTAATGTTCTAGAAGAAGTTAATTTTTCAGAGCCAAAAGAAGAATCCTCTCTAGTCAGGATTCTTAAAGGAGATACCGGCGAAAGAGGGCCAAAAGGTGATACAGGAAATCGAGGACCCGAGGGAAAGCAAGGACAAATTGGTTCGAGCGGTGAAAAGGGTGAACCAGGAATTCAAGGGCTTGCTGGCAAAGCTGGCAAAGCTGGAGAACGAGGAGAAGCAGGACCACAAGGGGAATCTGGCGAAAAAGGCGAGACTCCCCCTGCTCCAGATTACACCGAAAAATTCGAAGAAGCGTTAAGTAAATTTAATAAAACGATCAGTAAGAATCAAGAAGAAATAAATAAGAATGTTAATTCGCAAATACGCAAATTAAACAGTTTAGCTGGTGGTGGTGGTTCTTATAAAATTGTTGATAATGCAGACGTAGATAAAGCTGCTATTCTTAATGTTGTTGCTGATGCAATTCTTATATATGACCCTGTAAAAAAGAAATTTGTTGCCCAGGATTTTCTGAGTATTATAGATAGGCTAAAGGCAGACTTAGAAGTGCAATACGATAAACTTATAGACGAAGACGCCGACAACTCATTCACATATGTTGGCGAAGCAGTTCCAGGAACCGACAAATCTGCGACTATCTGGAGAATTAAAAGAATTTATGAACTTGCTGGTGGCGATCTAGAGATACTCTGGGCGAATGGCACATCATCTTTCGATAAAACTTGGGATGACCGTGCAACTTATACATACAGCGCAGATTAAATCTTATAAATAAACGTAATATAAACTTACTTCTTTGTCATGATACTTTGAATCAATACACAACGAGGATATTTAAATGGCAAAGTTAACTTCTGCAGCCTCTCTTGCGAGAGAAGAGGTTCAAATTGATGTTTCTTTACGTAACATCGATCTAACAAAAACCGCTACGCTGTCAGACGACGGTGTATCATTACAAGCACTATACTCTTACCTGAAATCTGTTTGGCGACAAACAGACTTTACGGCTCCAGTAACAAGTGCGACTTCATTAGCCGTCACATTAGATGCTGGCGACGCTAAGATTCTTCCTGGTATGAAAGTTAGAATCCTTTCTGGTCCTGGCACCATTGGCGGGTCTGCTACTGGCGAAGGAACTGTTGATACTATTTCAGGTACAGCATTGGTTCTATTGGCTGGTGGTGAAACCGCTTCAATGGATGGAACCACTATATTAACAGTTATCAATCACTTGATTGAATACCCCTTTCCTCTCGTTGCAATTACACCGGAACAATTTGAATTCCAGTTTGATTGGACGATGACCGACGCAACCGCTAAGAAACTTCTGCGTGATGCTGGTTGGCAGGAATTGGCATCGAATGCTGTTGACGGTCCTAAGTATACTGGTATTATTTCACTGGGCACAATCGATACAGTAACAGGTTTGTCTGTAACTGGTACACCTGCGTCTGGACAAGCGGTCTTGCCTGTTAGTGATGCCTCTTCGTTGACCGTAGGTATGGAAGTTCGTGTTGTTTCTGGAACAGGTGTACTTGCAGCAAACACCAAAATCTTATCCATCTCCAGTAATAACGTAACTCTTGATACAAATATTTCTACCACCTTCGATAACGCTGAAACAATGTTGTTTGGTGACAGGGTTTATTATGCATTCTATAACACTGCTACTGAAACTTGGACTACTCCTGTAGACTTCGACTTCCTTGGTACTGTTAACGAACCAATTTTAACCGATGATGGTGTCGATGATGCTGGCGATTTTACCAATCAGGTTCTTACCCTGTTTATCCGAACCGAAGGCAAGACTTACGGTAAATCTGCTTCAGTAGATATTGGTATTCCCGATATTGGTGGTACTGCTGCTGGTAACATTAACTTTCAGGTATATCGTTTCCCACTAAGTGAATCCGCAGATCTTAACTACTATGATGCTGATGGTACGACTCCGGTCGAAACCGACGCGGCGATTCAAGCAGCTGATGCTGCCAGTGGAAAGTATGATGCTGTTACAGTTGCAACCACATTAGTTGATACTTCCACAGGAACAACTATTGACGTTGCGCCCGGACTGGGCGCTTCTATTATTGTCGGTTCTTTTGTTTATGACGAACAAGGATTGATTCCGGCGGATACTCAAGTAGTTTCTAAAGCAACTGATGCTATTACTATTAGTAACGCTTTGACTGCTAATACTATTGTTACTGGTGATGATGTACGATTCTGTAATGGACCTCACATTATATTCCATGCCACAGATCAATCATCGGCTGATTACTTCGTTACTGATTTGAAAGCGCCTGGTGCTGCTTCAAGTTATGGTGTTACTATCAACGCTCGTGACGGCTCTTCTGCCAACCCTGGCACTTCATTATCATTGAAAGAACTTTATGTCTGGACGCAGTATCAACTACGTCAAGCAGGTTCAATCGACTTTGATGCTGACATTGAAGGCGGTAACGTAGGTGTTCAGAACGGTAAGACTTCTGACAATATGCTGACGTTTGTTGGCGCGGATTTGCAATCGGTGAATCTATTGACGCCTAGTTCAGCTGCTTGGGGCGTGGGTAACTTAGACCGAGCGACCGTAACACTCGGTTCTGGTGTAATGTATTACAACTTCGCATCTTCTGTAATTGGTAACGTTAAACTGCGCGATAATAGTGGTGTGTTACATGCATTCCCCGTTATCTCTTCTGGTAAAATATCGTTTGGTGGTACTGGATCAACAATGTTGACCGATACTAATTCATCGTTTACTATGTTTATGACGTACTCTAGACAGTATAGTGTCGCGGATATGGCGATGACTTCATCTTCTGGTCAGACGGGAACTTTAACGGGTTCTGCAACATTACCCGTTACGACGGCTGGTGATTACATTGATGTTAGTGGATTCCCCGAAGTAGGAAACAACGGTGTGTATCTGGTAGGTGGGACGCCCACCACTAGTGCTATTGCCGTAACCCGAATTGACGATGTGACTCTTGCTGATGAGTCGGTCACTGGTACGACGGATAATTTCCGTTTTAATCCTGTCAACTCACCTGATGCCATTATTGTGTTGCAGACTGGTCTCACTGAGATTCAGGGCAACATTGCTTCTGGCACTGGTACTCCTACGTTAACAGTAGAAAGCGCTGGTAAGGTGTTCGAATGGGACTTTGCTTATGATCAAAACACTCAACCTAATGAGGCTTCTGCTGAAAATCGTGTAGGTGGAACGGATGTTCCCGTAACAATTCGTGCAGTTGGTCAGGACAAAGCGCAGTGGACTGAAGTAACAGGTACTATTACTTCGGCAGCTGGACAAGAGTTTCAGGTGATTGCACCTCTTGAAAGGAACTACGCGGCATAATAAATACGAGTGAAAGGGGGGAGTTTTCTCCCCCCACTTTTTTAACTAAAGGATTAATTATGAGAATATCAATTTCTAACGCAGCTGGGATTTTGTCTTTAACCGAAGACGAAGTTTTAATGGAATCACAAACCTGTGACGACCTAACTGCACACTACCTTGTTCCTTCTGATATGATATATAACGATGATGGTACTGTTCAGTTTGTGGACGGTAACCCAGACGCATCGTGGGAATTTGAAATGGAAGAAGTTCTTGCCTATAAACAAGCCTTGGATGAGAAACGACAAGCAGAAGGTGCAAAGAAACTGTCACAAGCAGTTAAGACGGCATTGGATTTAGAGGACTAAATGGCACACGACCGCACAAGAATCATAGTTGATGGATTGGTTGTCCAGTTGCTCAAAAACGGTACAACAACCGTTTATGAGTACGACACAGATCTTGAATCGTTGAATGCTGCCAAGACATTAATTGATACCACAATATCCGAGTTGGGCGAGTAATGGCAATTTCTTTTGGGACAGGTACTGTAAAGAAAATGGTTCAATGGTGGTCTGGGGATACTCTTACCGGTTGGGGCGGTGCCAACGATGGACTTGATGGATTCGGTGCTCAGATCGAAGGTACCTCTTGCGTTGTAATTGCCGCGCGTAAAAACGAAACAATTCAAGTAACATATACGGCCGCCCTCAATTCGGTTCCGGCGGGTTCTCAACTAATTTTTAATAACTACACTGTTTTAGGTAACATATTAAACTCCTTGTCTATTACTGTAAATGACGGGGCAACGGGCACCGCTACCTTCAATATTCTGAGCGAGTTTACGGGTGCTGGATCGTCTTTAAACCTAAAGTCTTTTGTTGCCATTGCAATGGATTTGGAAGCAGGCACATTAAACCCTGCTGCAAATAACTTAGCGGATATTTCATACGACCTAGTTACTCAAAACGTATCACTTCGCGCAACAGATAATTTTTTCTTAGACGCGGCATACGTTGGTGACGGCGTGACATTAGAAGGAACAACAGTTAGCAATGTACTATTCTCCGAGGCGCAATTGCAGGATATTACGAATGATATTCATAATGGCGTATTACAGTCTTTTGAAGGTGTAATCTTTGCTCAACACGATATTGATATTAATACTACAACGGGAAATAGTGATAACGAATCTTTAACTTTTATTGAAACCTTGAATGGTGCAAACAGTTACGAAATAAACGGTACTGGCACTGCAGTGTTTACTGGTACAAACATTCAAACTACTGGTACAGTAACTAGTGTCATTAATATGAGTAATATGACTGCATTTACAATGACTGGTGGTTCTTTTAAATTAATAACAACCGTATCTTTCGGCGCTAATACGATACAAAGAGCAACGTTTAATGATATTACCACTTTCAATTCTGGCACCGGAACGTTTGTTGCAAATGTTCTTGACACAATTACAACTGCAAATCTACAGACAACCTCTACCTCAGTGAGACTTCAAGCTTGTGATAATGTTACGCTAACATCGACTTCAGACTTAATAGATTCTATAATCGAAGACAGTGGTAGGATTGACATTTCAGGCGGCAACCGCGACATATTACGATGTCAGTTCACAGATCCCTCTGCTACAACTGCTGCAGTGTTGGCAAGTAGCACAACTATTTCGAATATCACAAACTCCACTTTCATTCGAACAACCGGAACAACTAATGCTGTAAGTATTAGTGATACAATTTCCACTGATACTACAGTTACTTGGGACGGGAATCAGTTAACAGGTTATGGAACTGGTGTGGCTGGAACTGGGGTGTCAAGTACTGCTGGTGGTGCTATCGAAGCAACTTTAGCCTCGAGTGCAGTGTTAACAATCAGGGTCATAAATGAAGCAAGTATACCTACAGTAGAATTTACTGGCACAGGCACTGTCAACGTTGCCGTCATTGTTCCCGTAACAATCTCTGGTCTTCTAGGCAATACAGAAGTTTCAGTTCTACAAAACCCATCACCCTACTCGCAAGCGGGAGCTTCTCCAACAACATTGTTTGATGAAGACGTTCTTTCAGCAGTCACAGGTACAGACATCGACTTAGACACTAATGGCACTGCAAATATAATACAAATACTTAGCACAACAACAGATTTCACGACGATAGGTTTGGTAAATGGAGATAAAGTTCGAGTATCACAAAGAAGCAATCTTAAAATCTTTGATACGTATACAGTAGAAGGCACACCCACGGCAGGCGTAATCAACGTTACTGACGTTGCATCTTCGACTAGTAAATTACCTGCTATAATAGACTCTCCTGGTGAAACAGTCACAGTAGAAAAAGTAGGTGCATCGTATTCTTTTGAAGTGGAAGATGGACAGGTCATAGACATCTTAGCGTTCAGAGTGGGTAGTTTACCTATCTACCAATTGACTCAAACAATATCAATAACAAACAATTCGTTTCCATTGACACAAACTGTCGACAGAAACTTCGATGCTTTTGAAGTATAAATAGAAAGATAACAACAGAATTTAACAGGATCTAAAAATGGCAGGCGAACGCAAATATACTAGGATACCACCGGAGAGTACTGGTGATCGTGTGTACATGATCCATACTGCCGAGGTCAACTATGACGCTAAAGATATATCCCACGTTTGGAAAATCGGTCAACGTTATACGATTACTGGCGGGAGTGGTCAAACGTTTCTCGTTCATGTTCACGGTACATACGAATCAACTACTACCACAGGTAGACTTTCCGTACATTTTGCTGAATCAGCACGAGAATCTGGTTATGTAGTACTAAACGATCAGTCAATTCAATATGATTCTGGGGCAGGTTTAGTAACCATTGCAACAGTTAGTGCTGATTCATACGACATCTACATTCCCGCTCAAAACATTATGGGGTTTGACAATCCGGAGTATGGTTGGAATATTGACCGTTTTGGTTCTGGGCAAGTAACATTCGAAGAAGGCACCCCCCAACTTACTGGTATGGGGAATTTGAAAATTAATGATGCCAAACTTCTTAGTGCCTATGATTTTTCAAAGAGCAATCTCCCAAACGAATTTGTTAATTCTCGTGAAGGCGGCAGCGCGGTAACTACCGCATGGGACCCCGACACTAGGTCGGTCAAATTATCTATAGGAACAACAGCAGCAGACCGAGTGACACACACCTCCAACTTGTTTCATAGTTATCAAGAAGGATCTAGTTTGTTGTTTGTTATGGGCGTAAGAGTTGGTGATCTTGGTACAGAAAACGTAGCCCGATTATGGGGCTCGTTTGATGCCGAGTGCGGTTTCTTTTTTCAAGTAAAAGGTTCTGATGCCGCTCCAGGCGGACGTGCGGCAGGTGGATCATCTCCGAGTCCTGGCACTGTTGGTTCTGCGTTGAGAATTGTTCATAGATTCAATTTCAGCGGCACCGTAACAAATCACGAAACTTTACAACACGAATGGAACAAAGATACTTTATTAGGTGACGGCGAGCTCGGCAACCCTTCTGGTATGAAACTGGCTATTAACAAAATTAATGCTTACTGGATTGATTATCAGTTTCTCGGTGGAGGGCGCACACGTTGGGGCGTATTCTTTAATGGTCAACGTATTGTTGTTCACGAATTGTTTCACGGTAATGGTGAAGCAGGAACAATGACGCAAAATAGCAATCCAATTGATAATCCTAATAGACCCGTATGCTGGGCAACAGCAAACTATGGTACGTCTGGTACTCCTACAGTACTACATGCTCATGGAGCATCTGTTTTTATTGAAGCGGCCACAGATCCTTTAAAAGCGGCACAACAAATATCAGTAGATGTTCAGACCAAGACTTGGGGTCAACCAGAACTCCAACCTTACTGGAGAACTAAACAAACCAGAAATGGTAAAGTTGGTGCTGAGGGATTCCCTACTTACTTAAAGTCAGGAACATATAGTTCAGGAACGGCTACACAGTATCACCATACATTATCACCCATTCAGTTTTTACAAAATGGTGATGAGAATCACAGTGTATACCAACCTTTGATTTTCGATATCGCCAATCGCACAATTCATGATGAGGCTAAATCTCCTGTAGAAATCAGGGCATTTTATAAATGTGTTATTCGTGGATTAGAATTTGGTAATACTAGTGTGAGTTCTCCTACAGTTGCAGTCGATGAAGAGGGTGACCACTTACGGCATAGAGTCCAGATTGGTCGATTCCGTGTTGACGGTGAAGGTGAATTCGATTTCAAAGATATCTCTGACAATTTCCAATATGGTACTGTTAGAAATACCTCTGACCAACTCTTTGCACGAGAATTACAACCATTAGTCTCTTGGACAAGTTCAGACGACAAATACAGTGTTGGGACTTCGAGAGTATTAATCGAAGTCGGTGCTGATCCTATTTATGGGTTGACTTCGCACTACTTTGGAGACAAACAACCAGTTGTTATTCGTGAAGTTGATGGCGACCAAGATATGGTTGCTGCTTTTAATGGTACTGGAGCAACCACATTCACTAATCTAAAGACTGTTGGTGGTGTAGGTTATGCCTCAGTTGATGTGACAACGAATCCTAACGATTGGCATTATCTTTCTTATGTCACATCAAGTCAAGGTCGATTATATAGTTCTATTGCAGACATTGATGACGATAGATTAACCCGAAAAGTTGATGTTGATGATTGTGTATCATTACAGCCAGGTCAAAAATTAACTGTAACTGCTGGTGGCGAAACTGCTTTCGTTATGAAGATTGATGTTACTGGAGATGGTGATGTTCTTGCGACTGCTGCGACTACGGTTGAATATCAAATTAAAACTGTTGGTACTTCAGACTTTACACTAATTGGTGCTACTGTTAATGCGCCAGGCGAGATCTTTACTGCCACAGGGGTGACGCCAGGCACCGGCACACTAAAAGCAACTAATGGCAATCCAGGCAATATTGCTATTGTTGGTAGAAGTCATGCTACTGCTAGTTATACTGGAGCCTTTACAACTGATGGTGGTGGAGCAGGAACGTTAAGCGGTGCTACCACTGACAGCGGTTTAGCAAAAGATTACTGGACATCATTGACTGCATTATCCTTTACAGATTTAGGTATAAACGCAGATGCAGATCTTGGCACGGGAAAATTAGCACTGTATGCTTCACCAGATCCTCGGGCACAATGGACGTTCATGGACAAACATACAGACGAGTCTTTAGAAGATACTGACGGCGATGCTGGTCCTAAGAAGAGAAATGCTAGAACAACTTGGAATATCTTCTGGCGAGAAAGAACTCAGTAAGATGCCTAGTTTAATATTCAACTATGGTTCTTGGTGGAACTGGTTGCCAGCAGATGAAGGTGGTTATCCAAATCAAAAGGTAGCATTTGACGGTGCTACCAGAACCATTTATGTTGCAGAAGGTGTCAGGGATTTAGATACAAAGATTGACTTGTACTCTGCATGGAAAGAATGGGTGTTCGCATCTACGGAAGCACCAACCCCTATCGTGTGGGAAAAAGCATTCACTGCTGTTGGTGGTGACCCGATTACTGCTAGTCAGGATCTAGGTACTACCTACTTCTTAGAGAACGGTTGGAGAATACAACCTGTTTCTAGTGGAGCGTCCTACACATTGACTATAACAGGTAACCTATATACTAGAGAAGCCGGTGAAACACCCGCACGTTTTGCGAACGGGGTTTCAATATCGTTGGTTAGATCCAACATCGTTGAATTGATTACAGTAGAAGCACTTGGAGTTAACATTTCAGATGGAGACATTACTGCCATCTCTAATGCAGCGGCAGATAAGGTTTGGGATGAGCTCCTTTCAGATCATACCATTGCAGGATCGGCGGGAAGAAAACTGAAAGATAACTTGAAGAAAACATCATATATTGCAAGGATATAACACATGAGTGAAGTAGAAACAGAGTTAGATAGACAGATGAGTGAAGTGGATATGGAAGTGCCTGAGTTAAACCCAGACGCTAATATTATTGATTTGATTCACGCTATTAATAAAAAAGATTATAATACAGCTGAAGATATGTTC
>TARA_R110000803_G_scaffold192241_3_pt1 | contig 16036 bp, 10 predicted proteins | sample TARA_R110000803 | Tara Oceans TARA_R110000803 (sample SAMEA4397772) | marine metagenome | biome: Polar Biome; feature: [SRF] surface water layer (ENVO:00010504); material: water (ENVO:00002006), including particulate matter (ENVO:01000060) such as... | depth 5 m | reverse complement strand
ATTTCAGGGGCCGAAGCAGTATAAAACGGTTTATACGTAGCATGTTACATGGTATTATACAACTAATATAAATAGGGATTAAAATGGCAATACAAGACACAGCAAAAAATATAGCTTCTTTGGGCAGGTATGGCGATACTACTTTAGTTCATATGCAACCAAATGAGGTAGCGGGTTTACAACAATTAGCAAAAGCTAACGGAACCTCTTTAACTACTAATCCTCAAACAGGAATGCCTGAAGCTTTTAGTCTTAAAGGTTTTTTACCTATGATAGCTGGAGGTGCTTTAGCTGCAGCGGGTTTGAGTCCTCTTATGGCAGGTATGATGGTTGGAGGAGCAACAGCTGTAGCTGAAAAAGATTTAGGAGCTGGATTAATGGCTGGATTGGGAGCAGGTAGTGGAGGATCATTATTTAATAGTTTTGCTTCGGCCGCTCCTTCAACAGTAGCAGCTCCTGTAACAGCCGGAGTTGAGGGTGTAGCAGCCGCAGCCCCAACGTTTGATGCTGCTTCACAAGGGCTTATGGGTGTAGATCCACTAGCATCTCAAGGGTTTGCCAGTGCAGGAGGCAATCAATTGGGTGCAGTGGGGCCTAACATGGGTCAAGTTAACACTGCTTTTGACGTTAGAGCTGCAATGCCTCAATTTGGAACACCTACACCTGCTACAAATACAAGCATGATGCAGAATGCTAACATCCGACAGCCGAGCCCTAATAGTTTTGGTGGACCAAACATGAACCAAGTTAATCCGGTTAGTCCTAGAGCGCCAACAAACACAAACACAAGCATGATGCAAAATGCTAGAATTACAGAACCTAATAGTTTAGGTCAAAAGTTTGATACTTTTACTGGTAATGTTACAGAAAACTTTAATACCAATACAGAAAACGCAGGTAGAGGTTTTTCAGATTTTTTTGAGGAAGGTGGTATTGATAGGTTTGCAGCTAGAAATGGCGCACAACCTACTCGAGTTAATAATTATGCAGCGGACGGAACTTTAGAAAGCTATACTACAACTCCAGGAGAACCACTATCTAACTTTGAAGTAGCAGGTAAAATTGGTATGCCTATCGGTGGTGGTATTTTAGGAGGTATTGAAGAAAGCGATTTGTATGCACCTTTTGACGCATCACCTTACAAAGAAGATAATAGGTTTAGAGGTCCAGAAAATCAACTTAATTTAGCTGGTATGTCAACATTAAATTTAAATAATCCTTATGGTAGAAGTCCTTCTAGCTCTTCAACAAGCGCGGGTATATTAGGTTTAGATAATGGAGGGTACCTTGGTGGTGGAAATATAATGGGAGATGGAATGAGTGATGATATTCCAGCTACTATTGGCGGAACGCAAGAAGCTAGATTATCGGAAGGTGAATTTGTTATTCCAGCTGATGTAGTAAGTCATATGGGAAATGGATCTTCTGAAGCAGGTGCAAAGCATTTTTACGCAATGATGGATAGAGTTAGAAAAGATAGAACAGGGACAGAATCACAAGGAAAAGAAATTAACCCAGAAAGGTATATGTCTACTTAATGAAAATATCATTAGTGCCTACAGAGCACATTGAAATTGTTTGGCCTAGAATAGAAAAGTACATGGAAAAAGCTGCTAAATACACATATGGCAGGTTTACCGCAAATGACATAAAAAACGAAGCAATTAAAAATTTTAAAGTTCAACAACTTTGGATTGCTTTTGAAGATGATATTATATATGGAGCCTATGTTACTGAGATTGTGCAATACCCCCAAATAAAAACATGTGTAATTCATTTTTTGGGCGGTAAAGAGTTTAAAAAGTGGGGTTGGATAGGTTTAAAAGTATTACAAGCTTTTGCAAAAGATAATGACTGCGATGTAATGGAGTCATACGGAAGACCGGGATGGGAAAAGATTTGGAAAAACAACGGTTATAAAGAACGCTTTACATTTTATGAATTACCAGTGGAAAATTAAATTATGAACTTGTTAAAATTAATACCTTTAAGTTTAAAAATATGGCTTATTAAGCATTTATATAAAGATATAGCTGCTGAAGGGCGTATGGGTGATACTCAACTTGCACATATTAATGACTATGAAGCTGGATTACTTAAATCAGTAGGTGGTTCTGGAACTATAAATCCAAGTACAGGTTTAGTTGAATTTGGTGGCGGTAAAGGTGGTGGAAGTGCCCCAGCTCCAGATACTAAATCTTATTCTTCAGATCTACCAGAGTATGCCCAACCTTTCTATGAAGAGTTGATGAAGCAGACAGGTAAACAAGTTTATAAAACAGATAGTTCTGGTAATGTAACAGGAGTTCAAGAATTTACTCCTTATGGAGGAGAAAGATTAGCACCTTTTACTGACCAACAAACAGCAATTCAAACTGATGTTAGTGGTTTAACACAACCAGGTCGTTTTGCCACAGCAGGGACAGGTTTAGATGCTAGCATGGCAACAGCTGGCACCGCTGCAAGTGGTATTACAGGAGCCTTAGGTTATACTCCCGGTTCAATTACTGAAGAATCTATAACAACCGAAAAATTTACTGACCCAGGTGTTGCGGCTTCTTATATGAATCCGTACCAACAACAGGTAACAGATGTACAGTTAGATGAAGCTAGAAGACAAGGTGATATTGCTAAATCAGGAAGAGGATTAGGCTCTATAAGTCGTGGTACTTTTGGTGGCGGTCGACAAGCTTTAATGGAAGGGGAAGCAGACAGAAACCTAGCTATGCAGTTAGGACAAATACAAGCTCAAGGTAGCCAACAAGCTTACCAACAAGGACAACAAGCTTTTACTGCAGATCAAGGTCGTAACTTACAAATGCAACAAGCTAACCAAGCTGCTGATTTACAAGCCCAACAATTAGGACAACAATCACAACAGTTTGGAGCGGGATTACAAAAGGATGTAGGTTTAGCAGGGTTAGGTGCTGGTTTACAAGGTGCTCAAGCTCAAGCTCAGTTAGGTGCAACTGAACAAATGGCTAATCTAGAAAGATTAAAAGCACAGGCTGCAAGCGCAGGCGAACAACAAGCAATGCAACAAGAGATTGATAATTTAGCTTATCAAGAATCTAGAGAAGCAGAGGACTATCAAAGAAAACTTTTAGAGTATCAATCAAACATACTAAGAGGTACAGCTGGTGCACTAGGTTCTACTCAAACTCAATACGCTCCTGCTCCAAGTTTAGCTTCTCAAATTGGTGGTATGGGGTTAGCCGGGCTCGGTTTATATAACATGTTAGGTAAATAGGGGTAAGTATTAAATGAATATTATACAGATAAGAGACAGGTTAAAAGGAGTTGCTGATAGCGATTTAGTTAACTACGTTAAAAACCCTACAGCTGATGTTCCTAGTTTTGTAGCTTTAAGTGAAATAAAAAGACGTAAAGATGATAGAGATGCATATCAAGCTAGAGCAAATGAAACTAAAAAAACAGTTTCTGAAGAATTAACAAACCCTACAGATCCTAGAGGATTAAGAAGTATGGGACAAGCACAGGCTACGCCACCTCAAATTGGAGTTGGTAGTCCTCAGCCACAAGCTAATATAAATCCTGCTATGCTTGCACAGTCAGGTGTAGGTTCATTAAACCCAGGTAACATGAGAAAAATGGCTGAAGGCGGCATTATTGGATTTGACGGGACAACTGGAAGTTTAGTTAGAGATAGACGTAATAGATTTTTAGGCTCTGAATTAGGTTTTGAGTATGGAACTGACGGAGAAAAGGCCGGAGCCGAGTATCCACTTCTAACTGCAATTGGTGATGCGACTAGCTACCTAAATCCTTTGAGCTACTTAAGCAGTTATAACCCTAGATATGATGAATCAGGACAATTAATAACCGGTGTTGGTGATAGATTTGCTGATACGAAAGCCGAACTAGAAAGAAGAAATTTAGAAAAACAAAAAATATTAGACGCAGATGATTTTAGAAAATCAGGAGTAGACATAACAGAGGAAGATGTCCGTAATTTTGCTGACCAAAGAGAAGTAGAGAATAAAAAAGCTTTAGAAGAGGTAACTATTGGTGATGAAATAGATTACACAGGGACAGGACAACCTGTGACAGCAAATGTAAACACAGCTTTACTTTCTGAAAAACTAAAAGATGATGTGCCAGAAGGTGAGGGCCTAGCTGAAATTATAGCAAAGAATACATTAGAAGAAAAAACTATAAAACAACCGGGTGGCGGCATCAAAGATATTGTTACTGATAAAGTACAAGATACTGAAATATTTAATAAATTTGGTGAAATGCGAGATCGAAATCAAGTGCCAACAGAAGAAGCCGCAATAGAGAGTCTTGCTAAATTACGCAAGGCTGCAGGACTGGAAGACGACCCATTTGCTTTAGAACGTACAGATTTACGTAAAGATAGAGAAGCTCTTAAAGATGAAAAGTTAAATGCAGGAAATATGGCACTAATATCAGCCGGTTTGTTGTGGGCTAAAAACGGTAAAATAGCTGATGCAGAACCTGCAGTTAGAAAATATGCAGCGGATCTTAAAGGATTAAGAGGTGAAGATAGAGACCTTAAGAAAATGGATATACAGTTAAAAGGTGCAACTGTTGCTATGAAACAAAATGATGTAAAATCAGCAGGTACTTTAATAGCAGCTGCTAAGAAAAGTCTTGATGCAATTGACATAACGGAATTAAACGCGCAGCAAAAAACACTTCATAAACAAATAGATAACAATTTAAAATTACAAATAGCGAATCTAAATAAAGATGTTACCCTTGAATCTGCAAAAATAAGCGCAAGTAGAAAAACAGCTCCAGAAGTTTCGCTAGCAGCTGCTATGAAAGATCCAGCTTTTTACAAAGAAGGCGCTGACGGTGTAAAAGTATTTGACTATGGTAAATTTGCTGCCGCATCAAGATCTACTATGTATCCAGAACAAAAGATTGAGATAAAGCAAGCTGAAGAGTATGGTCAAATTATAAATAAACTTATATTAGAACGTACTACTGAGGAATTAGAAGCCTTTAAGAAACAATACCCAACACCTGCATCCCTCTTTGGTGAGGAAACAAATGTAGCTGCTAATCAATTTGGTCAACCAAGAGTAAGAACCACAAAGGATTAAATATGCCTTTATATGAAATTCCAGGACCAAATGGCAAAATTTATGAAATAGAAGGCCCTGAAGGGGCTTCTAGAGATGAAATAATTAACGCTATTACGTCTCAACACGAAGACTTTGCTCCGCCACCCGATCCAGTTCCTGAAAAAGAACTAGCTGGTTATTTTGAGGGTTTAAAAGGCGGATCTAAACGTTTAGTTTCCCAAGCTAAAACTGCTTTAGGCGCATTACCTTTTGTTGATGTTGATGAAGCCGCTGTTGAAGGTATAGAACGTACTCAAAATATAACAGAACAACCAGCTACAAGTTTAGAAGCTGTTAAAAAAGCTTACAATGAAGAAGGTCTATTATCCGCAACAGGCGAAGTTGCCTCTCAAATTCCAGGTGCTTTTGGTGAACAAACTCCCATACTTGCATCTATATGGGCGGGTGCAAAATTAGGATTCAAAGTACCTGGCCCACCACAAGTTAAAGCTTTTGGCGCATTAGCTGGCTCTTTGATGGCATTGTTTTTACAGTCTACGGGTGGCGCTATAGAGAGAAAAGCTCAAGAGCAAATAAAGAGGGGTGAAGACGTTGACATTGATAAACTTGGAGCTATAGCTACTGGTTTAGGAACAGCTGCTTTAGAAAGAGCCGCTTTAGGTTTTTCAGGTGTAAGTAATCTACTCGGCATTAACATAGCTAAAACAGTTACTAATGAAGCAAGGGAACGTTTAGCTAGACAATCTTTAAAAGCAGCTATAGCTAAAGGAGCCGGCAGGTTAATAGTAGGTGAAGGCGCTACAGAAATGGCTCAAGCTGCACTTGAAAGATTTTACGCGGATTTACCTTTAACAAATGACGAAGCTAAAAAAGAATATGCAGAGGCAGCATATGGAGCGTCATTACTCTTTCCTTTAGGTATGGCCTCTGGAGTAAGCGCACGGGGTAGAGCAAGAGACGAAATACAAGTAGAAGAAACAAAAAAAGAAAATGATTTAAAGGATATTAGACGTCAAAGCAATGAAGCCATTGCAAATAGGTTAGCTATTGCTGCTGAAAACAATGACATAGAAGCAGTTAACTCCATAGCTGTAGATGCTATAGCTGAAGCCAATGAAACTTTAAAAACGTTTGAGAACAACGCTCCTGAAAAATCAAAGCTTTTTAAAATTATAAATAAAGCTTCTAACGAACTTAACAACTCAAAAAATAAAAATGATGTTAACGCACAAATAAATGCTGTTAACAAATTACTTGCTGAAACAGATAAAATACTTCCAAATTTTAAAATAAGTCAACAAGAAAATATATTAGGTATACTAGATAGTAAGACGTTAACTTCGTTCGGATTAACTCCTAATTCAAAAGCTCATAAAAGATTAAAGGGTTTAAATATTGCAACCCCTAATAATATTGCTTTGTTTGAAGATACCCTACAAAAACACAAAGGTAAAATTAACGAAGAAGTTATAACTAATTACACAACTCAAATACAGGAGGCTAACCCAAATGTCAAATATAAATTTACAGGAACCCCCGCTATTGTCGATACTGCAATTGCAGGACGCAATGACTTATCTGTCGAAGAGGGATCACCAAAAGCTACCCAAGACCCTAAAAAATCTGACACCCCGGGACTGGGACCAAGTGTACCAGTTGATGATGGACCTAGAGGAAGAAAAGCTTCTCTCGACGTTGCATTAATAAATAAAGCTAAAGATTTATTAATAGCTAACCCTAAAAAACAATACAAGATAACAGATTTAAGTAAAGCGCTTAAGGTTTCTCCAGCTATATCTAAACAAATATTTAGAGCTTTATCTATAGACTCTAGCATTCAATCTAAAACAATAAGAAAAAACAATAAAAGTATTGAATCTGTACAGGCATTCCCTGTGGCTCCAGTAGCTACAGCAGTAGTAGAAGAAGCTGTAGTAGAAGAACAAGCAGCTCCAGTAAGAGCAATTCCCTCAGCTGTTGAGCAATTAAATGCTATGGCAAATAATAAAATAACAGAAGAACAGCCCGTAGCTCCAGCAGTGGTAGAAGAAGCAGCGGTAGAAGAAGCAGGAGAGGCACAAGTGCCTACATTTGAAGGCAAACCTATACCTCAAAAACTTATAAACCAGCACAAAAAAATGATAGAGTCAGATAAAATAGAAAACCCGATGAGCACCAGGCCTGGCACTATTATAGCTAATAATTTCTTAAAACAATCACGGGAGTTTATAGGAGAAGAAGTAACTACTACAAGAGGCCGGGAATTAAATAGCGTTCTAAATCGCATTAACAACCCCTACTTCTTAGCAGATACATTTACAGCACAACGAAAAGCAGAGAAAGCAAAGGCACAAGTAGCGCCAGCTGTAGTAGAAGAAGCTGCACTAGAACAAGCAGCAGACGTGGCTGCAAAAGTAACAAAGGCTCCAGTAGTAGAAGAAGCGCCATCAAAAATAGAGTCCTTAGCACAACAGAGAAGAGAAGAGTCAAAGATTATTCAAGAAGCTAAAGAAGCCGATCCTGACTCTGACGAGTATTACAGCCTATCAAACGACGAATTTGTAAGACGTCCAGAACAAATAGAAAAATTTAAGTATGTTAAAAATTTAAAAAGAGCTTTACAAATACTTAAAAGAGATTTTAAAAGTGACTTAAGTGAAGTAGAAAATATACTGCTTGACACAATGCTTAACATACCAAATATAGAAACTACTAAGTTTAGTGTAGAAAATATTAGAGGAGCTTATGGAGGTTTTTCAATTTCAACTAATGCTGTGCGTGTACACCCTAATGCTAATATAGGCACTATAATACATGAAGCTATTCATGCTACTCAAGGTAGAAAAATGGATAAAGCTTTTACCCCTAACGGCAAACCAAAAAATGAAGCAGGTCGGTATATAAATGATATATATAACAAAGCTTTAGAGGTATCTGGAGATAGGTTTGGGCGTGAGTTAGAAAATGTATTTGAGTTTGTTGACTATGCACTACAAGATGTTAAATTTCAAAAGTTTTTAAGCGAAACACCTCCGCTTAATCCTAAAAATAATTTAAATTCTTTATGGGTAGATATGGTTAACGCTATAAAACGATTGTTTAACTTCCCTAATATACCTAACTCTCTGTTAAATGACTATCTTGTAATAGCTCCAGACATGTTTGATAGCCCATTACCTTCTATGTTTAATAAGAATGCTACTTCGGGAAGACAGTTGTACCAAAGAGATATAAATGAATTAGGGGAACAAGAAGCTTATGATCCTCCACCATCAAACAGCAACAGAACATTTAAAGATTTTGTGCAGGGTATATTTAACAGTAATAGTCCTCAAGATGCTCCTAAAGGTTCTTTACCTAGTAAATTTTTAAGGTTTGAAACAGCTGTTGCTAACTCTTTTGCTCCTATTAGAGAAAAAGCTTTAGATGCTTCTATAAATCAAGCAGTTAATGATGCTGTTACAGGAGAATCTCGAGTTGATATACAGGCTGATGTAGCAATACAAGCTAACGGTTTTGCATCAACATCCGCTCAATTAGGGTATGTTAAAATAGATCCTGTTACTAAACTCGCTACTGTTATAGAAGACAAAAACAACTTTGATAATTTGTTTGTTTTAGTAGAAGAATTATCAAAGATAGCAGGGTTTGGTCCCGAAGGAACTCGTAAAATAATAAATCGTTTTTTAGGTGCTAGAAGATTTCAAGAAGAAAATATACTAAACGAACAACGTGAAGCTGAAATAGAACAGTTAGAGTTGGATGCTAAAACTCCTAATATGCCTAAAGCAGAAAGAAAGATGAAGCTAGAAAGAGCAGCTAACCTTAAGAACGCAACAACTTATGTATCACCGGAGCAATTAGCTCTTATCCCAGAAAACTTAGAGTATGGCAATACATACCCCATACTTAATGAAATAGCTGAAATGCTTAAACAAATACAAATAAACGATATTAATTTACTAGAAAGTACTGAAGTTATTAACAAAGAGCAAGCGGATTATTTTAGAAACTCTAAAGGCTATGTACCTCTACAAAGAACATTTAATGAGATGGAAGTCTCAAATCCAGGAGTACAAGAGTATTTTAGAGGGTTTACTGATATAGGACAGGAGCAAAAATTTAAAGGTTCAGACAGACAATTAAATGATCTATTGGATAATTCTTTAAAAAAACATTTTGCTTTAGTCAATTCTGCTTTAAGAAATAATGTAAGTATAGAGGCAGGTAAATTTTTGGGGATAACTGAAAAAAACAAAGATGGAACCGAAGTATTAGATGCGGCAGGTAAACCCATTGTAGTTCTCCACAAAACAATACCTGCTAAAGATAAATATAGACAAGAATATTTTGCTCCTGTGGTAAGAAATGGTGAGCGAGTATATGTAGAATATTCAGATACACTACTAGCAGCAGGGATGAAAGGGCCTATGACTCCTTTAATAGAAACTGGTGGGTTTGCAAGAGCGGCTACAATATTTAGACAAACAATTACGGCTAATCCTGTTTTTCAAACTTACCAAGTAGTAAATGATGCTATAGGATCAGCTCTATATTCAGGAGTTAAACACCCTTTTCATTTAGCAGGGCGAGTATTAAAAAGTTTTCCTGAGATTATTGCTAATCCTAATGCTCCTATTTTGCAACAGATGCGAAAAGCGGGTGTTACAGGCGGTTATGGTTTAACGGCGCAAGAAATAACAGGTAAACTAAGAAGAAAATATAATATAGAGTCTGAAGGCCCAATTAGAAAATCGGCTGCGTATATAGAAGATCTAGCTACATACTCTGATCTTGCTCAACGTAAAGGTTTATTTGAACAAGTTTTGTTAGAAACCGGAGGAGTCCGACAACCTGACGGTACTATTGCGGGGGGTAATCAAGTACAAGCAGTTAACTCAGCTCTTAATATTATTAATTGGCAGCGTAGAGGAGCTAACGCGGGTGTGAGGGCAGTAACTCACACTGTACCTTTTGCAAATGCGTATCTGCAGGGTATGGATATTTTAGCTAACGTTGCTCAAGGTAAATTTATAACTCCTATGGAAAAAACCAAAGCAAGAAATTTATTTCTTCTAACCGGCGCTAAAATATATGTTTTAAATCTTTTATACACTATGGCAGTAGCAGGGGATGATGAATATGAACAAATGGATGATAGAGAAAAATTTAGGTCTTATATGTTGCCCGGGGGTTTTAAAGTTCCTATCAGAGGGGAGTTAGCCTTACTACTTAAATTAATTCCTGAAGGTTTATACAATGTAGTTACCAAAGACGGTACTATTAATGAAGTGGATGCTAGAAGAATTAGGCAGGCTATAACCGGTTCTTTAGGAGAGGCTTTCTTTAGTCCTAATTTATTTCCTCAACTATTTAAACCAACTATCGAAGTGATGACAAATCATAACTTTTTTACTGGTGGAGATATAGTTAACCCTGGATATAGAAATAAAGAAAAAAATAAACAGTTTAATGAAAATACTTCTGAGCTTGCTAAACTAATTGGACACGCAGACATTATATCCCCTTTAAGTGTAGACCATTGGATCAAAGGAACAACAGGAACAGCCGGCAGTTTATTTTTGTATATGATTGACTCACTAGCAAATCAATTTTATGACACTAAACGACCTGAAACCAATATAAACAGAATTCCTGTTTTAAGCGCGATTATGTACGGTAGAAACGGAAGAAGCCAACTTACTCAGTTTTATGATTTAGCTGATATGTCTTTAAGAGTTACTACTACTTTAGGTAATTATTTACGTGAGGGGGATCGAAAAGGGTACCTAGACTATAGAGAAAAAAATAAAAAACTAATACAGGCCAAAAGTAGAATTAATAGTATGAAGAAAAGAGTTAAAGATATACGTACTAGACGCAATAGAGTTATTAACGATGATAAAATGACTGCAAAAGATAAAGGAATAAAACTTGAAGCCTTATCAAAACAAATGTATAACGTTGTTAAAGACGTGTCTAGGCTTAGAAGTAGACTTGATCTTCCTTTATTTTCTACTATGTAGTTATAAGCGCCAAACTCTTATACCCTGAACATCATCCTCAATAACTACCTTATGCACAAACTCAAATTCTAAGCGAGTGCTTTCTTTTTTAATGGCTGCTAAAGCCGCTTTAGTATCTACTGCAGGTATAAATATAGATGTTCCTGGTTGAAAAGAAGGCCAATCTATTTGATAGTCTGTTCCGTTAGTTAACATTTTTAGGTATATCCAAAGGTAAGTTTTCTAGTTTAATATCATCAAAGGTAGAATTATCAATCCATATGCATCTAACTGAAGGGCCACTTATCTCTAGACCCTTGTGGAGCACTTTTAGTTTTGATGACTCTCTAAGAATTTTGTTTTCTTTTAGTCCTTTAATAAAATCACTATAGTCAATCTTTTTACTATCCATGTACTCTCTCATTATAGAAGCAGGGATATAGATAGTGTTTGAGTCAGGCTCGACTCTAACTTTTAAATCATGAGTAGGTCTAAGTAGTGGCGCTTCAGACACTCCTAAACGAGTATCAGCTTTACTATTGATCACCAGAGTACTGTTTTTAGAATGATTAAGAAAATCACCCAAAGTTTGCATAGCATCGAAGTCAGATTCTTTTAAAGACTGTTTTGATTTCTTTAGTTCTTTTGCAATAGCTTGAAATACAGGGTGGATAGGTATGTTGTGTATGCCCAAATGCTTAGCTATAATGGCCCCTAAAAATACTGAAGCTAATGTAGCTGAATATTTTCTGTCTTGACCTTTGATGTTTAATTGTTTATCTATTGTTTGTTGAGTTTCTTTGAGTTGCTTTTTAACTTTGTCTAAATTAGCTATTAAGTGTTGTGCGTATATCTCACCTGCATGCCCATAGTTATCAAAGAATTTACTAAAGTGTTCATCAGCATCTGCTTTAGAAATTGACTCATCTAATTCTATACGAAGTTGAATAAATCTAGCCATTTCCCCACTTGCTTTTGCTCTGTCAGAATACATGACTTGTCTAAAATCAGTATTACTAGAAACTACACATATCAAATTAAACACAGTATCATTTAATCTTTCTCTGTTAACTCCGTTACCTAGTCTATTACGTCCTCGACCTGTAGATATAAATTTTAAAAACTTGTGGAGTTCTGTAGGTGTAACATTAGTCATCTCATCTACAGCTGCGGGTAAGTTATTCATGTACCCTAATCTGTGAATTATAGAATTCTCGGTATCACCCCAGAGCTGAATTAACTTAGCGTTTAAATCAGGGTTGCCATACACACTTGTCATAGCTTGTAGTACAGATGTTTTACCTTGACCTGTTTCAGGATTGTACAAGTTAATTATTGCAGACTTTTCTCTGTGTTCAAAAAATGGCATGAGCAAAGAACCAAAAGCACAGAAGAAACCAAACGCACGAAGTTCCATTCCTTTCCGTTCATATATAGCTACACCTTTTTTCCACTCTTCAAAGCTACCTTTCTTTTGTAGAGTGGGGTTAACTTCGTTAAGCTCTTCAGCTACAGGAACATATTTAATACCAAAGGCACTAATTTCTCTGTTGCCTATAAGTATTTTATTTTTTTTGTCTATAGGCCCGGGATTCCAACCAAATTGTTTATACATAGGCGAAGCTTCTACAGTACGCTGTTGTGTTTGAACGGCATTAACTATGTAGTCAATCATAAGATCCATTTGCTTACCGTGTACAATAACTCCGTAATCAACTAATATTTGTCTAGCCTTGTCTCTAGTTAGTAGATCAGAAGTACGAGCAATAAATTCTTTAACTCCGTCTTTAGGCAGGTGTAACTTAAACCAAGAACATTCACCTAGGGATGGATCATTTAAGCGCTCGACTAAGTAAAAATCGTAGTCGTATATCTTAACCCCATCATCTTCATCATCAGGCATAGTTTTATATATACCGCCATTCTTACCTCTAAAGTAAGGATAAGGGTAATCAGGTATTTTAAAAGTTACAAGTTCATTAAGTGCTTCGCTTTTCGCTTCAATAACATTATCTGAACCCCTAGCCTTAGCAATTACTCTACCTAGTTGTATAGGGGAAGTAATTTTACCTTTATGTACACAGTTTTTACAGCCTTCAGGGCGTTGCATTTCAAATTGTTTACATGAATGTGGTCCTGGTATACCTTGAGCTTTTTTTTCAGTTGTTTCATATTCATAATCTACATGGTTTCTAGATATTTTATGTATCGCTATATCACTATCTTCACAGTGCACCGCAATAGATAGTCCCGCTCTCCACAAAGGTTCTTCTATTTCGTTTTGTTTGGTGGCGATATGCTCTAGTTGTTTACACCCGTCATCTATTTTACACCGCTCCATTATTTTTCTAAATCGCGAAGTGTGATTACCCATTATAGCTTTCGTTGCTTCATCCATAGGACGTCTAGGAGTATTAGCGTGGGCTACTATTTCAGCAGGTATTAATGCTGCTAAATCATCAAAAGGCACCGCTTCGCCTTTCTGTAGTATAACTACATCTTTAGGGTTTTCTAGGTCTTTAAAGTTTTTTGTTCCTGGCAATCTTAGTATTCTAGATATGTCAGATGTACACACAGAGTCAGATTTAAAACCGTGCTTAACACATAAAAATTTAAGCCCCTGTGCTATAGGCTTCCATACTTCAGAAGCAACGGGATCTGTAAAGGGCCAGTAACAATGCATCCCATTACCGGAATCTACAATTAAAGGTGCGGGTAGCTTAGTTACATCTGTAAAGTTTCTAAGGGCAACCATAGCTTCTTCTTTAGTTCGATAATCTTTCCACTTGCGCTTTTTAGTATCATAACCGCAGTCAATATCCAACCAAAATATTTTTTGCTCCTTAGCATTTTTTGCTTTCCTGTCAGTATTTTCTACCCACGTAGAACATGTAAAATATATATCTAAATTATTTTTATTAAATGTTAGTGCCTTAGCTAAAATTTCATCTATGCTATTTAAAAATACAGGAGATACATTATTATGTTGATCTTTACTGACTACACAATAATAGCCTTGATCTGACCATACTAGGTCTAGAAATTCTTTTGTTTGCATTGTGTCCTCTACAATGTTGAAAGGGGTACAACACCCCTATCATAGTTTTATGTTGATAGCTCTTCTATTAGGGCCTGTATTAAATCATGTTTTGATTTATGGGGTTTTGATTTACCCGAAAACCAATCATATACTGTTTGTCTAGAAATATTAAGCCTGTTCGCTACTTCTTGAGCGGGGTACTTAGTTTTAATACATACCGCGCCTAAACTTACTCCTAAAGAATTTTTAGCTGATTGGTTGTTTTCTATTACTATTTGTGAATATCCTCGCATTGAAGTCTCCTTATGACCAATCATCTACTAAATCATCTAAACTAACGTCACCTGTTGTTGCTTTTGGTGCCGCTTCCTTTGCTTTTGGTTCAGCTTTAGGTTCTGATCGTTTAGTTGGTTCAGGGATGTCATCATCTTTTGGTGTATCAAAAACATCAACAGGTTTAGCTGCTACGGCAGGTTTAGCTTCTACCTTTACCGGCGGAGGTGTATTACTAGCTTCTTTGTTTATACTTACTGACAAAGTTATAGCGCGTTTAGCATCATCCGAAACACTTTTTTCTGAACATAGTGCATACTCATCATCAGTTAAAATTCTTACTGGTTTGAATCCAACTTTGGTGCTTGAAGAATCCATATCAAAAGCCATTCTAGACACTACAGACATAAGATTTTGATTGTTGGCTCTTACATAATCAGTATATTCATGCAGAGGTCTTCTTTCAGGAGTGCCATTCCCAAATATGGACTGGGAGGGTAGGGTTACTTGAAACACGTCTCCATTTAAATCATCTGCTCTAATAACAGCTATACGTCTACTAAATCTACACGCTTTAGTGCCATTGGGCCCTGAGCCTTTAATGTTTTGTGGGCACTCAGCGCATGTAATATGTTGTGGTGCCTCAACATTAGAATCAGGTTTAACACTGTCAGAAGTCCAACAAGCAGGGGGTGAAAGTTTCATACCTGGTTTGTATTCACCTGCAAAATACATTCTATGTACGTTGGGGGAAGCATTGACAATTACAACATCTAAATGACGTTCATCAGATTTATCAATTTCCTTACCATTAACCATAAGCCTAAAAACATTATTACGTATAGATATACGTTTTGACGTGATAGAACTTCCAGTTATATTGCTAGTAAAACCATCATCGCGATGGCCAGTGGTTGCAACTGCACCACCTTGTGAAAAAATATCTACTTCAGTATTCATGAGTTCTCCTCTTTTTTACGGTTTTTAAGAATAGAAACAGTGTATTCACTTGTAGACTGTAACCCTGGAGGTGCTATATCAGGATTATCTACTATAAACTGTTTAATATTAGTTTGTTGTATACGTTTTTCAACCAACTCTAAAGCATCGTGATCTTTCATAAACTTATACATTTGAGGCCAATCACTTGTCCAGTACCTAGTTTTTAGTTTTCTAGTGAGTGTACCTACTTTAGTTTTTACACTGCTAACGTTCAAAGTTCTGCAAGCTTCATTCAAAGCAGATTGAACTTGTGCCCGTTTTGTTTTTATTTCAGAGATTGTATTTTCAAGTTCTTGAATTGACTCTCTCATATTAATATCAGCTTGCATTAACTTCTCAAGTTGATTGTCATCTAGTTCCATACATTGCTCCTCTCTTTAAATGGAGTCCCAGTATAACAGGGTTATAGACACTGTCAAGGAAAATATTTATTTAATTTACCCCTATTTCTTCCTTGTATAAATCAACGAGTTTAACGTGATCGTCTATCTTGCCTTGTAGCATCTTATATACTTTAGTCTCTACAGGACTACCCTGTAGATGGACTACGGTCATAGGATTACGTTGACCGGCTCTATCCATCCGTGCGCAGCACTGTATATATGTTTCTACAGAAACTACTGGGCTCCAAAACACAACAA
>TARA_R110000803_G_scaffold40287_9_pt1 | contig 16037 bp, 21 predicted proteins | sample TARA_R110000803 | Tara Oceans TARA_R110000803 (sample SAMEA4397772) | marine metagenome | biome: Polar Biome; feature: [SRF] surface water layer (ENVO:00010504); material: water (ENVO:00002006), including particulate matter (ENVO:01000060) such as... | depth 5 m | reverse complement strand
CTGGCCCCTTGGGATGAGAGTTTGGGCTTCGTGGTCTTGTTGCTGATCGTTATCCCCTTGATCTTTACTAACTTCGTGCGCGGCGGCTGGTATAGTGGCGGTAAAGGCGGGGGCCGCTAATATGAACAGCACTGACCTAGCAAATATCCCGGCAGATCCCCAGTTCATCTTGGAGCCTGACGACTTACGTTATAATGAAGTGGCGAAGCTACTGGCAGTGGGGTGTATGCCGATGGAGGCCATTTGCACTGCCGGGTTCGATCTCCCCAGCGGGCAAACCCCTGACGAGAAGTATGAGCTGACCCAGGAGGATTGGGAGTATGCAAACGCCATCGCCAATTACCCTGCAGTTCAGCAGCTCTTCAGAGCCATTGCAGACAATTCTACTGAGAAGTATGCGGTTTCTATTGAAGAGAAGCGTGCTCTGCTCCGAGCGGCCATGATGACGCCACTGTCGGCGGTTACTGCCGATAGCATCCTGTGCATCGAGTACGAGGAGACTGAGACCGAAGACAAGCACGGCAAGTCCACCTTCAAACGGAAGGTGAAGAAGATAGATCCCCTCAGAGCCATGGATATGGACAACAAATTGGCCGGACATTATGCGGCCGAGAAGGTCGACGTGGGGGCTGAAGGACTCATGGATGTCGTCCAGAGGATTCGCAATGCGGCAAACCCAACCCTAAACCAGTAACTGTATGGCGCTGACGGCAGAAGATATCGAGCACCTCTCAGACCCCGTCTGGAGGCTGTCCAATCTCTATATGGTGAAGAATGCTAGAGGAGAGATCGTCCCGTTCGTGCCTTCGGACGAGCAGCTTATCATCATCCGAGCTGTCTATGTCGAGGGGAAGAAGAAGATCATCATCCTCAAGGCTCGTCAGCTCGGGATGTCTACAGTCATCGATATCATGGCCGCCGATAAGACTATCTGGGAACGCGGAATCCAGGCTGCCATCGTGGACCTCACCCAGTCTGATGCCAGCAAGAAGTTGGAGAATAAGGTCAGGCTGGCGTGGGACAACCTACCGGCAGACATCCGCTCTATGTTCGTCACAGGTAAGGACAGTGACAAGAGGTGGCAGATCAAACTCAAAGCAGACAAGGCTTGGAATGAGATCCAAGCGGGGATGAATGCTCGGGGAGACACTTTCCAGTTCCTGCATATCAGTGAGTGGGGTGCCATCCAGTTCGAGGACGAGCAACGCAGCGTGGAGATCTCCACAGGAGCGCTTCCTGCCGCCAAGGAGGGCATCGTCATCATCGAATCCACCTACAAGGGTGGCAAATCTGGCCCCTTCTGGGAGATCATCGATAGGGCACTGAAAGTGAGGAGCCGTCCCGAGGATAGGACTGAAGCCGATTACACCGTGTATTTCTTCCCGTGGTTCACAGATAAGAGCTACCACCTCGAAGGAAGAGTGGAACAGATCGATGCCGAGACCACGGAATACCTCGATGGTATCGAAGTGGAGACGGGCACCACCCTTCTCCCGAGCCAAAGGCTTTGGTATTTCAAAGAGGCCATGTCGCTCGGCTTCTTCCGGTTCCGGGAGATGCCCTCCACTTTGGAGGAGTGCTTCAAGGGGAACATCGAGGGTGCCGTCTATCAGGAATTCGTCATGAAGGCCCAAGCCCAAGGGAGGGTATCAGACTTCTCCATATCCGAATCCAATCTCACGCATACCGTGTGGGATCTAGGGAGCCCCTTCAACACCTCGACTTGGTTCTTCCAGTTCCATGGGAATGAGATTCACTTCGTGGACTTGATCTGTGAGGAGCCTATGACGCTCGTAGAGCGCGTAGGGCTCATACTAAGCAAGCCTTACCAGTATGGGATACATCTCTACCCTCATGACTCCGTCGCGCAGGAGAAGAGCGGTAAGAACTTTGTCGAGCAAGTTTTCGAGCTCGGCCTACGGAATGGCGTCGTGGCTCTCAAGCCTTCGGACATCTGGCCGGGGATTAACACGGCCCACCAAATGTTTAGCCGGTTCCATTTCCACTCTGAGAACTGCAAGCGCGGCATTGAAGCTCTGGAATGCTACCGGACCAAGAAGGATAAGGTAAACAACTATATCACGGAGCGCCCCGTGCATGACTGGTCTTCCCATATTGCCGACCCGATAAGAGTTCTTGCAGAGAGTGAGGAAGCTGGCATATTTTCAAGGATGGATCAGACGGCAGTCCAGGCGAATAAACGTCGGGTCCGCCGTCGAACTCAAGCCAGAACCTCCTAAAAACACAGACCTATGAAAGCAATCGCCACCCTAGCCCTCGCCATCTCATGCCTCTCCCTCGTGTCATGCGATACCTTGAGGCGCTTCTCCAAGTCTCCTGAAGGCCAAGCCGTCATTCTCGAAGGCATTCTCGAAGGCACCGCTACCGTCATCGCACGATTCGACCAAGAAGACCGGGAAGAGGGCCAGAAGTAGAACCCCTCTCCCGTCCCAGAGTGAAGGACCGTCTCGACATGACCAAACGGAGGTTTGAGCTACGCTACACTCTTCCGAAACCGAAACTGAAACCCGACCGACCGATGAAATTGCGCAATATACTAACAGGTTACAAAACATACGTCACAGCCATCGCTGCCATCGCGGCTACGCTCGCAGCAGTGGCAACTGGTGAAATGACGAACGTCGACGCGGTCAGGTCCGTGTTCACTGCAGTCCTCGCTATCTTCTTGAGGTCTGGAATGAAAGCCAGTGTCTGAGTCCCAAACCGCCTTCCAGACGACGGTGATGCGGGAGAAGGCCCAGCTTGATGATAAGCGCGACGGTATGATCTCCTTCTTCCAAACCCAGACGTTCGAGAAGCTTGACCAAGAATACCAGGATCTTCTCCACCGTCAGATGGACGCCATGACAAGCTACTCCTACATCTTGGCGGAGCACATATCCAAATTCTAGTTTTGAACCCTTATGAGCTTGCTCAGATAGTCTATGAGACCGAGATCTCCAATGCGAGATCGCTCGACGAAGACGTTTTACTTTGGGCAAGCTCGCCTTCGGGGATCCTTCACAAGACATCCAGCTTCCTCATCCTCGCCAGTGTAGCTTCAAGTGAACGCAGGAGAGACTGGATTCACATCCACCTCATGACAGGAGATGCGAGGAAAGCCATCTCTCATCTCCTCTCTGAAGCTCCAGAACACTACCCAAACGTGTCGCACGTATCTTGGGAACGTTTCGGAAGGCTCAAGGTCTTCCGCGTCGAAAGAGTGCTCCGTTGCTTTAAACTTGCTGACACGCGCCCTAAGAGTTACTGTCAACCATGATCCGCCGATTTCATCACCCCTTCCCCCTGGACGGTAGACTCTTCAAAGCTGGACAGCCTTCCGATCCCGTCCCCATCCCACCTGCAATCCGAGAGACCTCCAAAGACGTACAGGCAGCCGGACGGGAAGAGCGCCGATTTCGGAATGCCCGGAATATGCGGAAAAAGTCTCTCATCGCAGGAGAGACTGGAGGCTTCGCCCCTGCGGGCACGAAGAACCTCCTAGGACAATAGCATGAGCAATATCCCAAAGAAAATAATGATAGATCCTGGCCATGGCGGCCACGATCCAGGTGCGGTAAATGAGATGACCGGGCTTAAGGAGAAAGACGTGGTCCTCGCCGTCTCCCTTTTGCTGAAGGATTATCTCAACAAGTATGAGTGCTCCCCAGTCGTTACGAGATCCAGCGATCTCTTCCTAGGTTTGGGGGAGAGGTCCGAGAAGGCGAACAAATTGAAAGCCGACGCATTTATCTCGATCCACTGCAACAGTGCTTCTAATCACTTGGCCAGAGGCTTCGAAGTCTTCACTACGCGGGGAGAGACGGACGCGGACCGTCTCGCAACGATCTCCTTCCAGGAGTTTGCTGAGGAGTTCCCCGGCAACACACCCCGCCCAGATAACTCGGACGGAGACCCAGATAAGGAAGCTTCCTTCTCTGTCCTACGGCGCACCGACTGCCCTGCCATCCTCTTCGAGCTGGAGTTCATCCATAACCGAAATGGTTCGGCCTTCCTCTCTTCCGGGGACAACCAAGTTCGCATGGTGATGGCACTAGGTAAGGCGCTTGTGAAATACTTCTCTCTGAAGCCCAAGGGAGACATCGACGAGGGAGAGCTTCCCGAGATCGGCCTCCAAGAGAATTACGATCAGTCCGTGAAAGATCTCGTGTCGCTCACTGCAAAATATAATGCCCTCCTCCGAGATCTGGGAGAGTTGAAGGACGACTACACCATCTAATGACCGGACCCGATTACATCAAACGATACCAGGCTCTGGAATCGAAACGCGCTGATTGGGATTCCTTTTGGGAAGATCTCGGGCGATATGTCCAGCCTCGAAAGTCGGAGATCAACACGGTTACCTCCTACGGGCCGGATAGCTCATCGACCGCTTTCCTATACGACTCGACGGCTGCCCAGTCCAACATGACGTTGGCCATGGGGCAGATGTCTCTCGTGTCGCCTTCCGACGAGACATGGTTTGAACTGAAACCGCCTCGCTCCCTCCAAGAGGATGACGATGCGATTTCATACTTCCGGGAGGTCTCTACAGTCCTTCGCGAGAAGATAGCGGAATCGAACTTCTACGAAGAGATTCACGAGATGTATCTCATGCGAGGCGGTTTCGGAACGGCCTCCCTCTTCTCAGCCAACGATGTGGACGGCTCTCTCTACTTCAGGAGCCACGACATTGGAACCTATGTAATCTGCGAAGACGCCAAAGGTCGCGTCGACACTTTCGGTCGTCGATACCCACTGACGGCGAGCCAAGCCGTGGGCGAGTTTGGATTCGAGCGCCTGCCAGAGAAGATCCAGAATGCGGCGAACGACCCCAAGAAGTGCGACGACCCCTATGAATTTATCCACTTCGTTCAGAAACGAAAGGAGATTAGGCCGGGGGCGTCCGCAAACGAGAGGATGCCGTGGGAATCAGTCCACATTGCCTATGACGATAAGACGATTGTCCGTGAGTCTGGCTACGAGTCTTTCCCCTACCACGTTACGCGATACCTTCGTTGGAGCGACAAGACTACCGATCCTTACGGCTGGTGTCCTGGTTGGATTGCGCTACCTGATATCCGCCAAGTCAATCTCCTCCAGAAGTGGATGGACGTCCTGGCTGAAGTCTCCGCCTTCCCTCGAACGATTGCACCCGCATCCCTTGAAGGGGAGATCGATCTCCGAGGCGCTGGCGTCACTTACTACGATCCCGTCGTCGACCGTGCCAAGCCAGAAGAGTGGGCTACTGGTGGACGCTACGATGTCGGAAAGGATCGCATCGAAGTCCGCCAGGCTGCTATTGAGGAGGCATACCACGTCGACCTCTTCAAGATGTTCGCGAAGCTCGACAAGCAAGCCCAGATGTCAGTTCGAGAAGTGGTGGAGCGGTCCTCCGAGAAGTTGATCCAATTCTCTCCCACCTTCCACCGAATGGTCAGCGAGTTGTTCAACCCCATGATTCGCCGGATAGTCCAACTACAATACGAAGTAGGATCCTTCGAACACATCGCCGTCCCTGATTCAATCAAGGTCAATACCCAGGAAGGGGTGACAATCTTCGATCCCGCCATCGTCTACACCAGCAAGATAGCTATGGCGCTCAAGAGTCTGGAAAACTCCTCTGCGATGCAGACGATGGAGGCGGTCATGCCCCTGTCTCAAGTCGACCCCGGCATCCTTGACGCTCTCAATCTACAGAAGATGGTCACAGGATTTGCGCGGAACACAGGACTGCCGGAAGAGTGGCTACGCTCTGAAGCAGAGGTCAAAGCCATCCAAGACCGCCGCCAAGAACTTATGGAAGCCCAGCAAGAAGCTGAGATTCAGAACCAACAAGCTCAAGCTCAAGCCCAGGCCCAAGGACAACCCCAACAATAGACCCGCATATCCCAATGAGCAGTATCGAACGCAACGCATCCGCCGATGCAATGGAAGAGGAGAGGATTGTGAGAGCACTTTACACCAGATTCATCTCCACTCCCGATGGTCAGAAGTTCCGCAACCACCTTTGCAGACACTTCAACCACAACGCGCCCGTCTTCGGACGGAACGAATCTTCCCACCAAGCTGCAGTTCAGAGCGGGAAGCAAGACGTCCTAAATTTTATCCTACACATGAGTACCCCTACCAAATGAGCCAACTAAAGATTGAATCGAACTACCTTACCTTGGACGGCAGCCCTATCGGACTGGTCGACGGCCAAGAGATACTGTTCGAGAGCGACCTAGATACCGCACTAGAAGATGAAGTGCGGGCAGCCTTTCCAGGCCACACTCTCCTCGTGGATGACGCGACCACCATCCCTCTAACCACCCCTAAGAAGAAGCGGGCAGCGAAGAAGAAGGTGGCGAAGAAGACCACTCGGGAGAAAATCGAGGAGTCGGGAGTGGGAGACATCCCATCTATCAACGAGATCGAAGCCGCCAAGGAAGTCCTTTCTAGGGCGGAAGGTCGTTTCATCGAGCCTCCAGACCCCAACGCTTTGATGGGAGACAAGGACCACTACACCGTCAAGTATCTCCATGAGAACGACTGGGATCTATTCTGCAAGACCTACCGGGTAAGGGACGGTCAGGAGAAGCAAGACCTCGACCAAGCTCCCCGCAACCCATACTACGCCGGTCGCAAGACTATCCTGACCGTCATTGGCTAACCCTCTTAGACTATGTCTCTTATTCCAGAAGGAGTCGCTGCCGCAGCGACCGAACCAGTCGCAGGAACCCCAACGGAACCCGTCGTCGCCCCATCTTTCAACTTCTCCGAACTCCACGAAGGTGGGGTTTACAAGGAAGGTGTAGATTGGGCGAAGGCGCTAGAACCGTTGGGCCTACAGGACCAACACGGTCTGTTCTCCAAATACAAGAACGTGGGGGAGACGCTCAAAGGAATGGGCGGACTCTCTAAGCTTGCGGGAGGGAAGGCCGAAGGGCTCAAATACCCAAGCGATCCAGAGGACGCAGCCGCCGTAGCCGCATGGCGAGCGGGAGTTGGAGCCCCCGAAACCGTGGAAGGATACAACCTAGACGCCCCCGAAGAACTTCCTGAAGGCATGGACTGGAACCGGGAGATGGCAGGCGAGTACGCGAACGTGCTACACAAGCACCACGCATCCCCAGCACTCGTCTCAGAACTGCTAGGTTTGAACACGAAGCTGGCAGTTGAGCAGCACAACCTTCAGAACGTTGACTCTACGAACGCAGAGGCAGCCGCGCTGGAAGAACAGTCCAAACTCCTCACAGCCGAATATGGAGCCTCACTCCCCGGCGTGATGGCGAAGGCCGCACGAGCTGCCATCGCAGCGGACCTCGACCCAGCCTCCTCACTGTTCAACACCGCCGCAAATGTAAAAGCTTTCGCAAAATATGCAGATTTAATTGGCGAAGACAACCTTCCTATGAATACTGCCGACGTCCACCAAACCGCCCAGCACGAAGCGGACGCGATCATGAAGGACTCGAACCACCCCGACAACGCAGCATACTACGCTGGCGACAAAGCAGTCTTCGCTAAAGTATCCACTTTATTGGAGAGAGCAGCCAGAGCCGGATAACATTTTTCTGCCCCATAGTGCCCTCAGAGCGCCCCACACCTGACGCATTCCAGGTGTGGGGCGTTTTGCTTGACAGAGGTGACGAACGTGAGCTATACTGCTCGTGACAGATACCTCAAGATTAAGAGCCTCGCCTAGAGATACCTCTGAAAGATCGGGAGCCTGACGCTAAACCCGTTACCCTAACCTTCAGATTTTATTTCGTAAATGAGCACCGCTCTAGATATTCCTCAATTTTTGCCGACCCAATTCGGGACGGCTTGGCAACACCTCAACCAGCAGAAGCTGACGCGTATGCGTGGCACTGTTGACGTCGACTCCGACATCGTCGGAGAGCGCAAGAGCTACAATCAATTCGGCATCATCGATGACGAAGAGATCACCACACGCTTTGGAGACACGGTCGATATGGGCCGCCAAGACTTCAAGCGATGGATCTCCCTCAAACCATACCACCGGACTGACTGGTATGAAGAGTTTGACGAGCAACTCTTAGGCAACATCGCCCTCCCCAAGTCGGAGACTCTAGAGAGTCACCGCATGGCTTTCGGCCGTCGAGTTGATAAGGTCGTCATCGCAGCTCTCACCGACCCCGCCACCACCGGCGAAGACGGAACTGAGACTACAGCCCTTCCCGCATCCCAAATCGTGGCAGTCAACTACACTGGCGGAACCCCTGCCAATTCCAACCTCACGTTGGCGAAACTGATCAAAGCCAAGTCCATTCTCGGAAAGAATGAAGTGACAGGCTTCGACGCCGAAGACCAGAAAGAGATCATCTTCGTCTACACACAAGACCAACTCGACAACCTCTTAGAGAATGTCGACGAGATCAAGAATTCCGACTACACTCAGGTGAAGGCCTTAGTGGCAGGCGAGGTCAACTCCTTTATGGGAATGCGCTTCATCCGCACGGAACTCCTCGACATCACTTCCGACATTCGCTCTTGCTTCGCTTATGTGAAGTCCGCGATCAAGTTAGGTGTGGGTCAAGAGATGACCACCCGCATGTCCATCCGCAACGATAAGAGCGACGCTCTCCAGATCCGCTCCAAGTGGCGTATCGGAGCAACCCGTATGCTCGAAGCCGAAGTGGTTAAAGTCCTCTGTGACGAGACCGCCTAACCAATAGCCAAACCACAACAAACTTAAATACCTAATATTATGGCTAATTTCTACACAGCAGAGGCAGCTTTGCAAGCATCTAACGTCGACCGCACTCGAATCAGCGCCGAAGACGTTGGCGGTCGTCAGCGTATCGCCATCGTGAAATACACGAGCGTCGGAACGGAGGCGAATGGAAATACTCTCCAACTCCTCAAGGTCACCCAACCGGTCATCGTAGATCCCACCCAAAGCACCATCTGGTGTGGGGGCATCTTCGCTGGCACCTCGGCCACGATTGACATCGGAGACGATCCACTTTGGACCGTCACCCCAGACATTGATCGCCTATGCGACGGTGTCTCGATCTTCTCGGCTGGCTTACGCCTCTGGACTTCGGGAACTCTCCCTGCAGCTGTTAGTGTCCCTTACACGACGGTTGAAGCTGGTTACCTCACCGCCACTCTAAACCTTGGCGCAACCGCAACTGCAGGAATCGACCTCACATTCAGGATCGTCTACACGATCAAGTAACCTTTCTCACTGGGATATGAGACAATCGATAGGGGGGAGAGCAGCGACTCTGCCCCCTATCTTCTTTTAGGGCTATGGCAAACGCCGATCAAATCGTAAACTTCGCTCTCGCACGATTAGGTGCTGAGAGAATTTTTAGTCTCGACGACACAGACTCGGAGAACGCACGTCTCTCCAAGATCCATTACGATCAGACAGTCAAACAAGTTCTTCGGAGCCACCCCTGGAACTGTTGTACGGAGAGGGCCACCCTCGCTCGTGAGACAGACGCTCCGCCCTTTGGCTACCTCTACTCATATCAGCTACCTGGTAACTTCCTCCGCGCCCTCTTCGTCAATGACGCGAACGCCTACGGGCCGAGAGAGGTCTGGAAGATCGAGAAGAACAGCCTCCTCTCAGACGACACCGCCATCCAGCTCGTCTACATCTATTGGGAGACGGACGCCGAGCGATACGATGAGCTGCTCGTTGAGGCGATCACAGTTCTCTTGGCGTCGAAACTAGCCGCCCCTGTCACCGGGAGGGCTGGAGACGGTGTTGGGCTCCTGCAAGAATACAATCAGATGGCATTTCCCAAAGCCAGAGTTGTCGACGCACAAGAAGACAGTTCCAACGAAAACCACCCGCTACAAAAGTTAGTTTCACAGTCTCAGCTCGTCAGGGAGCGCCATACCTGGAGTTACTAATATGAGCGTTAGAGTAAACCAAGAAGAATTTTCTGGGAGATGGGTGCTGGCACTCAAGGCGGTAGCGACATTATTGCTACTTGTAATGCCACTGATTGTATCATTACAGTCATGGTTGGTGGTCGAGAGTTTCGGCACCAAAGCAGAACTCGCAGTAGTGAATGAGAAACTGAACGTGGCAGCCTCCCATGGGCCAAAACACACTCAGGTTCAATCAGACCTCGCAGACATGAAACAGACGCAGGAGATCATGACCAGCGTGAAAGAACTCGTCCAACCCCTACTGTTCTCCATCCACGAACTCGACAAGAGAGTCGATAACCTACAGTAATGCCTAGCGCACCTCAGCATAGTTTCTCGGGCGGAGAATGGTCTCCGTACGTCTCGGAGCGCGTCGACCTATCGAAGTATTCTGTCTCGTGCGAGACATTGGAGAACGCAATCCTGTCCGTCTATGGCACCGCCCGAAGCCGCCCAGGAACTGAATTCATTGCCGCCGCCAAATACGCGGACCGGGAATGTAGGCTTATCAAGTTCCAATTCTCCGAGACCACCACCTTCATCCTAGAGGTCGGAGACCTCTACATGAGATTCTACTCCAATGGCGTAGCCGTGGAGACGGGCGGAGTTGTCTACGAGATCGCCTCGCCCTATACTGCCGCCCAGCTTCGGGACGTCCAATACTCACAGATCAATGACGAGATGCGCCTCGTCCATCCTGACCATCCTCCCTATATACTGCGCAGGCTGTCCGATATATCATGGACATTGGCTGAGATCCGATACACCGAGCCCGCTCTTCGAGACGAGAACCTCGACGAGACCATGACCATCACGCCGAGCGATGTCTGGGGGACGGGGATCACGCTAACGGCTGCAGGCCACACCTTCAACGAGAAGGTCGTCGGAAGTTATTACCGAGTCGGTCACACCCGGACGACCGGATATGTAAAGACTCCGATTTCCACTATCGGCTCGGTGGAATCTTCCGTAACGTCATGTGGTGCTGGAGTAGCAGGAACTCGGACTTGTAGAGACGACACAGGGACCGAACGACTTCCTGTTCAGGCATTTCAGACTGGGAAGTCTTCCGTTCTGCGAGTCCGGGGCGACTGGGAGGTATTTACCAGTGGCACTTGGGACGCGACCCTCGTCCTCGAACGACGGAAGAATGAGGGAGAGTGGAAGACCATTCGGAGTTGGGATGGAGAAGATGATCGCAACATTACAGCGACTGGGACGGAGTTGGAAGACGACGTCGAAATGCGAGTACGCGTAACTAGATTTAAGAAGAGCCCCAACGTCGTCGTGGGGAGCGCACGCATCCTCCTAGAAGTCGTCAGCGCAGAGGTGTATGGGATGGTCAAGATAACTGCCGTGGCTGACGGAGGCGTAACCGCCACTGCAGACGTCATTACCCCGTTTGATTCTACCGAGCCCACTTTCTTATGGTCTGAGGGAGCTTGGAACCCCGTTCGAGGGTATCCCCGAACCATCACGCTACACGAGGCCCGAATGGTCTACGGGGGCAACCTCGCCCAAGCCCAGACTCTTTGGCTATCCGACATCGACGGATATGACCGCTTCTCCGAAGCTGACCTTGAAGATTCCGATTCCTTCCGAGTGACCTTGGGAGGCACCGAGTTCAACATGATTCAATGGCTCTCCACGAGCCCGAAGAACCTCCTCATTGGGACCGTGGCTGGAGAGTGGAGCCTCTCTAGCGGAGATGAACAGAACCTCCTCACGGGATCTTCTGCCCGTGCAAGTGAGGAATCCTCCGCCGGTTCAGAACACATCCAGGCCGTCTCGGCAAACGACGTCGTCCTCTTCGTCAATAAGGGAGGTCGAGACCTGACCGAGATCGTCTACAGTTTTGAGCAAGACGGTTTCATCAATGCCAATCTGACAGAACTCGGAGAACATGTAACGAAGGGAGGCATCAAGGAGATGGCCTTCCAGAAGAGTCGAGACTCTATTCTCTGGTGCATTACTGGGTCCGGCACTCTGGCCGGTCTCACCTACGTGCGCAAACAGGAGGTGGTGGGCTGGCACCGCCACATCACTCAAGGCGCTTTCGAATCGGTCGCAGTGATCTCTTCCAACCTCGAAGAAGAAGAGGTCTGGTTCTCCGTTCAGAGAACGATCAACGGGGCCACGACGCGCTACATCGAGAGATTCTACCCCGACATGTGGAGGATACAGGAGGAGACTGTAGGAGCCCCCGTCGACCTCGTCTACGTGGACGCAGCAACCGTGGCCACCGGCACGGCTTTGACGACGGTCTCGATCCCCCACTTGGAGAACGAACTCGTCCACGTTTTGGAGGACGGGGCTACCACTCCTCCCCAGACTGCCGGACCTACGTCCATCACCACGGTAGAACCCTCTTCCAAAGTGATCGTCGGACTCCCATTCAGTTGCAAGATTCGGCCTCTGCCCATCGAGCTGAAGTTAGAGGACGGCACGAGCCAAGGGCGCGAGAAGAGAATCCACGAAGTGATCGTAAGCGTCTACCAAACCAGTACCTTCAAGATGGGGCCGACCGAGGCTAGGTTGGACACTGTCTTCGCACGGAGCACTGAAGATCCTATGGACTTAGCGCCAGCCCTAGTGACCGAGAAGATCTCCAAGCCACACCCCTCCTTGTGGCAGACAAACGCAGCCCCTCTTATAGTCCAAGATCAACCCCTCCCTCTCACCGTTCTAGGGATTGTGAGAAACTTCACCGTCAAAGGAGATGCCTAGTCTTAAACTAACCACCTCCGCTAACCGCCGCTCGGTTGTCAGCAATTCGGCGAATACGGTGAACTCTCGTCCGGGCGTGGAAAACGCTTCTGTCTCAGACAACGGAAACCTAATCACTACCAAGACTGAGGACGTTAATCTACAAGACCTCATGAAGGAACTGATCGCCCAACAGAGAATAACTAACCTACATCTGTCAGTTTTGTCTGACAATGAATTCACCGAATACGACCTATGAAATTAGAAGATGCCACTGGTTCCAGTTATGGGGCCAAAGTAAACGCCAACAATCACCTCGCCACCTACGCGACTACGGAATCAAATCTCCAAGTTGCCGGGTTCAACGGTAATGCCTACAATATCAACACGGGTCCGATAGCCCTAACAGGGACTGGAGACAGTGCGCTTCTCTACTTCCAGAATGATGAGGTCGACGACTACATTGTCACGGCTGTTGAAGTTGGTATCGGAACTCTCTCGGCTACCATTACTGACTCCGCCCTAATCACTGTCATTCGGAACCCAACTGGCGGAGATCTCATTTCAGACGCTACAGCAGCTAGTATCGTAGCAAACTCCAACTTCGGATCTGCCAACACGTTCTCAGCCACGACGTTGATTTACAAAGGCAAAGACGGAGGGACCATCACGGGAGGCGCAGACCATGCGCAGTTCTACGCGACTGGCGGTTTGCGCGTAACTACCGAATTGAATATCGTGATTCCCAGATCCTCATCCATTGCCATCAAGATCGACTTGAACACGTCTGGAGGAGGCAACGTCTATGCAGCCCTCATCGGACACCTCAGAGATTCTAACCTAGGTTAAGGAGCGGTGGGGCCGAGAGATGAAGATAGAACTCTACGAACACGACAAGCATTACGAGGCCATCAAAGCCTGGAAGATTGAGATGCCTCCTGTCCAAGCCCTCCCAGCCGTGGGGGCCGTGTGCGTCCATGCGAAGCAGACTTACCAAGGTGGGGGCACTCCAATCGCTTGTGTGTGGGCAGTTCTATCAAACTCCAACGGGGCCGCCTACCTCGAACACCTCTCCACCGACCCAGACGCCGGTAAGCTCCGTATCCGCGCAGCCCAGCTCGTAGTGGATTTCGTCGAGATGCACGTTAAGGAATTGGGCTACACTTACCTGTGTATGTCCGCCCGACATCCGGCCATAGTCAAGCGGGCTGAGGCGATGGGGTTCAGCATCGTAGGAGAGAACGTGACCAACTTAGCTAAAATCATTTAAAATGGCCTTCTTCGCTGCAGCACCCCTACTCTACTCCGCCCTCGCCGTCACTGCAGTGAGCACCGGGGTCTCCGTCTATTCATCAGTCCAGCAAGGGAAGGCGGCAGAAGCAGCTGGAGAGTTCAACGCCAAGATCGCGGAGCAAGAGGCGGCTGCTAATCAGCAGCGAGCCCACGAGAACATTCGTAGGACACGGACGCGCAACCGTCGATTCCTCAGCCGACAACGTGCTCTCATCTCGGGGCGCGGGATCGCCCTTGAAGGGACGGCACTCCAAATCCTTGGTAAGTCCGCTTCGAACCTAGAACTGGAGGTAATGGATCAGCTCGGAAGTGCCGACATGGCCGCCAACAAATCCAAGTCCCAAGCAGATATGTCTCGCTTCAACGGCCAACAAGCCAAAGGGGCCTCAAACTTCCAGGCCGGGGCGAGCCTCCTTTCCGGTTTCTCCAAGGGATTGGGTCAGGTCCAGCAAGGATACGATTCGGGCGCACTAGGGGGAGGAGAGGAATAAAACTATGCCTATCAAAATTCCAGAGGTCAAGAACCTCAACGCCAACGTGGGGGCCTCATCCCTCCGCGTCTCTCTAGGCGTAGCCCAGCAACAAGCCAACGCTCTCGGAAGCCTGGCCGCGCCTATTGGGGCTACGGGAGACATGCTCTTCAATCTTTCACAGAAGATTCAAGAAGCGGACAACGTTAAGAACGTCTCCGAAGCCGAACTCTCGTTCGACGAACAATCGGCTAAATACCTCCAAAGCCTTGAGGGAGATTTCGAGGAGAATGAGTGGGTGCCGGGAGCCACGGAGATGGCCAAGAACATGCGCAAGCAATTCGAATCGCGGAACCTATCCCCATCTGCAAAGCGGAGACTCGCGGCCAAGCTCGACCGCAAGGAATCCTCTTTGCTCCTGCGCGTCGGTGGGATGGCAGCCCAACAAATCGCAGAAAGAGCCAACGAGTCCACCCTCTTGCAGCTGGAAACGGCTGCCGAGGCTGGGGATCAGTTCAGCTATAACGAGGTCGTCGAGGAACGAGTGGCAGCTGGGATCTCTTCTCCAGAAGAAGGTGACAGACTGAAGCACGAGGGCACGAGGAAGATACGGACGGCGGCGATCATGGGCTTGGCGAACACGAACCCCAAGGACGCGATGCAAGAGATCGCCGATGGGGAATGGGACGACGTCCCCGAAGCCACCCAGAACCGGGCTATATACAGAGCCAAAATTGTCGACAACGAGCACCAGCGGGCATTCTACGATGACATCACACTAGCCATGGAGCAAGACCCACCAGAAGTTCCGAGCGTAGACCAGGTCAACACCTGGGTTGAGTCGGGGACGATACGGAAGCGCGATGCGATTGGGCTTCTCAGGCGCATCAATGCATCTGGACCTCTCGATTTCGATGCAGTCAGATACCAGGAAATCCAAGGGGATATTTTAGACTACAATCCAAACGACGATGACGAGGCGAGGACTCAGCTGACAGATCTAAAAAACCAGATCGCCTTATCTGAATTCTCAGGGTCGGATCGAAGTAGGCTCAAGACCCAGCTCATTGGGGCCATGCAGGGGGACAACTTGAAAGCCAGAGGTCGGGTTATGACGATGGCGAGAACACGTATTGAGCACTACAGCAAGAGCGGCGAGTACGGTCTGAAGTGGGACGAAGACGGGAAAGTTATTCCCGAGTCGGAAAGGATCGACGCCGACAACAAGGCGAAAGACTACAGTGCGCTTGATGCATTCTTCGAACAATACCCAGAAGCTACCTATGAGGAGGGGCTGGCAGCAGCTGATCAGATCGTCGGCAAGCGCGCCGAACTGAGCGGGGCGAGAAGTCTCTCCACCGTGACAGAGTTCGCGGCAGAGGAGAAGGCAGACGTCGGCAACTCGGACACCCTTCCAGGCATTGGGTTGACACCCAATGAGCTAAGCACGAACCCCCTACTTTTCCCATCCATGACCCCCGAATTGAAACCATGACCCCCGAAGCAGTTCAGACCGCCGAAGCCAAGCGCCTCAAACTGAGAGATGCCTTCCGAGGCCTCGACGTGCCGAACAAGGATCTCGATGAGGCAGCCCGCTTTTCGTTGGACCCGAAGCGGAGCAAGGCTCGCATGGCCTCCCAGGCTTGGGTCCACTCCAACTCGGCACCGGTA
>TARA_R110000803_G_scaffold3216_5_pt1 | contig 16058 bp, 19 predicted proteins | sample TARA_R110000803 | Tara Oceans TARA_R110000803 (sample SAMEA4397772) | marine metagenome | biome: Polar Biome; feature: [SRF] surface water layer (ENVO:00010504); material: water (ENVO:00002006), including particulate matter (ENVO:01000060) such as... | depth 5 m | reverse complement strand
CGCGCATCGTCCTTTCGTTTGTCATCGATACCAGTGACCACGATCTTTGCGGCCCGACGGATTTGATCCTGCACTTTGGTATCGCCCTTGGTCAGCCTGCCCTCAATCGGCGGCAGGATGCGCTCATTCATGATTTCGACCAGCGCGGTGAGCCTAGGGTTGTTGTCCCAGTCCACAACCAGCTGTTTGAGCTGAGTCGCGAGGTACTTGATCTTGTCCGCCTTTTTGGCTGAGACCCTGAAATTCCCCGCCGAGATGTTGGTCTGGATGTCGACCATCAACTCTTTGGTGGCGTCCAAAATATACTCTCGGGCTTGAACCAGCAGCGCAGCGTCAGCCTCCTCAGCCTCCTCGGCCCACTTGGCTGCCTCACCGAGCGGTATGCCTGTGTAGATTTTCAGGTCGCTAATGGGGATAGCGCGGGGCGTACCGACTTTGACACGGAACTTCTCCCGCACCTCCTCGGCTGATGGATACTGGATTGCCTCGCCGTTAGTTGTTGTTGACAGGTCAGCGAGATGCGCCTTGGCCGCTGAAACATACCGTTCGTACTCGGGCAGGAAGCTCTCGACCGCAGCGATCTGGGCCTGATGCAGCTCAGTCAACTTGGCCCACGCTTCTGGCACCTGATCGACATGGAACATGTGAACCCCAGCGATGCCAGTTTTCAGGGCGTACTCACCGCAGTAAGTGCCCAGCTTAGCGCCCGCAGCGATCACGGTCTTCAGTGCCGCATCGTGCTGGCCCAGCATCTTGATGCCGCCAGTAGTGACACCTGACTCAGCACCCGCGCCCTGCTCGGCCAGTTGGGTGACTTTTTTGGACTGCTTGCGTCCGGTCCAACGGGGCACAGTGATCTGAATAGTCATGAATTTGCCCGCTGCTTTTTTCATGAAAGGTACTTTTTTAGCCATGATATCCTCCGATTTTTGGGTCTCTAGACGCCCCTCGGCGTTTCGACCTGCCCCCGCAGGTCTCGTCAGTAGAGTTAGCAAGGCCCAGTGTGGCTAATAGGTTTGCCGCATTCGCAAAGGGTATCTGCTGGCACTTTCAGGTCTGAGTTGATGCAGAAATCCTGCGCTTTGTTGCATACAATGCTGCCAATCGTGGGCTTGACGTTACCTATGATCTCGTCAAACTTTTTAGTCATGCGAGTGCCAGTAGTGGCCTCTTTGCTGACTGAGACCTTATAGCCTTCGCTCTCTGGAAATTTCAGTACCATTAATCGGTACATGTCGATAGCATCCTGCTCCAACCCGTCCAGACTGCGTGGATGAGTGGCGAAGAAGTGCTGGCCGTCCAGCGATACATTGATTTCGTAGCTCATGATGTTGCCCTCGTTGGGTAGATTGCTGGGATGATGACCCAGATGATGATGCCGAAAATGATAGTTGCTGCCATGTTGCTGTACTCCTGAGGTAGTTCAACGAATGTACCCCTCGCGAGAAGGGCACTCAGTAAACATCTCTAAACATCACCGTGATGGGGCGCGGCAGGGTAGGCGTCTTAGATGTCCGATCATTGACCTAGGATCAGGTGGCACTGGGTGCTCTTCAGTCGGTCGCTGCTCTGCTACTGCTTGATGATGTGCTCCATGCGAATTCCCCTCGGTGCTAAGGGTTTGTCACGCTGCCCCAGTTGTAAGCTGTTGCTCTCGTGTTCGCGGTAAGTTCAGTAGCCGTGGTTCAATACAGCTGGCTGACACATAGTCTGGTTCGCATACGTTCTCCCCAGACCTCGACCCTTTTATCATGTGGCCATCACACAGCAGCGGATGTTTCGCGAGGAGCTGACACCTCGGTCAATTTGATTACCCGCTCGACTTGCGGGGGTCTGGATGATGGTGCTCGGTGACCAGCCGATGTACGAACTCTAGACGAACTGATCACTGCTGTCAACAAGACAACAGGAAGATAATTAAACATGTCAGCGTCAGTGAGGTGAGGGTGACATTCAAGTTGGGAACCGGATCAGGAATATCATGACTTTCCGGCAGGTATATAGAAGGGAATGTGACCAGAACAGGGGAATGCCAAGACCCTCGAGAAGGGCCCTGACAGGCTCACCACGCGCTTTGCTGAGAATAGGCATAATGGGTAGGGGTACAGAGAACGTGCAGTGAGCAGCCTGCTAGAGGCCTTAGGAGCGACCACGTTAGCCTGTTTTATGATGGATCAGTCCAGAAATACCTAGAATCGCTTAGAGAGCCTCTCAGACCCCTTCTCGATCATCCACTGGTTATCCATACAGGTAAATGGTCAGTGACCACCAACAACCCGACCACACCCGTACACTCCAACGACATGTAGCCATAAGCGACAGGTTCGGCTATTATCGCTATCAAGTCAGGTACAAGCAGCCAATAGAGGCGGGACCACAGCATGACCGGAAAAGAACGCGCACCCAAAATGATTCTCACGGCAAAGCAGCAGCACTTCGCTCGATGCGTGGCCAGCGGTGACAGCTATGCAGCGGCCTATCGCGAAGCCTACGACTGTGACCCAGATAGCCAACAGAAGACCCAGCAGCAGGCAGGCAGCCGATTGATGGCTAAGGTGGAGGTAGCAGCAAGGGTCAACATGCTGATAAAGCAGAGAGAGGCAAAATTACAGGCATCCAAGCTCTCGGACAGGGACTTTGTGCTGAGGAAGCTGCGGGGCTGGTCCGATGACGCGATACCAGAAGATGCACCTAGGATAAGGGCGGCTGAGCTGCTCGGGAAAACGGCCGGGATGTTCATCAATGTTTCTGAGAGGCGAGGCAGCAGGTCGGCCGTTGAGATTCAGGCTGAGCTGGACCAGCGTATAGCCGACATGTCAGCAGGAGCTGAGTCGGCCAATACTGACACGGGGACATCTTCTGAGGACGGGGAGATCGGACAGCAGCTGCACTAGGGCTCGAGTCGAAGGGGGGCTCCCCCCCGAAAGAGCTGTGTGGCCACTATACTATTAACACTATTACGCTCGTATAATTTCCTATTTTCACGCTGGAATTTCCTATTTTTCGCCATATACTGTATTTCTCAGCTTATTCTGCACTTTTCAGAAAAGGCCATATTTCGCTCCGGAAAAATAATTTTCGGGCCAATTTGTCCGATAAACCTATGATTCCATTAGTATTTCTCCAAAAATGCTAAAAAAAATAAATTTGACTTTAAGAAATCGTATATTTTTCAGTAATTTAGCTGGATTTATTTTGTCAAGGGGGGTAGTCTTATCCAAAATCACCGAAGTCTTGTCTTTTACACAGGACTAGCTACAAGTCCTCTCTAGGTTGTCCTAGCTCATTTTCCTGAGCTTTGCCGAGGAAATTTTTTATGAAAATTTTTAACAGGACTTGTTACAACAGGAACTGCTGCGCGGTAGTCCTATAGAAAAAGAGGTGCCATGAAATGAAGAAGGCGAGCGACAAGAGCAGGCTTACTCCGAAGATACTGAAGGTGGCCGATAAGGTCGCCAAAGGTGGTAATGTGGTTAGCGCTGCCTTACTGGCAGGTCAAGGAGGTAAGTTGCTCTACGAACAAACACCGCAGGGCAAGCGAGGCATCGAAAGAAGGAATGCCGCTAGCGTAAAAGGCCTAACGAAACAGGCGCAGCATGAAAGAGTTGGTGGGAAACCGAAATACACGTTGAGCGACTCCGAGGAAAAAGCGGGCCAAAAATATGCTGACCGAGTACTGGGCAAGAAGGAGTAGGCAAAACCTAATGGCTAAGGGCGTTAATCATTATTTCCGCGACGGGAAAATGCACAAAGGTGCCACCCATAAGCATCCTGACGGTACGATGATGACGGGTGCAGCGATGGGCAGTAAGAGCCAGAAGCTCTTCCACTACGGGGACTTAAACAAGACATCCAAGAACGCCGCCCGTACTCAGTGGAGAAAGTGATGGCAACCCGTACTCCAGCCAAAGGAAAGGCCAAGGTAAAGATAACATCCAGTGGCAAGAAAGTTAGCTACGGCCAATCTGGCAAAGCCAAAGGCGGAGGCCCCAGAGTTAAAGCTGGAACCTCAAAGGGTGATGCTTACTGCGCGAGAAGCCTAGGTATCAAGAAGGGTGTGTCCAAGAAGAAGGCATCCAACCCCAACACCCCCAATAACTTGTCGCGTAAGCGCTGGAGATGCTCTGGAGCTAAATCGCTCAAGGCCTAGGGGCGCAATCCTGACTGGAACCCGCCGATGAATACATGGTTTGTTGATAACTGGCTCAGGCCTGTTTTTGTCCGCAACTGCTTGCTGGGCACTAAAGCCTACTACAAAAGCAAGGACTTTGGCCCTACGGCGGAGCTGGAGAGTCGATTTCAAGAAATACTCAGTGAATTTAACCTGATCAAGCACAGAATTGATGATTTTTCCCCATTCCAAGATATAAGCCCAGACCAAGTCTATATTTCAAACGACGACAAATGGAAGATGTTCTTCCTGATGTCTGCGGGCTATCGGTTTAACCGAAGCTGTCAGGAATTTCCAGTTACGATGGAAATCCTCGACAAGTACCCAGAGATTGTTTCGGCCTACTTTTCCGTGCTTGGGCCTAAAAAGATGCTCAACCCGCATCGCGGGCCGTGGTCTGGTGTCTTTAGGATGCATCTGGGATTGATTATTCCAACTGAGGGCAAAGGGTGTACGCTGGTAAACAACTGTATACCCTACAAATGGAAGGCTGGCGAGGTGGTTGTGTTCGATGATACCTATGAGCATTTTGCGGTAAACGCCACCAATGAAGACCGCATTGTCTTGTTTCTGGACATATTGCGCCCCCTACCGCCGTTCTGGCACGTTATTAACAAGTTACTGATAATGGCAGCAAGGCTTTTGCCTTACTTTCGAGAGCCTATTAAGCGGCATGCTAAGTGGGAGCGTGAATTCTATGCATCTGAGGAGTGAAGGGTCTTGGTGCTAACTCAGCAACAACAGCAGCAACTCCAAGGGCTTCCTCTTGAAGAGCAGTCAACTTTCCTTGATCTGCTGTCGGAGCTGGATACCGCCAACAGGACTGAAGGCGCGGCTAAAAACTTCATGCCTTTCGTTAACTGCATGTGGCCCGCTTTCATCGAGGGTCGCCACCACAAGATCATGGCGGACGCTTTTGACAGAATTTGCGACGGCACCCTTAAACGACTGATCATCAACATGCCCCCGCGCCATACTAAGTCGGAGTTTGCTTCCTACTTGCTTCCAGCCTACTTCCTTGGTCGGTCGCCAGATAAAAAGGTGATCCAGACTGCTCACACGGCAGAACTCTCACAAGGCTTTGGACGGAAAGTACGAAACCTTGTTGATGAGGATGACTTTCAAACCGTATTCCCTGAGCTGTCGCTCAGAACCGACTCGAAAGCGGCTGGCCGCTGGTCTACCTCCAAAGGGGGTGAATACTTCGCTATCGGGGTAGGTGGAGCCGTAACAGGTAAGGGAGCGGACCTCCTGATAATTGATGACCCTCATTCCGAGCAAGAAGGGCAGTCTCTAGACCCTTCTGTGTTCGACAAGGTTTACGAGTGGTACACATCAGGCCCTAGGCAGCGATTGCAGCCGGGTGGGGCTATCGTTATTGTGATGACCCGATGGGGCATGCGGGACTTGACTGGTCGAATTGTCAAGGCGTCGGTCACTCGAGAAGGGGTTGATGAGTGGGAGGTGATTGAGTTGCCTGCGCTAATGCCGAGCGACAAACAGCTATGGCCAGAATTTTGGCCGCTAGAAGAATTAATCGCGCTCAGGAATGAGCTGCCAGCTTCCAAGTGGAATGCTCAGTACCAGCAGTCACCATCCTCAGAAGAGGGAGCCTTGGTTAAGCGCGAATGGTGGCAAATATGGGAAGGGAAGGAGCCGCCTGAGTGCGAGTTCATTATTCAGTCGTGGGATACCGCCTTCCTGAAGTCGCAGCGTTCAGACTTCTCGGCATGCACAACGTGGGGCGTTTTTTACAAGCCAAACGATGCTGGTGTAATGAGTGCCCATATTATACTGCTAGATGCCTATAAGGCTCGCATGGAATTTCCAGAGCTAAAGAAGACGGCATTCAAGATGTGGGACGAGACTAGGCCTGACGCATTTTTAGTTGAAGGCAAGGCAGCGGGCATGCCTCTCATCTTCGAGCTAAGGCAGATGGGAATTCCTGTTTCGGAGTATACCCCGAGCCGAGGGAATGATAAGGTTGCGCGAGTAAACGCTGTTGCTGACTTGTTCGCATCAGGGAATGTGTGGGCTCCACAGACTCGATGGGCCGAAGAATGTATCGATGAGTTCGCGGCTTTTCCATTTGGCGAGCACGATGACTTGGTCGATTCAGGCACACAGGCCCTGCTTCGATTTCGTAGCGGCGGCTTTATCCGTCTAGATACGGATGAAGAAGAAGAGGATGGGAGTGTTTATCGTGAGAAAGCAGATTACTATTAAGGTCGGAGGCTGACTGATGGGCGTGGAAAAAGCACTAGGTGCTGGCGGCGGACTGGCTCAGGATGATCCTCTGGAGATTGAACTTCCTGATATGGGGGTAACTATCCTTACCGACGATGGCGGGGCGCTTATTGACTTTACTGGCGCAGAACAAGTGGACGCTCTTATTGAGGAAGGTCATGATGACAACCTTGCTGAGAAAATGCCTAGCGCCGATCTAAAGGAGCTAGCTTCAGACTTGGTTTCTGCTTATGAATCCGACCGAAAATCAAGAGAAGAGTGGGAGAAGACCTATATACAAGGTCTCGACCTGCTAGGCCTGACGTTTGAGGACAGAACGAAGCCGTGGGCAGGAGCCTGCGGTGTATTTCACCCTATGCTGACAGAAGCAGTTGTTCGATTCCAGTCTCAGACGATTCAAGAGATATTCCCTGCTACAGGGCCTGCTCGCACCAAAATCCTCGGGAAATCGACTGAGGACAAGGAAAAGCAGGCAAAAAGGGTGGCTCATTACCTAAACTACCTCGCTACCGAGAAGATGGTGGAGTACCGAACAGAGACTGAAAAGCTCCTGTTTTCGCTCCCAATTGCTGGATCAGCCTTCAGAAAGACCTATTGGAACCCCTTACTGGCTCGACCCATGTCCTGCTTTGTTCCTGCAGAGGATTTTGTTGTCAGCTACAACACAACCGACCTTTCGACTTGTGAGCGCTCTACTCATGTGATGAAAAAGTCACCCAATGAAGTGCTTAAGCTTCAAGCTAAAGGCTGGTATGTGGACGTTGAGCTGGATGAGCCAACGATCCAGACATCCACAGTACAGCAGAAGTACGATGAACTGAAAGGCAGGGAAGAGCCCTCCCTCAGATTTGACGGGATGCACACGCTGCTTGAGATGCACGTTGATCTAGACTTGGTCGGATACGAGGACAAGAAGGTCTTGGTTGACCTTGGCGATGAAGAGACTAACTCAGGCATCGCGCTTCCCTATGTGGTTACTGTTGACTTGTCATCCAGAATGATTCTAGGTATTCGGCGGAACTGGCTCAAGAACGACGAGACCAAGCAGGTCCGTGAGTTTTTTGCCCACTATCAATACCTCCCCGGTCTTGGATTCTACGGCTTCGGCTTAGTCCACATGATTGGAGGTTTAACTAAGTCAGCCACTTCTATTCTAAGGCAGCTTATTGACGCAGGCACCCTCTCCAACTTGCCGGGCGGACTAAAGGCTCGCGGACTCAAGATAAAAGGAGACAACAGCCCAATAGAGCCCGGCGAATTCCGAGACGTAGATGTCCCCGGCACTTCAATTAAGGATAACATAGCATTCCTTCCCTATAAGGAGCCATCGAACGTCCTATACCAGCTCCTTGGTGATGTTGTGCAGGAAGGTCGGCGCTTCGCCTCTGCCGCTGACCTTAAGGCCTCGGACATTAATGGCGACGCGCCTGTAGGCACCACTCTAGCCCTTCTTGAGCGAGAGATGAAGGTCTTAAGTGCGGTGCAGGCTCGGGTCCACAACTCAATGGGTCGAGAGCTAAGGCAGCTAGCCAAGGTGGTAGAACAATACGGGCCAGAGGATTACCCTTATGAAGAAGATAACGGCGTTGCGCTGGCCGAGGATTTCGACGGCAGAGTTGGTATTGTTCCCGTTAGTGATCCCAACTCAGGCACGATGGCACAGCGAATCATGCAGCATCAAGCGGCATTACAGCTGGCTAGTGGAGCGCCTCATCTATATAACCTACCACTTCTTCATCGACAGATGCTGGAGGTCTTAGGGATAAGAGACGCGGAAGACCTTGTTCCCACGGACGAGGATATGCTACCGCTTGACCCTGTTACTGAAAATATGAATATGATTACAGGGAAACCTACTCGTGCATTCCTGTACCAAGACCACGAGGCTCATATTCAGACCCACATGTCCGCAACCCAGAATCCAGACATCATGAAGATGATGGAGCAGAATCCTAATGCCAAGGCGATGATGGCCGCGATGTCGGCGCACATTGCAGAACACCTTGCCTTTGCATATCGTGCCAAAGTAGAGCAGGAGCTTGGGGTTGAACTTCCTCCCCCAGAAGAGCCGTTACCGCAGGATATCGAGCTGCGAATCTCTCGATTGGTCGCCGTCGCTTCAGCGCAAGTTACTGGCAAAGCAAACCGCCAAAAGCAGGCAGAGGAAAATGCCGAGCAAAGCAAAGACCCGATTGTTCAGATGCGGGAACGGGAGCTGGCAATGGAGGAGCAGAAGGCGCTTGCCAAGGCGAAGAACGATGCAGAAGCCCTTGGGTTGAAGAGGTCGAAGCAAGAAGACGACAAAAACATAGCCATAGGTAAGATTGGAGCGGGCATTGCATCTGACATGTTGACAGCAAAGGCCTCGGGGGATAAGCTTCAGTCTTATGAGCGGCTTGCTGGCTTGAAAGTAGGCATGGATATTGCTAGGAATGAGATTGAAGGACCGGATGGTGTCTGATAAAAGAGCTACCAACAATCAATTTAAGGCGCTGCAGGATAAAATCCTCAAGCAAAAGGCCAGCATTACTAAAGATGTGGGCGCTGGCGGATGCACTGATTTCTCAAACTACCAGTTTAAAGTAGGACTAATTCATGGCTTGGCTCTAGCTGAGCGCGAGCTTCTCGACTTAGACTCGAAAGTTGATGACGATTATTAAAGAACTCCACCTCTGTGGTGATAGTGACTCTGGACACTCTATTCCAGTGCAGGAACATACCCTATGCCTAATAATGGCTTAGCAAAGAAAATCCTTGTGTCTTCCAGCGGCAGACCGATTTCAAGTGGGATCGATCATAGTCGTGATGCGGAGTTTGACGAGGCAGACGAGAAAAACAAGGCGGGGCAACTGCCAGACCCTTCAGGGTATAAAATCCTGATTGCACTTCCAAACCCAGAGGAATTGACTGAGGGCGGCATTGCCAAGACCAAAGCTAGCATGGACTTGGAAGAGCTGGGCTCAATCACTGGTTTTGTCATGAAGCTTGGACCCGATGCTTATTCGGATAAGAAGCGCTTCCCTAACGACCCCTACTGCAAGGTTGGTGACTGGGTACTAATGCGCTCCTATTCCGGCACACGGTTCAAGATTCACGGCAAGGAGTTCCGGCTTATCAATGATGACTCAGTTGAAGCCGTAGTGTTAGACCCCAGAGGAGTACATCGAGTATGACTACTGCAGCCCAACAAGAAGAAGAAAAATTCCTAGGTCAGATGACCCCTGTTGTCAAGGCTGAAGCCCCAGAGACAGAAAGCCCTAGCGGCGAAAGGGTGGAGATTTCGGTTATTGATGATCGTCCTATTGCCGATCAAAAGCCTCGGAGGGCGGGAGCTAAGTCGCAAGAAAGCTCGCGCTCAGATGAAACTAGCGATGACGACATCGAGGATTACAGTAAGGGCGTCAAAAAGCGGATTGCCAAGCTGCGCTACGACTTCCATGAAGAGCGCCGAGAAAAAGAAAATGAGCGCAAGATTGCTGCCGAAGCAATCAGTTATGCTCAGCGGGTTCAGCAGGAGAACCAGTATCTAAGCACAACTCTTGCGACTGGCGAGGCACAGTTGGTCCAGAAGTTTTCCGAATCAGCCCAAGGGGCAGTTGCGGCAGCTAGGTCTGCGTACAAAGACGCTTTCGACTCGGGTGACACAGAAAAAATTATTGAAGCGCAAGAGCAGCTCATTAACGCTCAAGCAGACTCGCGTCAGGCTCAGGGCTACAATCATGAGTACACTCAACGAATGGAGAAGCAGACTTTTGCTCGTCAGGCTGGGCAGCAGGCAGCAATCCAGCCTCAACAGCAGGCGCAGCCTCGACAACAACCACTACCCGCTCCCGCGCCACCCGCTCCTAAAGCAGCGGCATGGGCTGAGGAAAACAAGTGGTTTCAGTCTACAGATCACACTGACATGACAGCGCTTGCTTTTGGAGTGCATGAAGACCTTATTAAGAACAAAGGATTCGATCCCGATTCCGACGAATACTTTGAGACTATAGACCAGACCATGCGTCTGCGATTTCCAGAGTTTTTTAGCGAGGAGGACAAGGGCAGTGGACGGCAGCCCGCTTCGACACCTCGCCAACCATCCACGGTAATCACCCCGAGCAATCGGAGCAATGGTGCTATGCCGCGCAAAGTGAAGTTAACGTCCACCCAAGTCACTCTCGCAAAGCGACTGGGTCTTACCAGTGAACAGTACGCCAGACAGCTTATGAAGGAGTCAAAGTAATGGCTGAAAACACGCGCACCCCGCGAGCTAATGAAACTCGTGAAGAAAAAGCTCGGCCTAACCCCTCTTGGGTGCCAGCCTCGATTTTACCTGACCCAGACCCACGGGAAGGGTTGGTTCACCGCTGGATAGCGACAAGCTCTGGCGGTAAATCTGACAACCTTAATGTCTCGAAGAAATTTCGAGAAGGGTGGGAGGCCTGCTTGGCTTCTGATTACCCTGAATTGATGGTAATGTCTGATCGCGGTTCGACATTTAAAGGGAATATTGAGATTGGAGGCCTACTACTTTGCAAGGCCTCTGCTAAACTGATGAGTCAGCGCAGAGCTTACTATCAGCAAAAAGCAGAAACTCAAATGGAGTCTGTCGATGCTACTTTCATGGGTCAGAATGACCCGCGTATGCCGGTGCTTGAGCCAGACCGGAAAACGCGCAAATCCTCCTTCGCAAACCGATAACCCGTAAGGGTTTAATTAAATGTTAACAGGAGACATCATATGTCTATCGTAGCGACCCCTTCAGGGGCTGAACCCGTTGGAACGCTCAGTGCGTCAGGTTCATACACTGGCAAGCTTCGCCACATGGCGATTCTCTCTACCTATAACACCAACATCTTCACGGGTGATTTTGTGTTAATAGCGAGCGACGGAACGTGCAGAAAAGCCGCCATTACTACAGCGATTGTAGCTGGCACCATTGGTATCTTTATGGGCTGCGCCTATACCGATCCAACCACCCAACAAATGACATTCTCTGCAATGTGGCCTGCGAACAACGCGGCAACAGATGCGGTTGCTTATGTCGTTGACGATCCGTTCGTCCTGTTTCGCATGCAGGCCGATGGAGCAATGGCGCAAACTGACATCGGGAATAACGCGAAAGTCATTGCGACAGGCGGAGAATCTACCGTTATGGGTCGAAGTAAGAATGCGATTGATGCCGATACTGATACCACCAACACGTTCCCACTCCGTGTTGTTGAATTTGTGGACGGCCCCGACAGCACTCTTGGTGATGCTTACCAAGATGTTATCTGTATGTTTGCGCCAACATCGCATGCATACCTCACCTTGCTTGGCGTATAAGGAGAACTAGCAATGGCTATTTCAAGAGCACAAATGCTGAAAGAACTCCTGCCGGGCTTGAACGCCCTGTTTGGACTTGAGTACGCAACGTATGAAGACGAGCACACGATGATCTATGAAACTGAAGGATCAGAGCGCTCGTTTGAAGAAGAAACGAAACTGGCAGGCTTTAGTGCTGCTCCAGTTAAGGCTGAAGGCTCTGCATTGACTTACCAGTCAGCGCAGGAATCTTTCACCGCTCGTTACAATCACGAAACTATCGCGCTGGGATTCAGCATCACAGAAGAGGCTATGGAAGACAATCTCTATGACTCTCTGTCTGCTCGATACACCAAAGCGCTGGCTCGTGCGATGTCCTACACGAAGCAGGTTAAAGCGGCATTCCCGCTGAACAACGGCTTCAGTGGTGGGTCTTTCAATTCCGGCGACGGCGTTGATTTGTTTAGTACAGCTCACCCAACGGTACAAGGCGGCACCAACGCTAACACACCGACGACTGCAGCTGACCTGAACGAGACATCCCTAGAAGATGCGGTGATTAAGATTGCTGCGTTTGTTGATGAAAAAGGACTGCTGATCTCTTGCCGTCCTCGCTGTCTGATTGTTCCTCCTGCGCTTCAGTTTGTGGCAACTCGTTTGCTCGAGACTGACCTGCGAGTTGGTACGGCTGACAACGACATCAACGCGCTGCGAACTAACGGTGCAATTCCTGAAGGCTACAAGACCAATCACTTCCTAACCGATGATAATGCGTGGTTCATTAAGACGGACTGCCCTGATTCGTTCAAGCACTTTGAGCGTGTTGCGCTGTCGACTGGCATGGATGGTGATTTTGACACTGGTAATGTTCGCTATAAGGCCCGTGAGCGTTACAGCTTCGGCGTCAGCGATCCTCTGGGAATGTACGCATCACCCGGTACTTCCTAAGCTTCGGCTAGGAATAGGAGAAGCCCCCCTCGTGGGGGCTTTTTTGTGGCCTACTCGTCGAAATGGCCCCATTTAAACCTTCCTTTACTTGACCTGTCAGCAGTAAGCGCGTAAAACTTAACATTCAATCTAGGAACATCCAGCCTTAGCGACCAACCTAGTGGACGCTTACGAGACTCTAAGGCCAATCCTTCGTAAAAAGGTAATTTATCATGGCTAAAACAACTTTTTCAGGCCCAATTGTTTCCAAAAATGGCGAGTTCACTATGGGGACTCAGGCTGAAGCTTGCCCTATTATTGCGGCACCAACCACTATGGTTCCCGAAACCCACGCGGGCAAGACCCTCCTGATTAGTGATACAGATACGGTTATAACTCTCCCCACAATCACCGCGACAACCATTGGTGCAAAATACCGCTTTGCGTTGCTGTCTGCTTCAACAGGCATGACGTTTGTCACCGATGGAACCGACTTGTTTTACGGTGCGCTCAACACCTCAGTATCAACCGCAGCAACCGCTAAAGACTGGTATCCCAATGGTTCCTCGAATGACACCATCACGCTTGACGGTACAACCAAAGGTGGATTAGTAAATAGCGTACTTGAGATTGAAGCTGTATCGACGGGGGCATATCTGGTGAGCGGCGGACTGAAAGGTTCAGGTACTCTCGCAACGCCATTCTCTGGATAAACTGGGAGTAACTTGAGATGAGCAATTATCAAAGCTCTGGTAGGCTGTCAGACAATGGGAGCACCGATACTGTCGTGTGCTCTGGCACAGCGACCCTGTCCTCCCATATAGATAACGGCACAGGCGTTATGACTTGGCAATTTAAAGGGCCAAGTGGGGAATGGGAGACCATTTATGGCGGCACAACAGGCACTACCGCTCAGGTGTTTACCGACCAAAATCACATGGTTAATGTGTACTTTGGGGGAGATGTAGTTGTTAAAGGCGTCCTTAGCAGTGGTGGCGGCACCCCTAGGTTTGATTGGCAAATTATATCTAGCCTAGATAACAAGTAGGCCAGTGGCGGCTTTTCCTAGCAAGCGCGTAGCAAATGGCGGGGTCTCTGTGATCCCAAGTGCTGTTGCGACCTCTATAACTTTCCACGCCACTGCGCCCATTAACTTATGGGTGAACCCTCCTGACGTTCTTGGGGTGGGGTGGATTGATTTAACTGCGGGAGCTGGCGTCATAGTAGGTTTCGGTACATCGACTATTATGCAAGAGAACGCCGTTGTTGAAACAGGAAAAACTTATCGGGTTATGTTTGAGCTTAATGGCTCAGTGGCGGGCTCCTTGGCGGTCAGTATTGGAGGGGGCGACGCGGCGACCATTACCACAACAGGTTCACACAGCAATGATATTGTTTGTGGGGGAACGGAATCCAGCGGAATTCAGTTTGCAGGCACAGGATTCTCATGTCAAATATTTTCCTCCTCTCTTGTAGTAAACGAGCTATAGTCAGGTGTCCTCCAAGCCTCAAGCAGTAGCCGGAGGGGTCGCTGGGGCAATGGCGCTTCCTACGGCCAGAGCATCGCTTACGCCACCTCGCCCTTGGCTGGATAATGCATTTCCCATAGTCAACTCAAACAACCCGTATAACAACCCTATTATTGAGGGTGGAGATTTTGTTGACTCGCCTCCTTATGGCTTATGGAATGACCCTAATGTCATTAAGGTGGGTAGCGCCTACTGGATGTACATGACAACCAGCACCGACAACAGCGCTCCATTCTTGCCTCCAGTAGAGCCTTTTAGGGCAACATCTTCGGACGGGATTAGCTGGACGCTTGCGCCGACGACTAAACTGTTTTCTACAGCAGGGTCTCCTTTTGTTAGTCACGAAACACCTAGCGTTATTAACTTTGATGGCGCATACCATATGTATTACACAGGTAAGTACGCAGATGGCACCTTTGCCATTGGGCATGCATCCTCTTCTGACGGTAGCACTAGCTGGACAAACCACGGGTTGCTCCTTGCTCCTACAGGAGACGACGATGACTTTTATGGCACAGCAGCAGCAGAGCCCGCTGCGGTTCTTTTTGACAGTAAGTTATACCTGTACTTCACTGGAGTTACGCCGAGAAAGGTGGGCGGGGTTTTGCAGTATACACCTCAGAAGCAAGTCCTTGGCCTAATGACCTCGACAGACGGCTCTTCATTTACCACCCCTGTTGAGGTGCTTGCGGCGAATGAAGACAAGTACCCGCCAAACTATGGATCGGGTGGTTCGGGTAATCCTAACAAAAGAGGGTATGTAGGGTATTCCACCCCTTCTGCCGCCGTCTCTCCTGACGGCAATATGCACCTGATGTATGATGTAGCTGTATTTGGAGGCTCTTCCCCAACTAAGCCCTACCAGCAAATTCTACTTAACCATTCAGTCTCCTCTAACGGAACTTCTGGCTGGGTGGAGGATGCGGCAGATATGACCTTAGATAGAAAAGACTTCTATTGGTCGGGTGGCAGAGGAAGAGGTGATGATGCCGAAGTAATAGGCCCCTCGCTGATGTTTGATAGTGATGGTAAAGTAAAGATGTGGTGGACAGGGCATGACGACGTTGTTGGACTTGCAGAGTTTATAGACAGAGGTTATGAAGGCCCAGAGGCGGGAGCAATAGGGTACTCAGAAATGCTCCTAGCTGACTTCCTATCTATACCAAAATCAACTTAGCGTTAAAGTAAAGGTGATATAGTATGTCTAAGAAAATCAAGCCACCCACTGGCCTATCCAAGACAGGCGTTACACGGAGGTCCAATGCCCAAAAAAAAAAGAGATCACGCAAAGGAGTATAAAGCCACAGGAAAAAAGCGGCAGTCTACTCCAAAAGAGATCAAGAATAGAGCGGGCCGCAATGCTGGGCGAGCTATAATGGTAAAAGCGGGCGCGGTCAAGAAAGGGGATAACCAAGATGTTGACCATAAGGATCGCAACCCAAGAAACAATTCAAAATCTAACTTAAGAGTCGCTAGCCAGAAAAAAAACCGTGGCTGGAGTCGGAAAGCGTAATAGGAGTAATTTATGGGAATGGGTCAACCAGTTCAACCAGTTCAGCCTCAGTATGGTAACGCTATGGGCGGAGAGAGATTCAGTGGGGGTCAGGCTATGACGCCGCCACCTCCACAAGGCAAGGGCGGCCCTGCAGGCGGCACTGGCTTAAACCCAATGCCGGAATATCAGCAGCCGTACTATCAGCAGCAGGCAATGCCGGACTCTCAGCGACAGCGACCAATGCCGGAATATCAGCAGCCGTACTATCAGCAGCAGATGCAGCAGCAGCAGCAGCAGCAGCCACGGCCACAGATGCAGAACTATCAGCAGATGCAGCAGCAGCAGCAGCAGGCAATGCCGGAATATCAGCAGCCGTACTATCAGCAGCGGCAGCAGATGC
>TARA_R110000803_G_scaffold78075_5_pt1 | contig 16076 bp, 15 predicted proteins | sample TARA_R110000803 | Tara Oceans TARA_R110000803 (sample SAMEA4397772) | marine metagenome | biome: Polar Biome; feature: [SRF] surface water layer (ENVO:00010504); material: water (ENVO:00002006), including particulate matter (ENVO:01000060) such as... | depth 5 m | reverse complement strand
GTGTCGGCTGGCTTGTCTCCCGGAGGAGTGTCGGCTGGCTTGTCTCCTGGAGGAGTGTCGGCTGGCTTGTCTCCTGGAGGAGTGTCGGCGTTGGGCTTTATACTTGCGATAATTCCTGCTGCCCTACTAAGGTTTGCACCTTCTTTTTTAAATAATGCCATTTTGATTTGATTTGATTTGTGTTAAAACAAAGATATATAATATAAATATGCGCTTTTTTTATACCCTAAAAGTGCCCACATTCAAGTCCCCTTCGATAGAGGCATAGTCAGAAGTGAAGTCGATTGGATCTCCTCCCCCTTCCTTACTTTGTTCGGCTTTCATTTTGGATTGTTGGGTAGCTTGAATTGCTGTGCGTTTATCTTTTCGGTCCTCTTTCTTGTTTTCAGACTCGTCCTTACGTTGGGAAATAGCGATATCCTTTCCAGTTTGTAGCTGATACTCTAATTGCATTAGCTCCCTGTTGGCATCCAGTTCCGCTTTTATTCTTACACGTATACTTTCTCTCTCTTCCAGAACAAGTTCTTTTTTGCCTTTGTGCTCTAACGCTATTGCATCCATTTTAGCCTTAGAGGTTGCCTTAGCCGTCTGAGTATTGCCCTCAGACTGAGCCGTTATTTTCTCTACTTCCCTTTCATGTTGTTGTTTTTGGTGCTTTTGTTTGCGGATTTTTAGCATCTCATTGGCAAGAGTGAGATTCCCCACTTTCCGAATGTCAATACCATCGGTAGTAGAAATACCTCCTGCTGTAATTTCAGCTAGGATATTCTGCTCTAACATCATGCGCTCCTGAGCATCGGGTTTGAGCTTTATGGCAATCCCAAAATCGTGTAAATGTAAAGTTTTTAAGGACTCAATCACATCCATATTAATTTTCCCTATTGAATTGATATAAGCATTCTTCAAATTAGAATACTGGAAAATATCTTTGAGCCTAAGCGATAGTCCCGTCAATAGATATTGGGTGATTTTGAGCTGTCCCTCTAAAATGTATCTGGTGGCTACATTAGAGTTTTCTTGTGTTTGCTGAGTCGCTGCCACGGAAGTTCTTGGGTCTGGTAAAGATGCATCCGCACCCTGTCCAATTCCTATAAATTCTCTGAACATCTGTAAATGGAAGTTGTAAGCATTCATAAGTTGCTCTAACCCTGCAATACCCCCATTGTTAAGCTCCTTAATTGGAAGTGATCCATTACTATAACCCCCGTCCATTAATTTTGAAGTCCCAATTAAGTTACCCGTCTCATCATAATAACGGATAAGTTCCAAAGGACTAAAAGACTGCCCTTCTCCAAGGTCTAATTCCTGCAGTCCATCAACATCTACCCAAATTCCATTTGGTTTTGCCTTGGCAATAAACTGTTGAATTTTAATCTTAATTTGTTGGAGTTGGTCCACACTCGGGATAACCCTCTCGGTAAGAGCTTGAATTCTCCCTTGATAGAGCTCGGGCGCATACATCACATAATTTGACATTACGTTATTATTGATATAGCCCTCTGGTCGAATCATGTTCTCACACTCTCGGTAATTGAAGATCATTTGACTCCCCAATACCAAAGTACCTTCATACCATACGTCGATAACATCTTCTAAAATGTCGTAGTCCTTAAAACCCTGAGCCTCTTCTGCATCATAAACGCTTTGAGGTTTTGTAAAGTCGCTATCCCTTTTGGTTATGGAATAAGACCCATTTTTACGGTATTTCTTTTTATACTTGGTGGTTTTAGTGGTCTTGTAGGTGAAAGAAAGAACGTCTACCAAATAGTTTGGTAAGTCTTCTCCACGATACCAAAACTGATTGGAGATGCGATTGTACCCCTGCCACTCATTTGACACATTTTTAAACGCCTCTAACTCCTCTTTAGTAAATTTCTTTCCGGATATTCTTTGAAGCTCGTTCAGCGTTATTCTCTCCACATCCCCGTAATAATAGACTTTTCTAAAATTACTAAAGGTGGGATAGGACCACACCATATCTGCAGGGTCTTTGTATTCAACGACAATCCCCTTAGTTGGATCTGTTTTGTGATGAAGACTACTTACTCCAATTGTAACAAGGTCCAGGAGCAATTGCCTCTGTAGCTCTGGATAGTCATTAAGTTGTAGGGTGTATTTTAAGGCCTCTTCAATTGCGACCTCAATATTAGGCTTATATCTCAACTTCATGTGTAAATTAAGCTCTTCCGCACTGTCAGGGATATCTTCGGAAGGTATTAAATCAATGTTGAGTAAATTTTTTGCGTCCTCCAGCATGGGCTTGGCAACCATATTCTTTTCAAGAATATCTCTGAAATCGTCTCTAAGGCCTTGGGAGACTCCATCAATGGCTTGGGCATCTATCTCATACAAGCGGTCCATCATCTGATTAACCACTAACTTAACGAATTTAGGTAGTACTTGGATAGGCCTCCAATCGTAGTTTGTGTAAGAGTCCCCATCGGTACCATCGGTAAGGAGTTTTTTATAAAGGTCGGTATCTTGTTCGCCTCTGGCATAACGTCTAAGCTTGTCAAACTTTAAACGTTGGTCATAAAAGGAACTAGTAGTATTTCCTTCTTGGATATAAAACCACTCATACTCAATGAGCTTTGCCATTTTAAGACCGTACTCCTCCGTTGCCTTCTCTTCGTTGGGGGCAAGGGGGTCTGGAAAAGCTCTAGTACTTTGGATTTTTAACTGTTTCTCTTTTAATGCCATTAACTTTCTTTTATGTAGGTGCCTATTTGCCCATCATTAGAGTACTTCCTTAGCAAAGATACAGTTTTTTTGGGGTCAACTTTTTTAGGCTTTGGTTTGTACTTATGACGATTGGCACCCATTATTGAAAGTCCCGAGGAAATAGTAGCATCGTACCCTGTTCTGGCGCTAGGGTCAAACTTCATCCAATCCATAATTGTACGGTTAAATGGCATCAATCCTATGTCCCCCATTTCCTGCTTAGGTCTATACCTTTCATCATCTTTTTTGCCTACTTGCTGCTGAATAAAAGTACGTATTGCGTTCTCATGGGTATTAAGAGTAGACTTACTTTGCATAGGCTGTCCTCCCAAAACCAAATCATCTCCTGCAAGCTTTGTGCTTAAAACATCAATCCTGTTCATAGAGAAAGGACGGCAATTTTCTAAAAATAAATATTTAACAAAATCCTTCCTGTTGTTCTCAGCCAATATCTGAATACCATAAAACCAAGCTGCCATTAAAATCTCTTCATTAAAAATATCCTGAGTTGCGGGCTTATCAATATACTCAAAAAGGAAAATATTTGGTGGAACCCCCACATTATTTTCTGTACTATACCCATGGGCCGATCCATTGGACTGTTTATTTTTCCCTTTAACAAATGAGCCATAAGAATCGACTCCTATACACCCGTAATCATTCATCGGATGATATTTGTCATAGATCTGCTTGACTTGGTTCTTTAGTGGGAGAGTACCGTCAACTGGCGAAGGCATCCAGTAAACAACAAATCTTCCATGCTCATCGGGGTCGAACTCTACTTTTGAGAATCTAATACCGTTTTCCCAAGAGAAATTTCCTTTTACACATTTTGTTTGCTCTATCTCAGTATTCTCATTATCGTCATACTGGTCCATTAATTTTGTGAGGTTGAATACGCAAGAGTCGGCCTCATCTCTCATGGCATGATTCTCAGTCATTGGGAAAGCACGGTAGGTAGCGTTTAGGGCTGCATCCCCTTGTTTTTTAGCTTCGGAATATAGGTTTTTAATCCCCTCAATAGACCCTATTAGAATAGGTTTTCCGAAAGTGTTAAGTGTTCCTTTAGGTGGTGCTTCTTCCCAACACTTCCCATACTTATCAATACAAAGCTCGAAATTTTTATGTGCTGGCATAAAGTAGGAATATAGCTTGGTGGCTGTATATCCAGACTTTTCCCTGTTTACAACCTTAGAATTGAGGTATAACACTTTGAAATCCTCTCCTCCTTGGTCCAATTTACCAATAGTAGAACCTAAGAAACACTTACCCGTTACCCTCCCTCCTCTGAAAATAGTAGGTAGTAGGGTGTTAATGTGCTCAATGTAACTTGCAGCGTTCCACTTGGCGCACTCATCTCCAACATAAAAGGCCAAACTCTGTCCATCATATGCCTTTTCTTTGGTGGCTTGATAGTCCAAAGAGGTATTGAGATACCCTTCGGTTGAGGTGTCTTTTGCTAATTTTGATTTTTTTGAGAGGTCGGCCGGCCTTCCAAAATCCAACTTTGAGAGAGAATCTGCCCTACCTCTTGTAATAGGTTGAAAGAAAAAAGGTAACTCCTGGTACAAGTAACTCTGTTTTGAAAATGCTTTTTTAGCATCGTCCTCGGTCATAGAAGTGAGGCCGTTCTTAACGTTAAGCGTTGAGGTAGCCACTTCTATTGAATCTGATACAATTCCATAAGTAAAACCCGTCTGACGAGATTTTAGGAATATCTGCCCCATACACCTCTCGTCTATAAAACAGGCCTCTTTATGGTAGGCAAGTAATCTCTGGCAGTCACGATAGTCGGGATAGATCCCCCCGTCCATCATCTTCCCCCATTGCAATTGGAACCAATGTCTCCCAGTTATGTAGGTAGGCGTTCCATCATTATAAAACCAAAGCCCCTCTCTCCTAATCCGAAACTGTTCCATGATATAGTCATAAAAAGCCAAAGTGTTACCCATGCTCAAACCTCTAGGCCATTCTGCTCTTATCCAATGCTGGTCTTTTTTCTTCTTCTTGTGAAAAAGTATTTTTTTTCTGTCTTTTGGAACATTAGGTAACTGGACCCTCAGCCCGTCGAGCACTATGATTTCCCCTCTGGTCCCCAAAGGATCTATGACAATAGAATCCTCCTCCTCATTATACGGTTCTTTATGGTAGTTTGATTTTGGGTAGAACTCTCCTGCAGCAAACTTTTCTGGAAACCCTCTTTTAAATTCGTTCTCTTTTAGAAGAATGTTCCCCGAATCAATCTGAGTTTTTAGTTCAATTACAGCAGCCTCCAATTCAATAATAGAATTAAGAAGGAAAGTTTTACTTTCTATAGCCAAGTAATGACGGTTCTCTTTGACCCGTTTGTAATCGATTGGCTGCTTTAAGGCTCTTCGTAAAATATTGAGGGCAGAATCTCCAGAATCCGCAAGAGTTTGGGCATACCTCTTGAAAGTTTTTTCTATTGGAGCATTTGGACTGTTTTGCCATTGATAGAGGAGCTCTTTAGCAGATTTAAAAGAGCTCAGTTTTGCCTTCATAGACAGCTTTAAATCATCCGAGTCAATTTTTGAGACATCGAAACGATGGTCCAAACCTTCAATGATTGTATCTAAAGCTAATTTTATGTCGTGACTAAGGCCTTTCATACACAGCTAAAATATCATTTGTCACCATTCTATAATGTGTCTCTCCTCCAATTTCAAACTCAAATTCCGAATCCTCTTGGAAGGCTACCAAATCCCCCTTATCTACTCCTGCAGCTTGTAGGGCTTTACTCGGGTAACTTATGGTGGCCACTAAGTTTTTCATTTCTTTATAAGAGTCTTCCATAACCTCAAACCCATTAGGCAGGGTCCTCATCTTAGCTTCAAGAGGTTTTACAAAGACGTAAGGATCTATGGCTTCCCAATCGGCCTCCCCTTCTCTTTTTATCATAAATATTTCGGTAACGGGGATGTAGTAAATCCCTTCTTTTATGTAGAAACTGCTTTTGCGCTTTTTTCCAACCTTACTATCGCTCCCCTTATCCCTTAGTCCCCATGAACGTCTGCAAATATTGTGGTGGAATATAAGCATATCCCCTTTTTTTGCATTGGAGTCCTTTGGAGCATCGATGAGCTTTCCTACCCGATTTATATGTTCTACGCTGTCAAGGGAGTTATTAACGGCAAGTTTTATGCCGTTGGACAACTCAACCTCGTTGTTGTAATCGTCTTTGACTTCAACAACAAAATAAACTGTGGCTCTCATATCTTAAAAGTCTGAGTCGTATTCTACTTCCAAAAGCATTCTTGTACTAATACTCTTCCATAAGAATTTGGCTTCTCCCTCTGGACGTAAAAAAAGGTCTACCACTTCGGGGTCGTCCTCATTTTTTATTAAGTCTGTAAGAATGCAAGAGCCTCTCGGGAGTCTGTAGGAGGAGCCTTTTTGGTACTTGATAGAATTTCCAAAACTTTCTCCAATGATAAGTTTTCGGATGTTGTCTTTTAATGTGGGCATTTGATTTGATTTGATTTGGGTTCAATAACAAAAATAGGGTTTTAACCAATACAGAAAATACCTCTCTTTTACATAAATTTAAAATTCCTTACATTTGCTGACAAAGAAACTATTATTAATTTCTCTGAAAAGAGACCTAAAAACCACATCATGATTTTATTTTTGATTGCATTGCTAGCTATTGGATTAGCTTTTGACCCGGGATTACCTCCGATTAACGGTGGATGTCCAGATGACTTTAAATTGACAAAAAATCTGAAAGCAAGTTCTTTTGATTAGGTCATATTGTAAAATATTTTCGGATAGGTTAGAGGAGTTTGTCAATAGCTCCTTAACCAAGTACCTATCCTTAATATTCCTGAGACCTTTTGTTCTAAAGATAATTCAGTGGTATAATCTGCTGTTACTACTTATTTTTAGCGTGGGTTTCTTTGGGTATTACTTTGAATATCCAATAATGCAGTCCATTCATATCTACATCGTGGCTCTTTTTGGGACTAATGCATTCAGTTTAATTCTCCAAGGGTTCGTTACATTCAAGTTTAGGTTTTGCTCCTGGAGTAAACTAGCCTTTGTATTTGACGTAATCTGTTATCTCCTTTACACCATAGAAATGTTGAGGGGCGACAATGGGGGTAGGTTCTTAGAGTCAATCGTTTATTTAAGTATAATTATGCTCTTTACTGCAGTTATTTATGCTGGGATTACTTACCGAAAAGTAGATGCAGATACCACGACATAGGGGGTTTCCTGCTCACCTATATACGGGTTCTGGTTGGTGAAGTCCATTCCACAAATGGGGAAACACATCTTTTCTATTGTCTTTAATGCTTTTAACGCTTGCGATTTCCACCTGTCCCTAATACCTAAGTCCGACAACTTTTGTAAAAAATCTGCTTGGTCTAAACACTTGAAAAGGAGGTTGTACTCCTTTTTTGTTATTCTAAAAAACTCTCTTGAATCCTCTCTGGTTTTTGCTTGAATAATGTCCCATCCTCTTTCTAACACAAAAGGAGGTTGTCCCAAAGTGTCTGACAGATGTAAGTCAATTATAGGCTTTAGCTCTGGAAACTCTTGTGATGATCTTTCCAATGAATATGGAGTGGGTGGAACTCTTGTTACGAAAAGTATTTTGTCAAAAAAACTTCCCCTTTCTTTAGAGGATGCAGATATATCGAAATAACGAATGCCGGTGGATTCTTGAACCTTCAACCTTATTTCAATCTTTATCTTTAAATGCTTATCGACTATCCTAGTCGTGTGTTTTACCAACTCCAACGGTGGGTCCTATCTTAGAGAAACAACAATGACTGGTGCTCCAAAAGGAGAATATGGGTCTATAGTTAAAACTGTATTGTACTTCGTCAATACAGCGTCAATCTCGGCAGCACACCTTTTTTTCAACTCTTCCTGTTCCCGAAATTTCTTAATATTCTCTTCCTCCTGTGGGGTGAGGTCAATGTTAGCTATGTTCTTTGGCACTCCTTTTACAAAGGGGTCCCCTTGTCCCAAGTCAATTGTTTCCTTTTCTTTTCTGGAAGTTGTGTTCTTTTTTGCCATAATATATTTGATTTGATTTTTAAAGATATAAATATACAAATTTTTATCTCTGCTCTACTATAATATCAACATCTAGCTCTGCTGTTATGTTATTTGTGGCATTAACGTTTGCCACTTGTACTTTTACATAATCGTTGGTGTCTAATATTATACTTGTTATTACTGTAAAAAAAGCAACATCTCGGTTAGCTTGTAAATTATTAACTACTCTTCTTGTAATTTTACCATCTACAAACACACTTGCTGAATTATCCCAAATCACTACCTTTAAGTCTATTTCATCATTAGCAGTAGAGTCTAATACTCCTGTAAATAAAAATTTATATTCTCTTGGAGAATCTCCTAAGTGCCTTAACTGTCCGCTTGAAGGACTATCAAAATGCTGTAAATCGGAACTTGTAAAAGTTCCGGCTAAGTCTACATAGGTTCCGGCTATTGTTATAGTTGTTGTAATCTCAGCAGTAATATTTAATGTGCCACCTATAAAGGTGTTAGGTAAGCCTATATTCCCTTCCCAACGACTTACTAGATTAGTTTGATCTATGTTGGGGGTTATTGTTCCGTCCTCTGGACTTACAACCCCGTTACGGGTTACTATACACCTATCTAACTGTAATGTATTAGGATTTGGAAAGTTAGCCGGGGCAAAATCGAATAAAGAAACTGTAGTGTTTAAGTCTATATTTTGATTGCTTCTAAATCTTGAGGCCATTGTAAACGCAGTTCCGGCTTCATATAATGAATAAGAACCGTCTGTTAAGTTTCTAACAATAGAAGTGTCTATAAAATAACCACCAGACCAAGCACCAGTTAAGATCAAATTAGGTGTACCCCCAAATCTACCTGTACCGGTTTCTAGTCCTTGTCTGTAATTATCAATCTCTCCTAGAGAGGTGCAATTATTAAAGTTTATTCTAGCTATTTCAAAAGCCTTACTACCACTGCTTTCAACGTCTAAAACTTGTGAACCTGTACCAGTAACTTCTATTTTAAAATCAGCCCATAATATATCACCAGAGCCCCCTACTGGACTTGTAAACATCGTGTAGGTCGTGGCCGAAGATGTTAAACCACTTATATTAAAATCATACCCTGTTATATTAATACCTCCTACTGGCACTTCTATGGATGTTGCGCCCATATCTATAACTCCATCTAAAAAATACTCTTTAGTAGAGTCTATTGCCCCCCCTAAAATACTTATAGCATTAGCCTGTTTAACAACAATTTGATTATCATACGGAATCCCTAAGTTGAAATCCACACCAGTATCATCTGTATAAAATGGTGACGAAGGAACTGTGTTTTTTACCCATACTACTCCGGTTCCGGGCGAGGAAGGAAAAGGCACTGTAGCGTTTTCTGACAGAACTAAAGCCCCTGAAGTTTTTAAACTCCCTATACTATCTAACGCTAAACCAGTGGAATCATTTCTTATATTTAAAAGTGTGGTCCCCGTTGCTAAAGGATCATCATTTATAATCTCCATTAGGTTGCGTGATGATACATCTGGCGAATTGCTTATTAACTGGAGTAGCTTTCCTGTGGTAAGGGAGGCTCCCGAAATTACTCCAATAGTGTGAGTGACGGCTGAAGTAGTAAAATTAAAAACTTGTGCGGTATGTGTTGCAGATTCTATCCGATCTGTTCCATTTATAACTATATTATATCCCCCAGTAATATTCCCCCTAGATAAGGTATCTGTTAAGTTTGTTCCAGAAACAACGTTTTTAAAAGATGCGACTGAAAAGGACACCGTTTCCCCTCCATTTTCAGAATCAGTTCCTATAATATAATCCGCATTGATGGGGCTTGCCTTTAAAGGATATATCCCTTGATTTTCGATTCTTGCCATATTGCTATATTAATATTTTTTCTAAAGAGAGGAGAGCATAGTAGCCAAAAAAGCTATAACTGCCCCTGCAGTCCCCCATATCCATTTTTTTATTTTTTGCGTTTTTATCTCAGCCTCGTACCCCTCTTCCTTAGCCTTAAACTCTATTTTATTGCTTTTGAGCTCCACACCCACCTCTACCACTTGCTGCTCTAAAGCAGGAATAACTACAAGACGTAAATCCTTAATCTCAGATTTATGAAACGTAGTCTGGAGCCATAAGGAATCTTTCAGCCTTACGGTATCTTTATGAATAGGTTCCAAGGAATCATACCTCTTGACAATGTTACCCTGTGCTATGGTCGCCTTCTTATCTAAGAGAGTCGTCTGATTGATAGAATCGATTACTACTCTCTGAGATACGCCTACCGTTGGACATAAAAACAGTATCAATAGCAAGGCGCTCACGCTCACGTTTTTTAAGTTTTTCATTTAGTCTCCAATTTTTAATTTCTAACTCTCCGCTTTTCTGCATCCAAATATTAGCCGACTCAAAGCCCTCCTCTTTTAATTTCACCAAAGCATCTTGCTTTTTTTGGCTATCGGCCTGTATAGAATCTTGTACCTCGATTACCCTCTCAGCAGCTTTCTTGTTGGCGTTGTTTAAATAATTGTTTCCTCCAAATCCTCCGAGGACCAAAATTAAGACTAACAACCCTATAACGATATAAAGGACCTTTTTAGTCTTGTCTGTATTTGGTGGTGTGTGATCGCCCATTTATACGTTTTTTACAAAAGTCCACTTGGATGCCGAGTTCGAGTTAAACAGCTGTCTTTTTCCATCTGAGGTTGATTTGTGGTCGCAATGAATGAACCCATTATATAACGCCATTCGTGTATAATTCGTGTGCTTAATGATTAGCTCCAAGAGCTTGTCCTTGTTGGTGGGGAAATCTTCACAAGTCCAATCGACTGCCCCTTTTCCAGTAAAAGTGTGTTGTGATTTTCCAGACCTACCATGAGATAGTTCCCATGATACGGGTCTATATCCTGAGTGTTGTGAGGCAGTAATCCAAAGGCCTAACTCTTCCCGGACCTTGTTCATTGGATTAATGTGATGCTTCCACAATTTCTTTTCAACATTGGCTGGAGGGGTCTCGCCTGTAATAACTAATTCCTCAATATTAAAATATACCTTCATATCTCAAAGGTAAGGAAAAATTGAAAGGGTTTATTTTTTGGGAGAATCGCTATCTGAGGGGGGCTTTTTTTTCATTCCTAATCTTTGCCGTACAAATTCGGAAAGGTCCGAAATAATCTCTTCTAACTCATCCAGAAGAAGCCTGCTGAATGTTCCTGAGATACCACAAAGAATAAAAATAACATCGTCTGAAAATACAGTGTATTCCTGCGCCACTATACCAACGCTTAAAGAAACTAATATTGCAATGAATACAGATGCTAAAAACTGTTTCCACGACATCTCTGTTCTGAGTCTGTGAACAATAGCTCCTATAGTGCCTACAAGGACGTATGGACTAAACTTCTTAAACCACTCGTACATTCCCGAAAATACTTCTTCCATATTCTAAAATTATGCTGGCTTTGAATTTCCTTTTCCGAATTGATTTGATATAGCCGTTCCTGTATAAGCAACAATTACAGCCAATGCTAAAGTCTCCGACTCAGTAAGCCACCACATACCGGCTCCAAGTAAAGATCCGTAAGTAGCCATTCCAAATTTGTAACTGTTCCAAACTCTTAACATGATTTCTTAATTTATACGTTATAACAAAGATAATGAAAATTGTGTGTGCCTATTTTTACCAAGTCGCTATGGCTACTCTCACCCATGTATTGGTGGCTGTGCATACATAGATATGGCTGGCATCCACTCTAATCTCGCCAAGTGTTCCCGTATCGGTTGCTGAGGAGGGTGCCGTATTAAGTGCGGAGAGGGCAAACTGTTTTGCCGTCACAACTCCTGCAGAGGATAGCCTAACTTGCTCGGTATAGGGTTGGGTTTCTACGGCTCTGGCATAATATACCAAGTCAACTTTGGAATTACTTCCAACTCCCATTGCTCCATTGGCAACTGCTATCAATCTGGAGAGAACTTCATCTCCAGAGGCAAAACTCCCATCGTCACTCCTAAACTCTATTCCTCCAATTTCGTTGGTATCGTTTACTGTGGTATCGGTGTTATTAAGGGTCAAAATACCTCCTGTGGTTCCTCCTGTGAGTGTACTTATTGTGAACTCTGAAACGGTAGTTACCCCTTCCCCTTTGTACGAAATATTCCACTCTTGACTGGCGTAGTCAAAGAAACATATAACCTTAACGGCATTTGAAAAACCAGAATATACCTTAGTGGTAACAGGGGTTCCTTCATCGTTTATTCTTATTCCTGCAGTTTGGTCGGCTGAATCCAAATTAAAGGTCATATTCGTAGGAGCATTACCCGTTCCGGTCCCCCAAATATCTATTTCTATCCAATCTTTTCCCCAAATAGTATTGTAGCTCTCATCCCAAGTGAGTGTGAATATTGATGTGTCGTCCCACATACGAACTGCGTTCCTTAGAGGGTGGTTTGATACTATGGTAGTACTAGCAGAATTAACGAAATTTTGAGGTGACTCTGTTAATCTTCTGGTGTGCCACCAACTTAAATCACATACGGCTGCATATACCCTCTGGTCTATAGCATCGAAGGTGAGGGGTTGTGCCTCCAGGACAAACCACTTAGTCTCGTCCATCCCCGTAATCATTTGTATCTGAGTGTTGGTATTCACCCTAGTCACCATTACAAAATCCCAAAGGTTAGTGCCTTCATTGTAGAATTGATCTACTCTACTTCCTAAATTATTGCTAGCCTCGTCTCTTCCAATAGACAAGCCAATACCACAATCCTGAGTTTGTAGAAGTCCAATTCTGGCTCCATACAATCCTCCTAACCTTGCCCCACTGCCACATCTAATGGCATCAATTTGTGCTATGTAAACCGAAGCACTATCGCTCCCCGCAACTATCAGTCCACCGTGCAATCCATACATTATTCCCGTATAGGTGTCGTCTACCCATGGATATACAATTATGTCCAATCCAATCGGGTCCGCACTTATTGTATGAACCTTCCCATTGATTTCCAATAATTCAAATTGGACCCAATTAACATCTACTGCATCTACTGTTATCGTTGAGGTTTGATTAACTGAGTTTGCACTCCCACTATTAACCACGGCAGAAATAGTTGCACTAGCAGACCCGTTCGTGTAAGTCGAACCCGTAGATCCGCAAGCGGTTAATTTTATTTTTTTGAAATTCTCTAATATTGTAGACCCTGCGCCTCCTCCAAAAATATTCATTCCGTACCCCGTAAAACCTGTAATCCTAAGATTTTGAAAAGAGTTTCTGCTTCCACTAAGGGTAAAGTCCATCCCCGTCTTACAGACCTTTCCAGAGTAAGCTGCTGCCGAACTTCCTTCTACACCAAACTCTCCTTCATATATAGAATTAGTGGATTCTATACTGACGGCCGGTTCCACTAAAATATTGTTAAGAGTTTGTATTTTGCCACAGATAAATGTCTTGTCTATACCATCAATGACAATAGCAGTGTCGATATCCCAAGTACCTCTGAAATCTCCAACTACATCATTATCCCTTACGTGGTCAAAGAACGCTTGAAGTTGAGTTGTAGTAGTGGCATCCTCTTCTATGGCTCCAAAATCGGTGGGGAAAACTGAGGGCTGAGTAGGATTACCTCTTATTTCAATTTGCAAAGTGCTTACCTGAGAATCCAAGGTAGTTACAGAGGTGTCTAAAGAAGCGATATCCCTATTGTACTTTTTAGTTAATCTGTCAACTAATTGTAAACGTCTGGCTTCTGCTTGTTTTGACATAATTTTAGACTCTTATATCGTTATATTTCTAATTAGAAACCCAAATAGTAGCGTTTTTGTATACCGGACAACTGACTGCCCCCCCGCCTGTAAGTGCTCCTAGATATGTGGGGGCGGTTGCATCAGTAACATAAGCCATATCCCCTTCTACTCCTGTTGGGAGTGTTGCTACTGTATAGGTAGCGAACTGTACTGTTCCTGCTGTAATGTGCAAAGCAACTCCATCGGCATGAGACATATTTACGTTAATACCTGCCCCTGTTGCACCATTTGTTGTTGTACTATTAACTCTAAGGGTAATTCCTGTTGTTGATGTATTTGCTACCTCAAAAACATGGCCTCCAGATGCACCGTTCACAACAAGAGCATTTCCTACTGTTGTAGTAATAAAAACAGTTTTTTGGGCGGTGATAGCGTTTCCAGATGCGGGATTAAACGTCTTTAAAGCTGTAATTGTTTGAGTAGTATCTAAAGTTACAAATCCTGCAGATAGAGCTTCTGCTGTGATTTGTCCTGCAGCAGTGATACCAAGATGATAAGCTGCTGTTCCTGTATGAGTACCATCACCATAACCTGTTTCAAGCCATATTTTACCATCACCTTCTACACGTAAACCATTTCTTCTGGTTCCCGTCATAGCTGCAATATTCCAATTACCCACTCCTACAGTAAATCTATCTTGTCCTGTTGTTCCTAGCCAACTATTAGTGTTATTAGTAGCTGTCGTATTTGCAGGGTCTATATTAGCAATTCCTACTACAAAAGAATATGCCCCGTTATTAATTAAAGCGCCTCCTACAGTACCGGCATAAACCCCATTTAAGTGGACATTCTCTCTACCACTCATTACATTAGAAAAATAAGAGGCGGTACCTAAAGTTGCTGCCGGTGTCCCTATTTGATTATCTTGACCATTAATATATGATTGATATATATTGTTTCCAAAAATATGTATAGCTCCAGCTATAAAATTACCGCTGCTGAATGTGTTAGTAACACCCGTTAAATCATTATCAACTTGGGCTACCATAATACTATCGTTAAATGGCATTTCTGAATTATTCCCAATACCAAATGAATTGTTTCCAGTTACACCAATAACAGAAGAGGCTAGGGTACTAACTATGGCACTTACAGAGCTATTTCCTATATTTCCGTGATTTGCTGCGTCTTGCCCAATTAACCTAAATCCATTATTTCCTCCTTCGCTAATAGCTTCAAACCCTGTAGCAGATACATTGGGTGAAAGGACCATCCCTATCATATCATCACTCACTGTAGCTACATACCCTGCTTTTCCTGCATATGTGGTGTCGTTGACATCAGATAGACCTAAAAATGTGTTTGTGGTAGGTGGGTTGTTGACTCCCGATATCAAGTTTATGGTATCTAAATAAAAAAGAGTAGATAAAGCTCCCTCGAAAGTGAGGACCATAACTGTTATACTTGTTGCCGATATGGTGCTAAACTTAAAATCAGATATAGGAATAATAACGCTTTGCCATATTCCTGTAACTGAGGTGTCAAACCCATTATATCCGTTAATTATCCTGACGTTATCGCTTACTAAAGTGGCTCCATTATATAGAGTTACGTCAATCCAATTAGCAGGAGAAGTGGTTGAGGCCGTTAAATATATGTACAAATGTATTGTGCTAATATCAGCTACGGCATGAGTGCCGTCCGAAGTAAGAGTGATTTTATCCCCGTCAGTAAGAGTAGATCCATTGACAGAAATAGATTTTGTGCCTGTATTGGCTTGGGCTGTGGAGGCCAAATCAATTGTACCTATATTAGTTTCTGTAACCACACCGTCCCACTCACCGGGGGAGCCTGCATCTTCGTCATATACTAAATCGGCAGAAACGCCTGTGGGGGTAGTGGCCCCTGCTGCTATATTTATAAATGTAAGTTGGAGCTGAGTTGTAGAGTCCGAAAGGAAATTGGCTGCTGGAGTCACTGCTGCAGTTCCCGTTGACTTAACTATTGGCTGTACAAGTGAAAGGTCAACGATAATTAAATCTATCCTTGGATTAGTCACATCGGCAGCATCTAAAGTAATCGTTGTGCCATCGAGAGAATAAACAGACCCGTTAATCACTACCACCAAATCAGAGACCTCAAAAGTAAGTCCACTAATCCACGTTATAGCTCCAGAGAGGATTCCATCTTGGAGAGCTGTTCCATCGACAAGATCAATCAAATCTCCAATAAGGAAATTTTTAGTTATAAGGCTGTTGACTGAATCCGTCCCTATTACATAATCCGCTAAAGAGATTGGGGTTTTTAATGGGTATACGGTTTGATTTTGTATTCTTGCCATGGCTCAGGATTATTTAAACAAAGATAAAGGAAAATAGCTAGGTTTTATTTTCTCTCTTTTCCTGTACCCTTTTATTGAATTCCAATAAACTATCCATGACCACCTTATCCTGCTTCACCTCATAACGCTCCACAAGAGCATTGAAACGGTAATCCAATGGAAAAGGCTTTTCCATCATCACTGTTTTATAAAATAGTGTGATAAGGTTGCTCGACTTCACACTAAGACACCAATGTTTTCTCCTTCCCTT
>TARA_R110000803_G_scaffold13921_12_pt1 | contig 16206 bp, 26 predicted proteins | sample TARA_R110000803 | Tara Oceans TARA_R110000803 (sample SAMEA4397772) | marine metagenome | biome: Polar Biome; feature: [SRF] surface water layer (ENVO:00010504); material: water (ENVO:00002006), including particulate matter (ENVO:01000060) such as... | depth 5 m | reverse complement strand
TTTTAAACACTTCTTCAGCATTCTTACTAGTGATAATAATCCATTTTAAGTTCTCTAACTCTAACGGAGTTGGTGTGTTCAGATTGAGTTTCTCCCTCTCAACCTTTTTCTTAAATATTGTTAACTCTTTGACACCCGAACAATTAGTAAGGAATATACCAATTAAAATAATGCTAATTACTTGTACGATTTTCATAATATTTTTTCTGTTTTAATACGGTACATAATTTGGATTTGCTATTGAAGGACACTCTGAATTAATTTCAGACTTCTTTGTAGCATTCTTTTCCTTATCTGTTAAAGGTGACCCACTTGCTATTTCAATACATCTTGTAGCCAATGCACTAGCACCGTTTGTTATTCTTTCAATAGACTCTGTTTTAGCAATTGCAAGTTTGCCAACATCTCTATTCTTTTTGTTAAATCTTTTATCTAAATCTTCTAGGTCTTTTTTAAGAACACTTACTAACTCATTCATCTTTTGATTAGCAGCAAGTATATCTTTGAAATCGTTTTTTTGTTGTGTAATAAGTTCTTGTTGGTCTGTTATTGCTTCTTCCATTTTGATAGAGTTTGCTTTTAAAATAGCATTATCTGATCTCAATTTCATTACATAAAAACCACCGCCTATTACAGCGGTGGCAATTATACCAATAAAAAATATTTTTATTGATCCAAACATATTATTTTTTCCAAAACTTTAGTTTACTAACTAGATCACCTATGTCTTCAAATTTCTCGTTGACATACCAACCTATTATAAATCCTAAAATTAATCCTATTGTTAAAAACATATTATTTAACTCCTTTTATTTTGGCATTTCTTTTTCTATGCCCATTCCACGCAACGAAGCCACCTATTCTTAATGACCAATATGCGAGATAGTTCATAAGATAGAAACCATTAACATTGATATTAATATCTCTAAAGATTTCGTCTGATCTTTTTTGAGATATAACACCTAAGGTATCTTTCTTATTCTCCATTAATAGGGTTTGATACTTGTAAGCATAATCGTGTACAAGACCTCCCATTAATAACACCCCTACTGGTGAAAAGAACGGATGCAAAAACTTAGGTATACTTGCACCGTCAAATGTAAACCCAGCTGGTATTACAAATTTTTTGTCGTTCAATTGGTAGTTATAGTCTTCAGCAAGTTCCCAATGTCTGACACCGAGTAACCACAAAGCTATTCCTTTCCAAAATCCTTTACCTTTTGTTTTGATAGGTATAGGTCTTAATACAGGCATTGCTGTACTTGTAAATGTATAACATTTAGGTTTCTTTTTATCAAGTAAATTGATAAGTGATCCTACTATTGCTACTATAATTAATATAGTCCACATCCAAAATTTCATTGCTAAACTTATTATTATTTCCATATATCTCCTAAGGTCTTTTTAAAAACTCTTTTGATTTGAATTTTACTTTTGCTTTTGCTATTTTTCTATCTAAAACTTTACCTTTTAGTTTATCTGATACTTCTAATTTTGCTTTAGGTAAAGTTGAAGCTGCTAAACCAACACCACGACCTCTACTACCTTTAGGTCCAATGTCTGTACCCTTTGCACTCAATGAAGCCATAGGTCTTATTACACCTGCACCTCCTATTGATACAGTAGATAGATATTCTTTTAATGTTTTAACCATTGTATTTGTCCTTAAATGTTGTGTATTTTTCTTCTTCTTCTATTTTAAATTCTGTTTTACCTAAAAGTCTTTCGTCAAGTGCTGCTTCTATATTTTCTATCTTATTAATAACACCTCTTAATACTACATTGTTATTGTCATCACTCTCTTTAATTTTTCTTTTAAGAGGTTTAGCAAACATTAAAGGATCTCTTTTGTTTCCTTCTTTATATTTGTCGTGTGATTTAGTTAGTGGGTGTTTAGCGTTAGGTGCCATATCAACACCACCACCTGCAACAGAATTAGCTGGTGCGTCTTCATCAATCTTGTTGATGATCTCGTCTATCATATCTTTATAATGTTTTGGCATAGTCAAACTCCGATTTTAATTCTCCATTGTTTTCAAATACATCAACACCAAAACAATTCATAACAAACTTATCGTCTGTTAATACTTCTGGTATCTCTCTGCTTTCATTTAATATATCGTCATAGAGATTGTTGTCTTTTAAATATGTAATAACAGTAGACTCTATTATGTCTTTGTGTTGTACATACTTTTTGTTTTCTCTTAATAGTAGAGTAGCCGCAACTGCAAATGAACCTAACTTACCTTTAATACCTACTTTAGCAAGTAATCTTTTTAAATTAAAAACAAACTTATGTAAGATAGTATAAGAACGCTTTTCTAGTGTTCCTTTTATTGTATTATATTTCTTTAATACTTTACCATCTTTATCAATTATACCATACTTAAAAGCAGGTTGTTTTTCAAAAGGTGTTACTAGCATTTTAATAACTCTATATGCGATAAGTAAATCAACTGGTCTATTTGCCATTACATTTCCTCTAATAATTTCTTAATGTTCTCATCTAGTTGAACATTGTTTAGTTCGTGTGGATACAAATAATCTAAATGAGTTAAAACTGTTTTTAGTATTGACCAATATTGTTCGTCTATCTTGTATAATAATAGTACACAAGAGGCCTCTACGCCAAAAACATTTTGTAAAACTACAATGTGATTAACAATTAGTCTTACTTTTATTTCACCTGTTAAAGTGTATCTACGAAATAACCTTTTAAGATACTTGAATCTTTTTAAGTCATCTAAAAACTCCTGCTCTTTTGCAAAAGTAGGATTGTCATAATTTTGCTGTGCGTACAGCAACCAAGTATCTTTAGTTATCTCTTTGAACATAATCTACACTAACTTAGCGTAGACCTTTGATGTTCCGTTTTTAAGAGTTTCATAAGATACTTCCATCTTTAATCCACCCTCTTTTCTATGAGATATACCATCATCATTTATATCAGAACCATCGGTATCTTTACCAAATCTTCCACCAAATTGTTTCAACTCAACTGTTGTTTTTCCTGTAGGTCCTTCTAGGGTACAATCACCACAAGTAATACCTATTCTTTGTAACTTTTCTTTTAACTCGTCAATTGCAAATTGAGGGTTTAAATATTCCCTTTCGGAAATAGAACCAACAAAGCCATTAACTCTTTGAAGAACAGCTGCATCCTGTATGTTGTGAGCACCTATAGCACCATCTTCTACTGAATTTGATGTATCAGTACCAACTTGACCACCAGAATAACTGTGTTCAGTAACGTGTTGTTTAAATGTTTTCATTTTTTTCCTCTACTTCTTTTTTTACTTCTTTGTTATCAATCTGTTTTTCAGATTGTGTGTCGCCTAATACATCTTCTTCAAAATCTTTTAAAGATTCTTCATTAACAAATGTTCTAAACTTTTTTACCATTTGACTCTCCCTTACTCAACTTTAATAGTTTTTCAGTTTGTTGTAAAGCACCGTAGATAGCATTTAAATTACTTCTCATAGTAATTACTTCTTTCTCTACGATCTCTATTTGTTTTTTTGTTTTATCAAAATCAGCTTGTAATACTGCTAATTCTTCTTGCAATACTTTATCATCTATCATATTATACTCCTAATTATTAACTAATTGCGTGAAAGTTTCCACCAATTACAGTCCACTTACTATCTTTAAACATACAGATAACACTTCTACCTGGTGCGTCTATATCAATTTTAGTTCCAGCACCTGCGTTAAAGTTTGCAGGCGTTATTGTAACTGCGTTTGTTCCACCAGTTGAGTTGTTAATTATAATTTTTACTTGTCCGTCAGCACCATCTTCTAAAGTACACGGAGCTGTTTCTGCTGTAGCATTAATCAAAGTTGTTGACTCTGTTACTGTTACTGCAACGATAGATGAACCATCGCCTGTTATAGTTTGTGGTGTATCTTTAAGTCCAATCCAAGAAGGTATATTATTGAATACATCTTCCGCTGTAACTTTTTTATTGATTGGTGTTCCTGATGGATTATCTATTATGTGAAATAAATCCACACTTGCCAATGCGTCACCTAGATCGGTCAACGCCGTTATTTTCTTGTCTGCCATTTTTATTCTCCTGTTAACCCCTTATGGGGAATGCTACTCTAGGCATATACCTAGATCAATTTATTCATATAGTATATATAAGGCCCCTAATGGGGCCCTATAAAATTATTTATTACGAGTTAGATGTTAAACATACTAGAGTAGTATAAGATACTCTACCTGCTCGTCCACCTGAACCAGTAGTTTTTAGAACCCAACCTGTGTGAGCAACCTGTCCAGATTGCGTTTCAGATGTTGTGTAGTTAAACAAACCATTAGTTGCGCCACCTATAAAAGTATTAGCACTAGTGTTTTGATATAACGAAGTTCTATTAGCACTTGAAGGTGCTACATTCAACATAGAAGCTGCCCATAATGGTGCTCCTGCTGCTGAATCTGCTTTAGTCCAACTTGACATATTATTCTCTCCCTTGTTAAATTATTAAGGTACTCAATTTGTTATTATATGATACTATTTATAAGAAAGAATACTAGAAGCCTAGTTTTTTGAGTTGTTTAAGTGTGTTTGGTGTAGATGTATGAAGTATGCCAATACCACCTCTTTGTGTGAATTGGTCTGTGTTTTTCTTGTAATCGTCTATTAGGATCGCAGGTTGCCCTGCTATCATTGCGTATTGTTGTTTCTGTGATCTCTTAACTAGATTGATTCTACCAGCAGAAAGACCTAAATTAGTTCTTGCCCAATATGATTTGCCAGGTATACAGTTAGGATCAAAACTTTCTTCTACATATGCTGATAAGATATGTGGTTGATGTTTAGATATGAAAGACCATAGTGATCTACCACCAGGCTGCCAAGGCATAGTGTGCCAAAATTTTGGAGTGTCTTTGATTGGTTGCCACTTTTCAGTCTTTGTAGCATACGACCATTTAGAAATAGGCATACCAGTAACTTTTTCAGCAGCCTTTTTAAAATCGCAAAGAACACCGTCCATATCACAATAGATACGAGGTTTCATTATACTAGTATTTGTAATCTACTCTAGGATTCATTTCAGGTTTAGTTGCAACCTTACCTGTCATAGCCTTATCTTTTGGATCTCTAGTATCTTCGCCGGTCTCTTGTTCTTTCTTGCCTTTGTCAGCAGGATTATCACCTTTGATCTTAGCGTCTTTACTAGGGTACGATTGTTCAGAATCTTTTGACTCATTCTTTGGTACACAGTTAGGGACTGTCTTGCCACCTTTTTGTTTAGTACCGACTTGTTTATGAGAATCCCAACACGCCTCATCTACTTCAGCTCTCATTTGAGCAAAAGTTTTAGAACCATTAGTAGTAATTTCTTCAATAGATTTATTAACCATATGACTTATAGGACTTTTCTCACCACCAGCAGATTTTTGATGTCTGTTTGCTGTAGCAGTTTGACCAGTATGTGTTTCAGGAAGTGGTAAAGTTTCAGATTTTTCTTCTTTTTTAGATTTTGCTTTTTCAGCATCTGCTTTTTCTTTTGCTTTTAATTTTGCAACTTCAGCAGGAGTACCATCGTAAGCGTCTTCTTCTTTAACTTCTTCTTTATGTTTCGCACCTTTCATTACAGTACCATCAGGCATTGTATGAGTTGCCTCATCTTTAGCAGTGTGCATTGAATCTACTTTGCCAAAAAATGCTTTCTTTTCAGCACCTGTCATATGACCTAAAGGTTTACCCTCTTTGTCTAATGCCTTTTTAAATTTATCTTTGTAGTCAGACTCTAAAACTTTATTTTGCATAAGTTTTACAGTATCCTCAATACTACCATCTTTTGTTTTTAAATACTTTTCACTCATTGTTTATTTTCCTTTTTAGTTTTATAAAGTCTTTCAAATGTTTCTTTAGCACCTGAATAATCTTCGTTTGCTGTTTTTAAAGCTCTTGCAATGGTAGATACTTTAGATAAATCTTTACCGATCTTTTCTATTTCTCTTACTGCCTTACTAAATTGTCCATCACTCGTTACAGCAATTTTCATTGCTTTTGCAACTTTATCAGGACCATATGTAATAGGATCTGGTGCTTCTTTTACCGTATCTTCTTTTAATTCTTTTCCTCTTAATGAGTTCAATACTTTTATAATCATACCTGGTGAGAATCCATTACTCATCATTGCTTTATTAATATCAGACCAAACATATTTGTCTGTATTTTTTTCTTCTAAATTTTCTTCTTTTACTTCTTCTTGTTCTTTATCTTTTTTATCTTTTATGTATTTGTGTGCAATACCTACTGTTAAAGGAACTTCACCTGTTTCTTTATTAGCAACTGGTTTAACAACTTTGTTTTTTTCGTTCTCTAGTTTTTGTTTTAGAAGTTCTAACTGACCTTTTAAAGTAATTATTTGTGCGTCTGCTGAATCTGTATCTTTTTCTTTAGCAAGTTTAATCTTATCTATATCAGTTTCTTTATCTGCGTCTTCAGTTACAGGTATACCTTTTGAAATCATACGACTTAATGCAAGACCAGATATGAAAGGAATCTTTTTCTTTCTTAACGCTGATAATGCTGAGTCAGGTATCTTATCAAATATTTTTCTTAATTTATTTGCCTGATCTATACCGATTGTTTTACCAGACATACCAGCATATGATTTTGCTAATATATCTAATTGACTTGATGAAAATTCTTTTAATTCAGACTCTTCACCTAAAATTTTCTTAACTGTTTCTAGTGGTAAGTTTAATGCCTTTGCTATTTGTTTAGCTGATTGACCTTCTTCGTCAGCAGAAAAAATATCTTTCATTCTACCTTCGTCTATCTGTATCATTTGATCCATTAATGTTCTAATATGTGTCATTGTTCTCCCTTATAGTGCCGAATAAACTTCGTCCCAATTTGATATTTTTCTTTTTAAATCTGCCATCATCATTTTTTCTAGTCTTTGTCTAATTGTAATAGCATCGTTTCCTATGACTCTAGCATAGTTATCGTGTACCATTTCTAAACCTTTGTATGCGTCTGCTAATTTTTTATCTCTTAAAATTTCAGCAGCGATATATCTTCTAGTTTCAAAGTGGTCGTTCTTAGCTGTCTTCGCTCTAATATATTGTAAATTAGTTTTAGTAGCTTCTGCAGCCTCTAATAAATTTTCTCTTACTTCTTTTAATGTTCTACTCATATTCTTTTATCTCTAGTTTTAGTTCCGAGTCACCTTTAAGTAATCTATGAAACGACTCTTTGTTAATATGATATGTTTGCCCTATTTTAATTTCAAAAGGCAACTCATTATCATTTTGTAACTTCCATCCTGTACCCCAAACAACTTTTATATCACGGTCTTTTTTATCTATGTGCCATATAAGTTGATCTTGTTTCACATCTTCTTTAATAACTCTAGTAAATACTTTTTTGTAAATACTATTATCAAAGTCTTCAAAGGGTTTATAATAATTATCAAGTGAGTTCATTACCAATAAAAATTTCCACCACCTTGTAGTCCTAAACTCTTTGCATATCTAGGCAAATTACACGCCCAATATCCAGCCTTTGTTTTATCTTTTTTATCAGCACAATTGTGCCGAGCAGCAAAAGATTTTCTTGCCTCAGGATTATTCAACTTGACTTTTAGTCCTGTTGTATCGCCCCAACTAACTTTCTTAATCTTATCACCGTCTTTTACAAAGACATAAAACTTTTTTGGTCCACCTTTTTTTGGTTTGTTTAAAGGAGGATCTTTCTCATCTTCTTCTTGTATAGGACAGTCTAATGGTACTTTTTGATTTTCATATAAACCAAACTCACCAATGTCTGTTTCTAATAACTGTTTATCCCAATCGTTCAATTCAGTTAAAAGTCCTTCACTATACAATGATCTCGCCTCATTAAACAACTTATAAAATTCTTCACTATGAACACGATAAATGTTCTCAGCAAAAGGTATGTTGTTCTCTATATGATAGTGTACCGATTGTGATATTCTATCTTTATAATCATTGAAACTTAACATTATATATTCCTTATCATTTTAGATACAACCTCAGACAGTTTGCTCTGCCATTCTTCTTTGTATCTTTCCTTATATTTATCTATTGTTTCACTTGTAGTTGCCCAATCATTGATATCTTTTACAGAAATATCATCACTTATTGGTCTTTGTACTACTTTTTCACCAGATGTACCATCTACGGCAGGTTTATACCCACCACCTTGATAATTAGGGTCATATCCATCTTGTCCTGGTGTAACTTTTACTGTGTGTTGTGCATAGTCGTGTCCCATATCGTAAGACTCTTTCTTAAATTCACTATACATTTTCTTAATTTTTGTATCTTCTTCCATTTTAATTCCTTCTTTTGTAGGCGAACGAGCTTCTTCCTCAGACACGGCTTTAAAACCATAGTCTATATCTAAATTGTGTTCTCGTACTTGTGCCTCTCTATTTGCTGGATCAGGTAAGCAATCCCATATCCAAGCTTTGTGTAAATTGTTTTTGTTATCTTCTAGTACAATATAATTTGTACCTTTTCTAATTACTTTGCCATCAATATCTTCTTTGATGTATTTAACTTTATCACCTATATTAAAGATCATTTCTCTAATATATAAATCTCTGATTTGATTTTGTTCAAATTCTTGTAAAGATTTTATAGGTCTAAAATTAGTTTCGTAAGAATAGTTATCTGCTAATCGCATTCCTTTTCTTACATCTTTGAATAGTTTTTCTGCGTCCCTATAACCACCAGGTATTCCTTTTTTGAAAGTTTGTATATCATCTTTTTCAGCGGCTGATCTCATTTTACTTGCCGACATTCCTGATACTCCTTCTGCGTCTGGATCTCTTTCTCCTGCTGATATAACTTTGATTGTTTCAAAGTCATAGAAACCGTGTCTATTTCTTTCTCCATTATATTTTTTAAGTATAGTTTCAAATTCTCTTACTCTATCACTACCTACTACCATCTTAATGGCAGTAAAACCTTTTTTGAATAGGTATGATCCTATATCTAAAATCATATTCGTTGAATTAATTTCAAAGTTTCTAGCATAACTAGGAAACATTTTTTTCATATGATCTAATTTTTGTCTAGGAGATAATGGATTCTTTTTACTGTCTTCACTTCTACTTAAAAATATTTTAAATACACTTGAAGCAGCAGCAACTTTTTTAATAAGTTTTTCGTGTCCTACTGTTGGTGGATTAAATCTACCAAATGTAAATGCAATCTCTCTAGTAGCAACTGCCTCTGGCATATTTTCAATTTCTTTATCAGTTACTATACCATCATCTAATATTTTTTTACAGTATTTGTAAAATGTTATGTAGTGATATTTTTCTAACATCTTATAGATAACTGCCTTAGGTAATCTATTCTTAATACCGTATTGTCTTATTTCTTCAGGTGACATATCTGTATCAAACGCTTTTCTTCTTTCTGCGTCTATGTCATCACCTACTTTTATTATAAGTTCTATGTCGTCTTCTATCTCATCTAATTTATCTTTTACTTTGTCTTGTAAATTTAAAACATCATTAGGACTTAAATCTTTTAGTTCGTTGTAGTCTATGATATCTCTTTTTAATTCGCCTTTGATTACATCTATCTCTTGTACTTTTTTATTGAAGTCAGAAACATATATACTAGGATCAAACTTAAAATCTTCAGGTCGTTTAACAAATTTGTTTTTACCTATATCAAATACTGCGTCTGCCTTTTTATTCTGATCGTCATAGGTTGCCTTATCTGTTATAAAGTAATAGTTAATAGGGTGGTTTGTACCTGGTATTAATTTACCTTGTATGTTATCAGCGTTTTTAGTTGATAAGAATAGTTTAGATAATCTTAATTTTTCTTCTTCTTGTTTTTCTTTAGGTACATCAAACAAAATATTAATATCTAAATCTGCGTCATCTCTATATCTTTTAGTTAGTATAGAACCTATTAAAGAATAGTCTAGTATAGGATATTCTTTTTTGAAGTCTGTAAACTGTTTCATTATCTGACCGATAATCTTAGGTTTTATTTTAGGACTATCTGTATTAGCATTATCAAACACACCTGGAGCATATCCTTTTCTAGGTATATCTATTACTGCCTCTAATTTTAAGTAGTCTTTAAATCTCATATTCTTTTCTTTAATTCTAGTTCTCTTTTAATCCACGCCATTGCTGTACTATTTTCTGGTTTAGTTCTTAATCTACTTCTTATAAATTTTGAAGCAGTATTTAAAGTTTGAGTAACTAATTCTTTTTCATCTCTATTGTTATCTACGATTAACATTTTAGTAGAACCAAATACTCTTTGAAACGCACCCATATTTGATTGAACACCTTTCCAACTTTTCTGTACTATGTATTCAGGTAGAGTTCTAGGTCGGTTAGCATTTCTTTGTAATGCAACTTCCAAACTTGTGTTAACGAATACCATATAACAATCGTATCCTATAATTTTTAATAAACTTACTTGTCTTTGTATGGATGAATAATCTCTTGCTGTACTATCTATAATCATACCTAGTCTACCTTTTAAGTATTGATCTAATTGTTTACCTACAAATGCCTTTGCACCTTTTCTAATCATATCTCTAAAGTATTGTTCTTCGTCTGGCATTTTCAATGACAAGTTTGCCTTCTTTAAATCTTTTTCAAATTTATTATCTGAATTAACAAGTTTTAATCCTGTACCAGCAAATGCTGATTGAGTTACAAATGTTTTACCTGAACCAGGTCCACCTGCTAAAAAGAAAGCCTTGAATATACCAGGATCATAAACACCTTCGTTGATATATTCTCTAACTTCTTGTAAAGTTTTTTTCATTATCCTTTTACCCAATCTTTAGCAATCGTAAAATTTGCTCTACTAAATTCTAATCTATCTACAAGTTTAACTGCACCTGCCTTTTTATCTACTGCAACAAAACCCTCTGGATTAGTTACTCTATATCCATTAGGTGTTCTAATGAAGTGACCTATACTTTGTATCTGCGATAGTTTTTGTATTAAAAAATTCTTTGCGTTACCTAAACTTACGTGACTCGCAATAGCAAAATACAATGCACTTCTATTCTTATCAATAAAATTTAGACCATCTTCTTTTGCTTTAATATATTTCTCTTTACCTGTAGTAGTTTTTCTATCAGAGATTTCTGCGTTTAAAATTTGATTGTAGTATTCTCTAAACATATCTTGTAAAGTTTTAACTTTTGCCATAGAGTTGCCTTGACTATTTTTTATGTAGTAATTAAAAAATGACTTTAATCTAAACCCTACTGATAGAGGATCATTTGATTTCATAACATTTAATAATGGTGCTGCCTTTGCTAAAGAACCTTCTGCCATTCTTATTAGTCCGTCAAACCTAGATAACTCTCCAGATGTAAATGTAGATGAACCAGATGTATCTGTATAACCTGCACTTGCTAAATAGACTGCCGTTGAACCTGTCTTACCACTAACAGTACCAAACCCAGCACCTAAAGATGACATAGTTTTACCTGTGTAGTAAGTATGAAATACAATACCTAATCTTGCTCTACTAATCTTTCTACCTAAAGCAGAGTTTGTTGGTACTGCATATGTAATAGTGTTAGGTGTAAAAGTTATCATTCTTTCACCATCTATGTTTGCTAATTTAGTATCGCCTTTTGTAAATAGTAAATCGCCTTGATAGATACCTGTAATACCTAATCTCTTTAATTCTTTTAAACAAACATTTAATTTTTGTGCAACAGGACCAGAGTGATTACTCGCAATGTCGCCAGGTGTGTAATTGATTTTAGGTGTTTTATTGAAGACTGATTTTGTACCGACAAAGAATTTGCCGTTCTCAGGATTTCTACCTGCAACAATAGCAGGAGCGCCGTCCCACTTAACAGACATATTAACTCGTCCACTAGCAGACCCAGCTAGCATATTTCTAACTGACTTTAAAAAACTTACTGCGTTACGACCACCATCTGAACCACGATTAATTATATCGTCTTCTAGGTGTTCTAGGTGCGTATTCTTTTCTGTGGTAATAAAACCTTTAAAACTAAACATATTCCTCTCATTGTTTCCATCAATATAATATTCACATTTTCCATATAAATCAACTACTACTATTTATAATACTTTATCTCTAGTATATCTTAATAAAGAAGCCGTTAGTATCACTTATTTTTTTAGCACCGTTTATCATCTTATTCATAATACTAGATAAATCTTTTTTATTTTTTACAAAAAAGTTCATTATTTTTAAACCTTGAATCTTCATAACCATATTTTCAGCAATATCCATATTAGATTTTGCAACAGCTATTATTCCAACAAACTCTTTATAACTTAATTTTTTTTCATTATTAACTTTTTGATCTTTAATAACGGTTTCATACATTTTATAAGTTTCTTTACATTTAATTTCATCAAAATCTGAAAATGGTTTAGGTGTACCAAAATATCTTATACTATTAATTCTAGCATCCTTGTATTGACTCATAACACTATCAATTACTTTTGTAGGAATCTTTCCTAGACGACCTCCTGATGGTGTACCATCGGATGTAATTTCAGTTTGTGCAGTACCATAACCGTGAGGAAATCCTCTAACTTGTAAATTAATTTGTTTCTTTGTGTCTTTATTTAAAAAGGTAAATAAGCCTATTTCTTTACCTTCGGTAGTCAAGTTACAATTAAATTTTGCTATTTCAATATCGTAATCTGACACCTTAATTTGACCTGGTACATTTGTATAATCTATGGATGGTTTTTCTGTAACTAACTGTTTAAGAGAAATCGGATACAGAATTTTTTTCTTATAAAATTTATACAATTTATCATTAAACATATTAACTAATCCATCTGAAATGTCATAAGTTTCTATTACTTTTTTAAGATCGTTAATTATTTTCACTCTCGCATTTTTACTAATTATATAAACATCTGCTGGGTTCCAAGAATCTTGTTTTGAGATATTTGCTTTATTTAAAAATGCTTTAATAGTAGATCCAAAATTTGAGTTATCTGTAGCGTCGTGGATAATATCAAAGTTAGTTAAAGATCCTACAATTTTTTTAACTGCTGGTCGTGTGTATTGAAATGTGTCATACCAAGCAGCAAAAGCTTCTGGATTATCTTTGAATACAGATTGTCCAGTATCTTTAGCAGTTTTAATATCTTTTTTCAAAGACATTACGGTAGCTAACTCACCTGCGTCTGCTAGTTTTTTACCTAAAGCGTTCCTTGATTGACCACCCATACCTGAGAATGGAGCCTTATCAATATCTACAAATGAAAAATATTTTTTACCTTCATTGAATATAGAAGCGTACTTATTGTTAGGATAAAGTATCCTACTATATTTTTGAAATTCTGTTTGTACTTTTTCTAAACTATCAATATCTTTAGTTCTTTTAAACAAGTAAGACTTGCCATCTTTTACTTTAATCTTCGTGCCTTTTTTAATTTTAGCTACGATAGATATGATATATTTTGATTTAGGTAAATCTGCTTTACTGAATAATGCCATAAGTTCTCTCTTATAACATATTTATAACAATTGTCAAGCCTTATTTTTAAGTCTTATTAGTCCAGAACATTTTAGGTATACCACCAGAGAGTTTCCATACTTGATTCTTATTTTGAAAGTCTGCTATTTTCCTTGCGTCTTCTTCAAAAAAGTATTCAGCAATAGTATTCTTTGTCGGTTGTTCTATTACTTGCCATAATATCTTACGACCTCTTTTTTTCATCTTAACTTTATAAGATAGTTCACCATACTCTTTATCTGATTTAGGTTTTCTATCGCCTCTATGAAATCTTACTTTTTGTTTTTTTGGCATAATTATACTTTGAAATCAGAAAACTTATCGTAAGGATTCTGTTTCACTTCTACTTTCGGTTGTCCACTATCTACTATGTTTTGTGCGTTGTTATCTACATCATACAGTTTCATCTTTGCCCTATCAACACCTATGATAAATGATCTATTAATACCTGGATCATTATATCTATTCTTTAACTGTTTGACTTTCATTTGACCTAACTGATCTAGTTCTTCATTTGTTTGTAAAGCAAACATAAAGTCGGCAGTAGCAGGTAAACCAAAAGACTCTGCCGTATCTTCTAAACCAATATCAGTTGAAACAAATCCTGTTCTCGTTGTTTGTGTTGCACTAAAGATTGGCACATTAAACTCAACAGCAAGACCTCTTAATTCTTCAGCAATTGCCTTGATAAAGAAATATGATCCTACATTACCACCTTTAAATCTAGCACTAGTACAAATATTTAAGTAGTCAATGAAAACAACATCTGGTCTAAAACTTTTCTTCAATGCTAATTCATTAAACAATGATCTGAAATGACCACTATGAGCAGACGCAGTTGGATATTCTTTAATAATTAATTGACCACTAGTTTTGTTTTTTACTTTTTCTATTTTAGAATCATACAAGTCTTTCGGTAATAAGTGTAAATCATCTATTGTTGTATCTAATAAGTTTGCGTCAATTCTTTCAGCAATTCTTTCTTCAGCCATTTCTAAAGTAATATACAATACATTCAAACCTTGTGCCAAGTAAGCACTAGCACAATGACACATAAACAAAGACTTACCTACACCTGTACCTGCAAGAGCAATGTTTAATGTTTTACTTGGTACACCACCTTTTGTAATTCTATTAAAATAATCTAAATCAAATTGATATTTTTTTTCTCTAGTATGATAAAAAGCAAATCTTTCATCTGCGTCATTGATGTAATCGTGACCGATATGATTATCAAAACTTACTGCCAATGCGTCAGCGAGAATACTAGGTATCGCCTCTTGTGTTCTTAACTTGTCTTTACCATCTAAAATTTTGATACCATCTAATACTGCGTTATGAACAGCACGATCTTTACAAAACTTTTCAGTTGTATCTAACAGCCATTGTTGATCTATCTTTTCAGGATTTAATGTTACTATTAAATCTTTTACTAGTTTAACTTCGGTATCGTTTATATCTTTACGATTACCTAGTTCTATTAATATTGCTTCTTTTGATGGTAGATTTTTATACTTCATTACAAAAGAATTAATCTCTTGGAATAAAATCTGTTCTTCTCTTTTTGTAAAATATATTTCGTTTACAAATGGTAAAGTCTTACGAGTATAATCTTCATTGAAAATAAGATTTCTTAATATTGTAAATTCTATTCTTTCGTTATCCATAATTAAATGTAGTGTAAATAGCTTCCTACTATATATTTTGGTTGTTGAATTGGTTTATGTCCTATATGTTTATAGTTCCACATAGGAGGAAACATTAATAATCTGCCAGTTTTTGGTTGTACTTTCATTTTATATTCAGGAAAAGATGTATGACCACCTTCATTATCTTTTAAATATAAAAAGAACACAAGAAATCTTTTGGCACTAGCATAGTCCATAACATCCACGTGTTCCTGAAATTCATCTACATTATTAACTTCATATTTTTTAAAACGGATTTGTTCAAACCCAAATTTTTCTGGCCATTGTTTGACTTCATCTATCTTATTATCTTTTATATACTTGCCAACATATGGTCTTAATGTTTTATATATTATATCAACATACTCTTGCCAATCTTCATTTGAATTGATATTAATTTCTGTAAAAGACCTGTGATCTTTCAATTCTGTTTTAACCCATTGTTGTTTTGAATCTTCAAACTTGTCAATCAAGTGTTGACATTGTTTTGGTTTTAGTACATCATCATATACAGAAATATAATTACTCAATTTTACCACCACTTTTTAATTTATCATCTAAAAATATTAATAACATATCTCCAATATAGTCTATAAACTCCTGTTTGTCAAGCCTTTTATCCTCATAAGGAGTGAATATAATATCGTAATCAAACTTCATAGGCATAGTACCGTCTGGATTTGCTTCTGATCCAAATCCTACTTTGCCGTATTTAAATATAACACCTTTGTACGGAGGTTGTAATAACTTTATACAAGTAAAGTCATCACCTTCTTTCTGTACGAAAGCGTATTTGTTACTCTGGTTTTGATTTTTCTTCGGATTCTTCTTCGTCTGATCCGTAGGTAAATTTTCTTTTGGCATATTCATCTATTTTAGTTAAAACTTCTTCCGTAAAATACTTCTCAGGATTCTCATTGATGTTCTTACCAAATACTTTTGAACCATCAGGCATTTCATATCTTGTAGATACTTTATTAAATATACCTGCTGCTTCTCCAAGTTCTAACAG
>TARA_R110000803_G_scaffold108539_1_pt1 | contig 16258 bp, 24 predicted proteins | sample TARA_R110000803 | Tara Oceans TARA_R110000803 (sample SAMEA4397772) | marine metagenome | biome: Polar Biome; feature: [SRF] surface water layer (ENVO:00010504); material: water (ENVO:00002006), including particulate matter (ENVO:01000060) such as... | depth 5 m | reverse complement strand
CGTAAGGTTCCATAAAGATATAAATTTTTTCTAGCTTCATTTTAATTTCTTTTGTTACTACTTTATATATCTAAAGACTATGCTGTTTATTTTAATTGGTATTTAAGGTCTAGGAACTCCTCAACACTATAATACATTGAGTCTTTAATATATTCTTCAAATGAATCCTGCCAATAACCATTAGGTTGAGTAATGGTGTAACTAAAGTAAGTCCCGTTAGCGTCAGACCTTTCATAGTCTATTCTAATTATATTGCCCTCCCAAGTTTCAAATATTTCTCCTTTGTAGCTCATTTTGATTTCTTTTTTAGTTTTCTCTAATATAGACAATTTAGTTGAATTACCCAAATAACCCTTCATTTTCCCTTTTAATAGGGCTTTATAGTATTTGACTTTCATCTGGTCTAGCTCAACTTTTTCCATTTCTACTTCTTCATCATTCTCAGCTTCGGCTTGGGATTCCTCAATTGCCTCTACTTCACCATCCCACTCTATTAGCACCCCTTCAAAGACTTCTAAATTTACACCTTGTTGTGTTGTGTACTTTCCATTAGCTAGTTCTGTTGGCAAACCTTCATCGTCAATAGCAATTACCGTAGTGCCAGATTGAAAAGCCGCTTCTTCGGTAGCTATAACAACCCCGTCACTTAGTGTAATCTCTGAATAGAACTTGCGTTTAATGTTAAACCATAGCTTTTTAAAGCTCTTTTTAAAGTTTGGGGTCTTTACTTTAACACTCATTTCTTCTACCTTATCAATAAAATATCCTTCAATAGATAGACCACGAATTGAACCCTCTTTTACTTGTGACCATAACTCATCGTTTTCAACTTTCATACGGACGCACCAGCTACCTTCTGGTAAATTCAAACCATAGTGCTTTGACTTATCCATGTCGGGGTCTGTCACAATCCAAGATTCTACGACGTGAACATCTTCAACAGCTACTTCATGTTCTAGTGTGTGTTCATTTGTTCGGCTGTTCTTCATGTACATTTCACTCGCCAACTTTACCGTTTCTTTGGAAAAGAAAACGTCATATTCTTCGTCATTCATTTCGTCATAACGGGGAATATTTTTGTCTGGAATAAGAGCCGCACCGATTAAAGTACGCTTTTCTTCATCTACTTGTGCCAAAGACAACGCTTTAGTATTCTTCCCTTTAGAAAAGAATAGAAAGTTTTCTTCTATTGCTGGGAATTTAACAAGTGAAATAGCTTCTACGGGTAGCCCCATACCATCTTCACCAATTAAAAGTTCTATTAGTTTACGTTCCATACTTATCTATATAAGGTGTTTATAATATAATTTGATTGTTCAGTCTGTTTTGTGACATCTGTTGACCTTGTAGTTGTGATTGAACTACATACGCTTGGTTTAAATTAGAAGGTGAATCTAGTCTAGCAGGTAACGGTAGAGTAGTCTGCACAGCTCCACCTCCACCACCGCCTCGACTACCTCCACCAATAGAACCGCCACCGCTTGCACCTGCTTCATTCATAATACCTTTTATACTTGCAAATGTCCCCGCTATTGTTCCTAGCATAGTAGCTACATACGCAGCAAATAAAAATGGTGCGGCTGGCCCTCCTTCCTTGGAAGCCTTAGCTGCACCTGCTACCGCATTAGCCATAGCTACCGCTTGGTTTATTAATATATCTACTACCGCTAATTTCTTTTGTTGTTCGGAATTTCCTTCTGCTAGGTCGCTTAGATTACCTAATAACCCAGAAACACTATTTACCATTTTATTAGTGGCTGCTAATTTTAAAGCCTGCACTTTTTGATTCTCAGCTATTTCTTTGTCGTCAAACTTTTTATTTATAGCCTCTATTTCTAGTCTAGATTTTTCAGTCAGTTTTTTTGATTCGTCGCTGTCTGCTACTGCTAACTCTTGAAGTTTAGCATATTTATTTTGTACTGCTAGAATTTCATTTTCTTGGTCAGTGGCTAAAGCTGCTTTTAAAGTAGCTGCATCGTCTTTAGCCTTTTGGTCGTCTAATGCTGTTTGTTCAGCAGCTCTATCTTTATAGTCGTTTTCTATAGCTTCCTTATCCATTAAGTAGCTTTGTTCTAAAGCCAACTTATCTAATAATGTACCACCTCGCAAAGCAAGTTCTTCTTTAGCCGCTTCGTGTTGAATCTCAAGACTTCTTAACTCCCTTTGTTCTTCGTCTTGGATTAAACGTAACTCTGTTTGTTGTGCTATTGTAATGCGCTGGTTAGCTAACCATTTTGCGTCTGCTGCTTGTTGTTGAAGTATTCTTTTACGTTCTGCTTCTGCTTCTCTTTTTGTTTGTAAAGCCGCTTGTTCTGCATCTTTTACTGCTTGGGCAGCATCGGCTTGGTTTCCTAATTCGTCAGAAATTCTTTTATTTATTAAGTTAATCTCTGTAAGCCTTCCTTGCTGCCTTTCTTGTAATTTTGTCTTTTCTTTTTCAAACTCTAACTCTACATCAATAGCACGTTGTTTAAGAATTTTATCTTCATATTCTAAAGCTTGTTTTCCTCTACCCAACTTAACTTGGTCACGTGAATATTCTCTTTCAACATCCGTTAAAACTACACGTGCTTTTAAAGCATCTTCTACTGACTGCATTACCTCAGCTTTGTCAGATTCGTTAGCTATTAAAAGGTTATCTTTATCTATTAAGTCTTGGTATGCTTTATTAATCTTCTCTAATGAACCCTCTGCGTCTAAATCTATATTGGCTAATCTTGGAAGGGTTTTTGAAAGTTCTTCTACTGCTGCCAATCTGTCTAACTCTAAAGCATTTACATTAGTAGCAGTTTTTTTATATACTTCTAATTCTGCTGTTGTTCTTGCAAGTTGTTCGGTTTGTTTCTTTTCTACATCCGCTTGCTTCCTGCCTGCTTCTGAAGTTATGCCAAGTAAATCTGAATATTTTTGCCAGTTACCAATAACTTCTTCTAAAGCCATAATGACCACCCCAATACCAATAGCTGACCAAGCTGACTTTAAAGCCTTAAACCCTTTAGATAACCTGCCTACTTGCCGTTGAGTACCTTTAAAACCCCTGCTAAGTTTTTGTAAACTTCTTGGTAAAACTTGAGAAAATAAATCGCCAAGACCGCCCCAATCTTTTTTGCTTTCTTTTGAAACCTTTTTAGATTCTTTACCTAGCTTTTTAGTGGCTTCGGTAGCATTGGAAATTGGAGCTGTGGCTTTGTCTTCTGCCTCTACAATTATTTTTATTTTATCTACGGTAGCCATTTTGTAATATCAGTTTTAAAGTCTTAAAAAAACCCTTTGTTTTTGAATGCCTTCCGTACCATTGACTATATAGTGGGTGTCCTTTTGCCTCTATTGTCTTCATGGTTCTCACCATTTGCGGTATTGCATACCCTATTGAATTAATCCAGTATTTCATATCTTATTAAATATTAACCAATCGTCATTTACTAAATTTGCAAACATTACTTCGGTAGGGTCTAAGTTGTAAAAAATAGGGTAGACATCATCTTGGTTAATTCCAGAATCTATTTGTAACGTTGTCATCTCTAAATCAATAAACCAAGCACTTGTAACATTTGCTGCACCCGTACATGAAATAGTGAAAAAGGCTTGCTCACCATCTTTAGCTTGTTGCGAGTCAATTGTAATTACGGCACTTCCTAGTGCGTCTTTGTTTTCTGCTAGAACAGTTGTTGTCCCTACATTTCGCGCAATTGATTTTGAGCTTCTAGTTAGTCTTGTATTAGCTACCGTTCCCTGTGTGTTTTGTGTTACTGTATTTCCTATAACCCCAGCCGTCCCACCTATTTCAACAGCTACCGCTTGAACCCTAATATATATTACTGTGTCTGTCGGTATTAACCACGTTTTTATTTTTGCTTCTGTTGCCGCTAAAACAGGTGTTGCAGTTGTTGTAGTAGCTTGTAAGTTGGTTTTTATATTAGTTCCGTTAATACCTCTTTGACTAAAAAGCCTAACATTTGCAAAAGGGAAATCATTGTACGGATTGGCTGGTTTAGCATAAATATTAGAAGGCTGTATGCCTCCTACTCCACCGCCACCATTACCGCCACCGCCACCACGTCCACCAGTTATTGCTGAAGCCGTTCTTGAAACACAACTTGAATTAGTATCGTCCCAAACATATCCATGTATAACACAACATAGTTCTGTAGAAGCTACTGGTGAACCTGTTGAAGAATCCACAAAGTTTACAGTCCCATCTGTTTGAAAAGAATCGGGGATTGCATCGCAAGTAGTTGACCCAATACCTATTGGTTTATTTATAACTTTTATTAGTTTGGCTTTTGCCAAAGAATTACCGCCTACTGCAAAATTACTAATGCTTAACACACGCCAGAAACAACCATCTAAATATAAGTTGTCATTGAATTTTAAATCATATAACTCCGTGTAATTCAGGTTAATATCACAAGTCATAATACGTGCGTCACTACTGTAAATTTCACTAAACAACTGTGACCAATAGTTATAAAATGAATATTTTAAAGTAGTTCCTCCCGTTGTGCCACCGCTTATTGCGGGCGTTAAAAAGTTGTCTGGGTAGTCATAACCCCACGCTAAAGACTTTGTTGTTGTCGTAACTCCGTAAGTGTTGTATTCAGCAAAATAAGGATATTGAGAGTAATCAACCCCATATATTTCCCACGTTATACCGTTGCCAATATCCTGCATGCCGTTGTAATATGCCAGAACGGGCTTACTAGATACCCATTTTTTACCACACTCAAAAGTTCCAACAACCCCGTTCCACTCCCAAAATTTAGGTATTAAAACATTTGGCATAGACGATGGTGACGTACTGCACACATTGCTATAAACAGCGGTGTTTCTATAAGGCTGAAAAACTTGTGTTGTTGTTGCATTTTCTGTCGCAAAATCATTTTCATTTAGATATGAATATTTGCCTTTTATCCAACCTATATTTTCTTGCCACCATGTATTTGAATTGTCTTTACCTTCTGCATCTGTAAATTCAAAAGTCTTTTTCTGAAACTCTAATGTAGAATTTATTTGAATAGAATCTTGGTCTACAATTTCTGTCCAGTCTTTGTTTACATTGCCTTCTTCCCAATAGTCTGACCACGGTTCTATTTTCATAACCGTCGGTTCTTTTTGGTCACTTATTATGACTAAATTAAATCTTTCTATTATAGCTTTTAACCACTCATCTACTGGTACATCAGGGAAATTTTGGCTTACGTCAACAAAAGAAGCCGCTGAATCCCAAGAAATTAATTCAAAGCTAGTCACAGCATTTGCTCCCGTTTGAAAATATGTTATAGTTTCTTCGGATTGAAACATAACAAGGGGGCGGCAAATGTCGCCTGCGTTCATTGCTACAACAGTTTCAAAAGTAACAACGGATTCAGTATTGTACGCACATGATTGTGTATATGACTGCCCGTATTCATCCCCGTTTAAGTCTACGCGAACCGCAAAATTGTAATTGCCTGCCGTAGCTCTATCGCTTCTTACTACATTAGTTGTTTTTAATGTAAATGTCCCAGCAAAAGGAGCAATAAATGCTTCAGAATAAAGTCCGTCGGGGTCGTAAAATGGTGCTACGTTTTCAGTAAAATATATTATTGGCAACCAAATACTTGAAAACTGAGCCAACAAAGTTACGTCTTGTGAATAACCTACTTTAAACCCATAGCTAGGTCTACCCTCTACCCTTAAAGTTTCTAAAGCTAGAAACATATAAATCTTTTGTGTGTCTAAAGAGTTAAGCCACGTACTAGAAATAGTAAAACCAGCCTTATTAAATATGTATTCTATTAGATAGGCTATTCTAATAGAGGGCTTCATGTTTATAGAAAACAAAGTTTGACCTAAATCATAATCAGCATTACCAAAAATTCCAACACTAGGAACAGCTGTTGCTGAGTCAGTATTGCCTGAAGCCCCGTTGTCAGCTATTGGGTAAACTATTGTTCCATTGCCTACCGCCCCCGTTGTAATGTCGTTAGAGGTGTCCCAAGAATCTTTTATATTATCCCAAGATAAAGCATGGTCAAGGTCAGTGTCCACTGTGCCAGCATCCGTTGTAAATAGCTGTTGCCATGTAGTGCCTTTTATCGTTTCAAAAACAGAAGCCACCGATTCTAATATGCTAACCTCATAACCTTCACCACTAACTGAATACAATTGAAGCGTACCTTGCATTAACAAAATACCGTCACTTAATAAAGTACAAGTGGTTTTAGTATTTGGCGTAAATGTTCCATTTGTCACATTTGCATTATAGTAAAAAGCAAAGAATTTATTATTGCCTTTTGTCAAGGGCATTTGAAAACGAAAAGAATACGGGCTTCTTCGTGACATTGGGTCACTAAGGTCTAAGTATTGAAAGTTTAATTCAATAGGTGTTAGCGGAATGTCTAACTCAAATTGAGTTGTTCCAGTTTGTTCTGTTGCGATTAATTGAATCATGGGTTAGCTCGTCTTCTACTAATTTCTATTTTTAAAGTATAACTAACCGCCCCGTCATTTAACCCCGTCATTTTCTTTTGCTGGGTATCTAACACATAAGCCTGAACCACTCCGTTACTTGCACTCTGTCCAGACGAACCAAACAAACTATTGCCTGATAAAAACACACGCTCACTATTTAGTAATGAACGCATCATTGGATTTAATAAATCGGGATTACCTCCAATAGTAGTAAGTTCTAAAATTGTATTTGCATGAACTTTTGTACTTCTTTTGCCCCCCATCCACGATTGTTTTACATACGCATCAGCACCTACTCCATTAGCACTTAATCCATTACCTCCCGACGTTCTATAATCTTTCTTTTTAATTTCTTGCACCTCTTGTACTTTGCCTAAAAGCGGTAGGTTGTCGATACCCCCTTTACTATTCCACCAATGGACAGAAAATGTTTGGTCATCTGTAACATACTTACCACAAGTAACCCGTTCAAATCTATATTTTTTTGAAGTATGAGTATTATCTAAAGTTGGCGCACTTGAAAATTGTATGTCGTAGTGTGTCCAATCTGTATTGGAAGTTGCGCTTGGGACTGCTAGTGGTTGTGTTGTTTGAGCCTCTAAATTTGCTGTCCCACATCCGAAATATAAAAGACTTTGCGCATCTGTTAAAGTAGCTGCTGGTAATTCACCCCCCTGTGTTGAGGTATTTGTAAAATATGATTGGGTTAATTCAATCCTATCTTTATAATATGTAACAAAAATATAACTTGAGTTAGCAGAACCTACATCGTTACCATTTAAAAAAGCTAAAGCAGCCCATTGAGTATTTGAGCCATCATAAAGAATACTTGTTTTTAATTGTGTACTATTTGGGACAGGTGCAATATCAGACAAAAACAAAGCTTGGTTATTGTCTATGCCGTAAGCTGAAGCAACGGTAGAAAGTGGAGGTGAAGAAATTGTGGGGGCAAGAAACGAACCGTTGACGCACTTAACTTCTTCTGTTGCACCTGCTGGATATGTTACAACTGGTGTTGAAGTTGGTGAAGAAGATTCTTCATAGCCAAATATTAAATCGAATGTCTTTAAGGCTGAAGTATTAACACTAAATTGTTTTGTTGTTTCAGCTGTCCCATCTAACCCAAATGCCCCAAGTTGATATGGGTTGTCATCTTGCACCACGTAATTTGAAACTATGCTTTTTATATTAAAGACAGCCGACAAAGCGTTGTTTGGTAATTGTTTTAACAAAATTACTTCTACTCCGTCAAGTTCAATTTTTAATACATAGCGGAAATTATCAGGTGTTGTTGACTGACCCGTTACAACATATATAAGGTCGTCGGCTGCCCCTTGTACTCCCGTCGTAGATTGTGATATTGTGTATGCCATTAGAGGGTGATTTTAATATTATATATACCTGTCATATTTTCTTGTACAAAGGTTGCTACATCTAAACCAATAGCTTTTCCTATTAGAATTCTACTTTTTTTATAACCTCTGTCTAAAGCTATTGCATAATAATTAGACGGGGCTATTCCGTAATTATAAATTTTAGAACTTATAGCACTAACCATTTGCTTACGTTTAATAAATTTACCCTTATCATCACGTATCGCTCCAATTGGCTTTTGAATTACCCACCTATCTATGCCACCCCTTAAAGTACCTCCGCCTGTAAAATTCCCAGACCCAAATTTATAAGGGCTTTTTGGGGCTTTCTTATTAGAAATTAAGCCTTGCACTCCCTGTTCCACGAAATCCCAATACGGGGCATGACTTTCAAAATTTAACTCTATGGTTTCTTTAGACCCCTCAATAGTATAAAATAATGATTTGCTAAGATTGCCCGTAACTACTTTACCCTGTTCCTTTAAGATTTTTCGGGCATTGCTTACCACTCGCTTTCCTATCCTGTTCATTGCTTTTTGCAACCTATTCATGTGCATAGGCACACGTTCACCTGCAATATTAAGTGTTATGACTATCGCTTTAGTACGGGGCATCACATAGGTCTATGACGTTAGGCAATCTAATTTCAAATGTTGTTGACCAGCCCGTCAAAAGGTTATCAAATCTAGCTGTAAATGGGTCACACTGAAGCGGTAGCTCAAAATCCCACATACTATCTACGGTTGTATTTCCGTCATAAACTGCAAACCTAAATTTAGCCGCTACGTCTTGGAGTATTAAAAAGGTTTCTGCATATATCTGAGTAAGTAAATCATCTTGCTTTTCAATGCACATATCAGCTACTATAATCTCATAAGTAAAAACTGTCACACTAGCATCTAATTCAGCACCAGAACATTGAGCATAAAGCAAAGGGTACTTATCTACATCTAGTTTTTCCATGTCTAACCTATCTAAGCTAAACGTATAAAAACTCTTTAGTTGCTTATGGTCTGAAACTATTTGCTTAAATGTGTTATTAATATCTACGACTGTCTGCATTAGATTTTTACTTTGTCTTGTAAGTTTAAGTCTTTTTGGTAAGCCAAAAATGTTAAGGCTTGCTCTATATATATACTTTGTACGTCATTCATTTTAAGAATATCGCCTTGAGCCATTTCATAGATAAGCCCGAACCAGCCCCATTTTTTGTGGATTGCATCGCCTTGACTTTCGCCTTCTCCTTTTCCAAATAATGTTGCGTAGTGGAAATTAATTCCTTTGCGGTGTTGCAAAAAAAAACCACAGCACCAATTGCAATGTTCATGGGTAAGTCTAGCATAGCTTCCTTTCGCTCTTTACTAATTCTATAATTAGCTATTTCATATTTGTCTAGCTTTTCATCTATGACTTCCCGAAATAGAATCGCGCATAGTTTTTCTAAACTTTTAAATACACCACCTGAACACATGGTTTCTAAGTCAGCATATTCGCCAACCGTAAGTTTAGATAGGTCAGGTATAAATCCGTATTGCTGTCCCTTTAATTCAAACCGTCTTACAAGTGGCATCTTTCTAGTGAAGGGGTCAGGGTCTTCCATTAGCCAGTTTAAGGTAGCTGACGCCCTCTCTATTGAATCCCAAGTAGCATCTTGTAGTGCATTAGGTTCTAAGCCTGCAAGTAGCTCTATGCACCTTCTCTGTGCGTTATAAGCGTCGTTCTCTTTTTCATACATTGCCCACAGTTTCATGTATTGCCCTACTGTGATTTCACTAAAGTCGTCTGGTAGTGTTACTTTCATTGTATTGTATAGCTTCCTTGTTTTCTTAATAGCTTGTTAAGACAAATATAGCGCACCGCGTCCACCGCATGATTCCAATTATCGACGGGAATTGGCAACGTCCTATTATTTTTATCTTGCTTCCATTTATAGTTTCTAAACTCCTTTTGTACGTTTAGGCTAGTGTCCTTAATATGAATTTTATGCCTGCGTAAAAGGTCTATCCCTATGCGAATTGAATCCGCGCCCTTCTTCGCAGGTTTGATATTAAACCCCCCCTGCCCATCCCCTCTATGAATTTCGTGAATAGCTTTTGGTTCTGCTGAATCAGCTATAATTTCTTCGTGCCTAGTTATTCCAATCTCTCTAAATTTAGCCATGATGTCCGTATTGGTCATGCCACCAGAATATAGAAATTCCTCTATGTATAATTCATTGCCACGAATCCACACCTTCACTAAAGCTGTTGGGTCTGCACTAAATCCCCAATCAATACCCCATGCCAAAGGCTTACATTCTTCTGGTAACTCGGTGTATATACTACTCTCAAAAATAGTAGCTCTACTTTTACCCCTCTCACCTAATCCGTATATCCTCCAATAGTCTTCGTCTGTTGTTTTCAATAGCTCAATCTCAGCTATAATATCCTTATCTAAAAAAGGGTTATCTAAGTATGTGCTTTTAAAAAATGTACAATCTTCTCTTGGAATGATTTCGTCATATATCCAATGAAATTCGTCACTTGGGTTGTAGTCCATAATAATCTTAGACATCTCTCCTCCCGTTCTAAGTGAAATTTGTCTGTACGTTTCAAGCGAAAGCTCGTTTGCCTCATTCAAAAAAGCTATATTTCTTTTAGCTCCACGTAATTTTTGGGGCTGGTCTGTTGAAATATACTCCCACATATTACCAAATAGATTGTATGTGTTTTCGGTCTTGTTATGGTCACGCTCGTCATACCATCCTTCATTGTGTAGTATCGTTAAAAAGTCCCTATAAACTGACGCCCGTAACGACGGGAAACTTTTTCTTACTACGGTAATTACTAAACCTGCATTTCTATTCTCATAGCATAGAGAGCAAAGCACGTTTAAAATAGACCACGTTTTTCCGCTGCGCGTCCCCCCTTGGAAGCAAGCTACTCTTGTATCACATCCTATAAGGTCGTAGTATGTTTTAGGTTGGTCTGTCATTCTTAAACCAAGAAGGCGGTTGAACTGGTTCGTTTATTGTCAACTCGGTTTCAGACTGCTTAGGCATAAAGTAAGGCAATAGACTTGTGTAAGCCTTTAAGAATTTTTCAAGGTCTTGCTCAATAAGAATATCTAATGCTTCCGATACGTGTTGCATTTTGCCCTTCATCATATCATCAAAAAATTCCTTTTGTGAGGTTGTTACCTTATTCTTAACCCCTTTGGGTCGTCCTTTTAAATTTCCTGATTCACCTTTTTTATATCCCATATCACTGTATTTTACTGTTCTTTTCAGTCAATGCGTCTAAGTTACAAATCTTTCTTAACCACTTACCTATTTGTTTTTGTGTAGGTGCATAGCTATTTATTGGGTCTATCTTATTCATTTCGTACCTCCACCATACTACATAGTCTGCTTCCTCCCAACAATATCCACAAAGGTTATCTTCCCTTACTTCCCTTCCACAGCAAGAACTTCTTAATTCATCGCCCGGGTAGTTATTATAGTCCTCGTGCATATCCTTCTGCCATCCTTTTAAAGAAAGTTTTCTGTCTATCTTTTAGTGTGTACTTAGCTACCGTAGTAGTAGAACCCCACCGTGTTTTTACTTTAATATCTGAGGTTGTTATATTATAACCTTCACTACGAAGTATGCAAACGGTAGCTGCTAACCTTGTATTGCCTAAATCTCTAATTGCTTCTAATGAAGTTATAGAATTATGGTCTTCAAAGTATTTTAATAGTCTTGTTTTGTGTGAGCTTTTCATATTAGTTTTCTTCTATTTTATTTTTAAAGTGTTGTATTATCGCTTCGGTTTTTTGCTTATAGTGTTTCTTAAAATCCCCTTCACTTCCGTCTTGCTTCCATAGTATATACAAAACGTTTCTTAGGCGTTGTGATTGTGATTTTGGTTCGTCATAAAGGTCTAAATCTATATTGTCTAATTCGTCTACTTCTTCCGCATTCATCTTTTCTTCACCTCTGAAATACAGAATGCCAAATTGCAATAACATCTGGTCAATCACCATAATTTCTTGCGAAGTCTTTTCCTGCGTTATAAACCTAATAGAAACAGTCCCGTCTTTTTTTCTATTATAGCTGTCAAAAATTACAGAACAAAGGATTTTACTCATCGCATGATGCTTCGTATGCCTTTTGTAGCTCTAACATCCTACCCTCTACACATGAACCACAATTAGTTTTTTTGTGCATCTTATTGAATGTTTTAAAGTAAAGGTCTATTACCTGTATCTGTGTCCCTCTTTTTAAAACGCCTTTGTGTAAAGCTGGGGCTAACACTTCTACCCATAGTTTCTTATCTTCTTCGTTAAATGGGTTAAAATATGCGAACCGCTTATTTAGATAAGCCTTGCGCTTATCGCAACCACAATCTTCGCCTGCTATTTTGGTTACTATTTCCTTTACTACATCTGGTATTAGGTTTTCAATAGTGTCACCTAATCCTTTTTCTATTTTCTTTGAGGTGTTCTTGCGCGGTCTTGATACTTTTGTAGAGCGTATTTTTCGAGATTCCTGTGGCATCTGATAATGTTTTTAATGAATGTGAATGCAAATAATATGACTTAAACACTTCAGCGTCAAACCATCTAATTTCCTGTAAGATACGAAAAGCATCTTCAATTTGGTTTTCAATGTCTATTTGTGTTGTTGTGTTATCTGAGTCATCAATAGCTTTTAATATTTCAATAGGGTATTTGTGAGCTATTTTTTCATTGGTTTTTTTATATTTATAGTAGAACCTTGAAGACTTGCTAAAACCACAAATTGCCATAGACCTACACATATAGCTCATAAGTTCATTGCGCTCACAAATTGGTTCATATTTTTCTGTGTTTTCTAAATATGATAAAGTCAAGTCATTTAATAAGTCGCCTGCGTAATCTTCACCAACATACCGCTTTGATACATTTAACAAATAATCATAGTTTTCTTCTATAAATTTATTTACGCATCCCACAAGTCATTGTATTTTTTAGTGTAGAACTCTCGCATTTCTATAATTTCGGACGTACTGTATTTACGTATTTGATTACTTATAATAACTATCTTTTCGGCTGTCCCTTCACCATAGTCTTCGTCTAACCTCCTACCATAAGCCCAACTCATTCCTTGCATAAACAAATTGCATTTAGGACATTGGGGTTTACAATTGTACAAATCGTTTTCTTCATCGTACAACCACCGAGTAGAATATTTTGCCCTTGTAACAAAATGCCCGTTGTGTAATTCACTGGGTAATTTTTTACAGCCACACGTATAACATTCTTGAAGCCCGTCTTTATCTAAATTACTAAACCTCACATATTTACTTAATGCTTTATCTAGCTTTTTTATTTCTTTTGACCTCTTTACCACCTTACAATTATACGATTTTTTTGTCAATCATTAGCATCCATTTTTCTTTTTAGTCTTGCTCCAGCTCTATCAAACTCTCGTTTAGGTGGTTCTTCTTCTAACACATCTTTTAAAAATTCACCTAAAGGTTTGTAATCACTTGAACGGTGTAGGTCTGAAACTTCCCAATCATGTTTCTTTTCAGTGTGGTAACGTTCCATAATCTCCGTCCTAACTTCACCCTCATACCTGCATATAAATTCTAAAATCTCTGGTGTTTTTAAACGTTCATATAGTTTTCCAAATTTTCCTTTACGAATCATATTGAAACAGGTACGAATTTCTTCCAACTTTATAGTTGGATGGTCTTCAACTATTGAATTACAACAGAAGATAAGTTCTTCATCTCCTGAAATAGTTGTTTTAGCATCTAGTTCTTTTATTAATCTTCCCACTTCTGACATAATCCAGCCCCTAACCATAGCAGGGTTTTCTTTTATAGCTGCCTTAATGTTCGTACCCTCTTGCCATGCTTTTGCAGGTGTAAGGTTTAGGCTTTTATCCTTCAGTAACAAAACGCTCAAGGGCGTTAGGGTCGAAGTTTCCTTTATTAAATCCTTTTGCTCTGTTTTCATTTGTGTGTGTTAGTTTTCTTCTTTTCCAATTTCTTGCGGTTGCCTTCCAATCCTTTATAGAATTACCGCCTTTTAATTTCCAGCCTGTTTGTTCATACCAATCATAAAATTTACTTGCCTCTTGCGAATCTAGTTCTAATTCTTTAAAATATTCTAAGCACTCTCCCTCTGTTGAGGGTCGCCCTATCTTATTTGTATTAGTAGTTGAATTAGTCTTTGTATTAGTATGGCTCACTGTGGTGAGGTTAGTAGCCTCATTCTGGTGAGGTGAGTAACCGCCTTCTAGTGAGGTAGCTAACCGTAAAATTCGACGTGTTACATTGCCGTACCCCTCCCTGTCCCTATATACATATCTCATTTTTACAAGACCCCTTAAAGCCTTTTCTACCCCGCTTTCAGAAATTTGTAGGTGTTGAGCTAAATGGTCGTTAGAAACAAAACAAGGTAAATTGTTTTTACTAAAGCTGTCAATCTCTATTATCATTAACTTTTGTGTCCAAGTTAATTCCTTGTTTAAATATATTGTGGACGGAATCCACACCCCTTTGAAGTTCCTTTTCATAATTTGTATTTTGTTTCACCTGTTCTTCTATTTAGTTCTAATCCTATTCTATCAATCTCATTGCCATATTGAGCGTGTTTAACGTCTTTAATATCCGTATATACATACATGAACATTAAATACTTTCTAAGCCTTTTAAGGTCTTCTATTCTATTCTCTGAGAGCTTTAACATCTTCCGCGCGTTCTGTTATCATATTAAGTAAGTCATCTGGTTCTGTGTCTGACCACTTTGAAAGCTGTGGCAAATACATAAACAACCGTTTGGGGTCTGTATTATACCACCTATTCACGGTGTTTTTACCTAATCCTAACGCATCATTCAATTTTGTATGCGTGCCAAATTTAACTTTAATCCAAGTACCTAATGTCATATTATAATTTTTTTAATTGATTAATTAATGTTTGAGCAAAAGACCGAAGCCTTTTAAAATACTCATTTCGTGTTTCTTCTTCACCTATAAATTCAAGGTGTATTAAGGCTTGTTCCATTGCCCACATTTTTACATCTAAATCTTCTGTGGGCTGGTCTAGTTCATACTCAACTGGTGAGTAGTCTGGAAGGGTTGCTTTCATCTTTCCCATTAGAATGGCAATTCGTCTTCGTCTGCCATTTCTGAAGCCCATCTAGCTTTGACCGCATCGTCTTGGTGGAATTTTGGAAATGTGTCACGGGCGTTTAAAATAGTTTCTGCAAGTACGCACATATCTTTCATGTACTCAACTACTGAATCTTGATTTCTAGCTGGCAAAGAACCCATCATAGAAATAGCTTGACCCATAGCCCAAGAACGTTCTATAACTACACTTCTATCGTCACCAACTGTAAAGGATTTTTTAGAAAACTTCCCTTCTGAATCTGGTCTTCTTACTTTCCCCCAAGAACCGTAGCTATTTGTTCCAGCTATTTCATATTCTACTTCATCCCCAATAGAAAATGGTGAGGTTTCTGTCTTGTGGTTAGCACTCACTTCTACGTCATTATCAAAAACGTAGAGCTGTTTAAATAGTCTACCATGTTGACCGTCGTAGTGACCGTTCCCCGTAATGTGTTTAATTTTTGCTATCATAATTATTTTTTTAAAATGTTTTCTTCAACTGTTTTTTCTAAATTTTCATAACCTAATTCACTAGACAAATCGTCTGCTATATTTGTGATGTCAATTACGTGTCCCTTTATATGAAGTTCTATCTTTTGAATCTCATGCCCCGAAGGGTCTTTTGGTTGGTCGTAATCCACAAATGAACCTTCACCCCAACACTCATAATGCACTTCTATGTGCTTATCTTTTTCTAACTCTATGGTAAAACTGTCTTTCATTATCTACAAGCGTTAAATGCGGTTTCTATTTTAGTTAATTGGTCTACTTCTTTTTGAAGCTCCTGTTTCCTTTCGTGAATTCTCTTGTCTAATTCTATGCTGACTTTAATAGAAAAACTTGATAGTTCTTCAATTGAAAAAGCGTCAATTATTTCTTGAAAATTTATATTATAATCTTCCATTTCTTTATTTATTTATGATTTAACAGTATAATGAATTAGGTATGCTTTCTTCTAATTTTCGTATTTTCTCGATATGCTTAAACCATTTAAGAGTTGTAGAAGCTTCTTTTACCATGTTATCCCAATCTTCTTCGTTTAAACATTCACCAATTGATTGTCTTAAACCTTGAAGTTGGTAAAGCATATCATCGTTGTAATTGTAACCACCATGTTCATTAAAAATATGATAACATTGGTCATTCATTTTTACTACGTTTGACATCAATTTAGCCATAGTAGAACTTATTGTATCGTTTTCCATTTTGATTTGAATTTATAGGTTTTTAATCTCTTGGTGAAGCTGCACCTGTGCGCTGCTTGATAAGTTGCTTATTAGCCACTCTATTTTTGATAGAGCTGTGGGT
>TARA_R110000803_G_scaffold25416_1_pt1 | contig 16363 bp, 19 predicted proteins | sample TARA_R110000803 | Tara Oceans TARA_R110000803 (sample SAMEA4397772) | marine metagenome | biome: Polar Biome; feature: [SRF] surface water layer (ENVO:00010504); material: water (ENVO:00002006), including particulate matter (ENVO:01000060) such as... | depth 5 m | reverse complement strand
ATTCTGACGAATGATCCCCGATATTGGTCGTGTTGTATTTTGATTACACGCCCCGTGAATTGATTTGTGACTCGGGTGCCTTTTTTAGCGACAATATCTACACCCAAATGAAAGCTGTGGTATGGATGTTTAAGAGTTAGATCTTTATTGATCTTCTTCCCTTTTTCCCACGTTCGCTTTCCATATCGCGAAGAGATATGAGACTCGCTCGTCGAAATAGGGACAAGACATACTGCACTTTGTGCTGATAATACTAAGATTACTGCAAGCATTATATCACCTCATTTCTCAGTGATATTATAACCTACAGTAATTCAATTTACACAAGTTTTTGTAGTGTCTATTCGTTTTTATCTTCGTTTTTATATAGCTTTGGAGCTTAGTCGACTGGAGTGTCTTTTTTTAGCTGCCTCACCATCGGAAGGAATTTATCTACTACAGCGGGTTGTGATGAATTTCTTATTGCATCTTCTATTGCATAATCTGGGATGTTACTGAAATCTGGTTTACCTATGACTTCTATAACTTTCTTGACGGCTGCCATTAATTCCTCTTTTGTCATGTTTTTTTGGCCGTTCGTCGCGGCTGCAAATGCAATTTTGAAAGCTTTTAATTTTTGTGATTCAGGACTGGAGGGTTGTGCAGCAACAAGAACTTTTAGATCAGCTAGTGCTTGGCCGGCTGTATTTCTATTTTTAGGCTTAATTGCCCAGCTATGGAGTTTTCTAATCGCATGGGCGTGCTTGACAGGATCAAATTGCTTTGCTGTCTCTTTTCCCTTAGCTTTTTGCCAAAACCAGACGCCATCATCATTTACAGCATACGTGTATTTTTTATCATGCTCATCAATTTCAGTTGCGTCGGAAGGAACTGTACTTTTAGTTTCATCTTCATCTGATTCTTGCTCATTCAAAGAATTCACCTCTTGAAGTATAATTCCGCGGAGTTGCTTAGCAGTAACTTTTACAGATTTTGGCTCAGATTTTGATGCCTCTAGCTTTGAAATCTCTTCAGAAATCATTTGACGAAGTGATTCATGTGTTAGCTTGCTCATTTAATTGTGCTCCCTTTGCATCTTTAAAGTGTAGTGCTATGTCTATATATATGACTTGATTGTAGATAGTTCAATAAAATTGAGTTAAATCTAATCCTCTTTCGGAAGCTTCGTCCAGATAAACCAGCGGGTCATACCCAGACTCATCCTCACTAATTGATTCCCAAGCGTTTTTAATCCCTGCACCCAAGCTAAACTTGGGCGACCAGTTAGTTTCATCTCTGAACTTCTTTGATGATAGACGATGATTGCCCAGGTAGTCTGTCTCAGGATGCCAGTTAATAATGCTATCAAGATTTTTACCTGATATATCGGCAATCATCTCTGCAATCTCAGCTGTATTATACGGGTTTTCTGCTGAGACATTATAGTCTGTTCCCCACATGCCCTTGTGGATTGACAAGGCTACTGCATCACAATAATCTGTAACGTGCATATAGTCTTTGATCTTCGCCGGATTGAGGAACATATCAATATTCTGCCTCCCGGATTTCGCTGAGTACAGTGTCTTTGATATCAGGGAGTTCATATCCCCGACTCCACCGTATGCAAAGAGAGGACGAATAATATTGAACGTAACTTTGGAACCCATTACGACATATTCTGCTGCTAGCTTTTGAGCGCCATACAGCGTTGTAGGCAGCCTTGCAGAACTCTCATAGATCATCTGGTGTTGATATGCCGCAGTTTCATAGATTACTGACGTGCCCATATATGATACTGCAATATTTGCATTCTTTGCTGCTTGACAAATAATATGGGTTCCAGCTACATTTGTTAGTGAGGCTTCATTTGGATTGAGTGCGACGACATCAGTCCCAACCACCGCTGCATTATGAATAATGACATCAATTGCTTTTTCTTTTAAGACCTCTGCCCAAAGCTCAGAGTTGTTTTGATGGACGCAGGGCTCTCCGGTGGGTAAGCATACCATTCTCTCATGATTTAAAAGCGGAACAAAAGTATGGCCCAAGCTCTTGATAGACGCTGGCAGATTTCGACCAATGAACCCTGCTTCACCTGTGATTGCAATTCGCATGTGTCTACCAGAAGTACATTAGTGAGAAGTTAGGAATTGGACGCATACCCATAAACATAAATTGCTTATTAGCATATCCGACCTGAATAGCAAGGGGAAGTTCGAATGAAACTGCAAACTGCTTCCATCGACGTTCAAGCCCGACACCCGGACCAAATGACGTCATAAGAAACTCTTCTTTTTCACCTTGAACTTCTTTGTCTTCACAATTACCGTTGTCGTCACAAACACCTTCCCAAGTAATCCCATCGTCTTTGCGATATAAGGTTGCAATACCTAGCGACCAATATGCTCGGCCCCAGCTGCTTGTATTAAGCGTTTTAAATCTCGTTGCGCCCAAAAATATAGTTGAATTTAGATTTTCCTCAACAATAGGCAGAGCTGAAACTTGCCAGCCTGTTCCGTTAGAAAGTTGTCGGCTATAGGCTAGCCCTACGCCATAAGTCGAGCCAGCTACAAAACCGAGTCGTTGTTCGTCTGCTTGCGCAGTATTTGCAGTCAATAAAAGAACTGCGGCGATTGATAGTGCTTTAAGCATTATTTTCTCCTTTAATTAAGTCTAGAATTCTTCACACGTTGGTTCTTGCGGATCACAATCAAGCGTCTTAGCCCAAAATGTTTCTGCTGGGTGTTGTTTGTGAACGCATGATATCATTAATGACAGCATGAAGAATGATAAGACGAGTTTCACCTACTGCGTGTTTCCAGTATATTGCTCAAATACAAGCTCATTAGTGTCAGTGCATAGCTGGAGATACTTTGTTAGTTCCTCACGTGTGGTGTTGACTGACATACCTGCCTCACTAAGCATAACGTTGAATTTTCCCTCTGGCAAACCTTCTGCGAAGAATGCTACAGGCTTATTGATCCCGTATGCATATCCAGCTTCCCAAATCGTTCCCAAATCTTTAGCTTCAGTATTACATAAAACAAAATCAGCCCATTGAATCTTCTCACAATTGACGTCAAAAATTCGAGTTCGATCCTCTTGCGTTGCATTTGGATTGAGAACAAAGAAATCCTTCGGGCTGAAATACTCATGTCCCGTCTCTGTCAATGCTGTCTTCATGAATTCAACTTGATCGACCTGCTTGGGGTTGAAAAATGGTGATGCGATATAGACTTTCATTTCTGTTTTGATCCTTTCAAAGATTTGTGAATGAAATATAATAACCCAATAGCAAACCAAAGGAAAATGCTAAAGGTATAAGTGTAAAATAGAACTGGTTTCTTCTCTGCTCATCCTGAATTGATTTGAATAAAGCTAATACGATCATTTGTCCAACATCGCCGTCATCTTCATCTATGTCAAATACAAACTCTTCAATGATCTCTTCTTCATCTTCGGGATTTTCGGGATTCTTATCTTCTTGTGACAATTAATGCTCCTAAATTATGATAACTTTCATATTCACATCGATATTTTTCGCTATTGAATACTTCTCGAACAATTTTTTCCATACTGCCGCTGTTGCCTGTGATTATTCGATACGGAACATGATTATTTTTTAGCCAGCTAGTTAAAACTTTCTTTGCGTATTCATGCCCCAAGCCGTGAAGATCAAGCTCTTTTATTTTCATGATATAATTTGATTTTTACATCTAGACTTGCTTGATCGGGCAATCCAAGAAAGGCCTTTGCCTTCAATGACTATTGAATCATACATTGTTACATCTTTCTTGGCAATGGGATGTAAAAATTGCTTCCAAACAATTGCCTCATTATTATCAAGCTCCTTTTGGCTTGCTTCTCTCAATCCTTTGTTGATATCATCAGTAGACTTTCCCTCATCAAAGAGGCTGAATATTAGCTTTCGTCGGGATTTTGTATCTTTATTGACAAATGGCATTACCGTCCCATCAAATCCTTATATTCAGTCTCGATGTCTCGGATTTGAGATAGCAAACTATTCCAATGCTGGCGAAACTTACTGTTTTCACCTGTTTGATCTGCAGCAGGATTGGTACCAGTAACATCATCACGCTCTGCATGATAAATCGTATCCTCAGGATGGTATTCAATCTTTGCATCAGTATCAGCATCAGGCCAGTAAAGATTAGTTCCAGTGCCTGAACGCATATTTCGAACGTAGTGCATTGCTGGGCCGGTTAGAACACGAGCGCCAATAGACGCTGCTGCTTCTGGAATTACCTTGCATACAGCTAGAGCCATTTGAGCAGCCATAATATTGTCTGCAGCAGGTTGAATTTGCTTGTCACATCGCTGCTTGATGAAGCCTATTAGATCTTTTAGATTGAACCTGGCATAATAGAATGTCTCAATGGCACGAGGAAGAATTGTGCGTGCATCCATAATTGAAATTTTGCGTGAATCAATCATATCAGAATATAGCTGCTTGCTTTCTTGCACGTTCTTTTGCCAGCGATCATATAGCTCTGGACTGTTTTGCACAGCAGCAGGAACCAAAACTCGTGAATGTGATTGCCAGCGGTCACCCGTGCATTGCGCTGCAAAAGTTCCTGCTCGATGGCGAATCAAATGTGTTACAGTCTGAAGATCGATGCCCGACACAAGGAATGTAAAGCTCATAGCCTCCATCCCAGCCGGAAGGGCACGAAACTGGAGAACCTCTTCAAGCGTCTCGCTTAGTTCACGCTGAGTGGCATTCATCGGATCTGTTTCCTCAGGCGTATCTGCCCAGGTTGCCTTAACGTATCGATATGCAACGTTTCTAATTTGTTCTGCTGTTGGATGATCAACTAGCTCAACTTTAAGTGCGTCAAGATCGTTGATGAATTCTGTTTGTGGTACCTCCCCGAAGCGTAATTGCATTGGAAGAGTCACAGGCGTCAAGTTTAAGTTTTGTGGCAAAGTAGCCTCCTTGTTAACTATAATAGATTATATGTTATCAGGAGATAATGTTCAAACGTGGTTTGAATCAATTACAGCAGTCATTGATTGCTGCCCAGTAAATTCAACTTCTTCGACACTGATCTTCATGTCGCCCTCTGGGTCAGTAATGTGATGCAGTACAAATTGTGTACCAGACATATCAGGATTCGTTTGTGCTAGCAGTTTAACAGCAGCAATATTCTTGGGTGAGTCCTCAAAGAAGTGAAGAATTCTGGGCTTATATGACTTTACATATCCTTTGATCTTGTCAACTTTTGCCTGCGGGTTTGATGAGTTGACTGTATCAATAATCTGCAGCCTAATACCCATTGTTCTTAAGAAATCTGCAATAGGCTGTTGAGCTTTTGGCCCTCTGGCTGTAAGAATCGAAGCAGCGTCGACGCCACACATGGCAACATCTCTGAGTATGTTCATGAGTGGAGTAACCCTAGGTTCTTTGACGACATCAAACTCTGTGAAGTCAAATGATTCTCCGGGAGCCTCATCATAGATTGCGTATTCAGCAGGAGTCAGTGTTCTAATCTTTTTTCCGTCTTTATCCAAGACGATTACATTTGAATTAGTTATAGCTAGCGTTTCATCAAAATCAAAAACGGCGAACGTATCGCAATCAGGTTTTAACTCAGGGTTGACAACCCTTGTGGTTTCTCTAATTAATCTTCGTAACTCTTTGACTGTAATTTTGATCATATACTAAATATTCTCGAGTTAGAGAATTGTTTCACCGCATCTCTTAACTCTTCACCGTTTTGGTACATGACTACGTTATCAACACCAGATAGCTCTCCATTGTATGACTGGATGGGTGCAGCAACTTTTATTCCATGCTTTGCATATTCCATTGCATGTTTGGAAGAATCGTCTATAGCACAAACTATGGAACCCTGGTCATAATACTGGCTGTTTGCTGCCCAAATCATTTTTTCAGGTGAGAAGTCGATCTTGTGAAATTTGAGACCACTGTTTTCGAGCCAGCTATAAGTGTCATACCGACATGTCTTATTCCACGATGGGCGAGCTGTTAGAATCTGGATCCAATAACCTTGATCATATAAGTCATTCAGTACTTCAATTGTTGATGTTGTAGCTTTGAGACCCCTAAGGAAGCGCTGGTCAATAAAATCTTGGAATAATTGCTCAGGATTATACTGATCTTTTGGAATCCCATTGGTGAAATAATATTCAGAAGACTCTGGGTCTACGCTGATTCCTTCAAATGAGTTTAGGTAGTCACTGTATCCTTGGCGGAACTCAACAATAACATCGTCTGCATCGACCAGAATTACGGGTTGACCTTCCCACTTTTGAGCATTCTTGACATACTTGACTTGGAGATAGTTCTCCTTATCATCGAATGCTTGCGCAAAATCCTCTGCTGAAAAGCCCCATAAGTTTAAAATTGCAAGGAGATATCGAAAGACATCTACGCCTTCAAACAAGATGCTATTTTCAACTACTTGCTTTCTGTTCTGTTCATGACTCTTAAAGTTAATCTCACTAACTAGAGACGAAACCTCTGCATGAAGAGCTAATGCATATTCCTGCGTCAGAGATTCTTTCTCTTTACTTGATATCTTATCAAAGTCATGAAATAAAGATGAAAATTTGCGCTGGGTTTCAAATAACTGCTTTAAATCTAATTTATCTACCATGCCTAAATCATATAGTACATCTATTGAATGTTCAAGCTGGAAAGATCAGGATGCACCAGCTGTCATAGCCAGACGCATCCATCCACTCCCAGTCCATAATAGAGTGAAGCTGGCTCCTTCGGGTGTTCCTCCTACCCCTGAGCCCGGGACCGTGATAGTCGCAGACGACGGGATGGGAGTTGACGGCGAGAAAAGCATTAATCCGGTGCTGGCGGCGCCTGCACTGCCGTCTAACGCATCTGTAATAATGCAGACGGTCAGTATCTGGCCGGCGCTGTTGCCGTCAGGGATGGTACAAAGGTGAAGACCTTCTAAAGCCCCTGAAGTTGGTGTGGTAGCCGAAGATGCAGTGACCAAAATCGTTCCAGCACCGACTACTGATGGATCTAGAGTTGAAGTGGTCCCACTGCCCAGATTGAGCGAAGCAACCCCTCGAGCAAACTGCTTATTAGCGGTGACTGTGCCGGTGCTCGCATCAACTGTGAGAGCCGTTGCTTCTGTACTTCCGGAGACAATATTAAGAGTGATGTCCTTGTCAGCCACCCGGTTGGTGATCTCAATGTCCTCATTAGTAGAGAAAGCGATCTCTGCCTCACGTGAACCTGCATTATGGAACACTATGCTGCCTGAGGTTCCTGCATCTTTCTCGATAATGAACTCAGTGTTGGCAGTTCCGTTATCAATATGAAGCAAGGCATTTGGCGAGGTTGTTCCTATGCCAACTTGACCGTCAGAGTCGATTACGAAAAAGTCTCCACCTTGATCAGAATTTGCACTATTTACTTCGAGAATGTTGACAGTAGATCCCGGATACTTTCCGATGCCTAAAGCGCCATATGTTGCATTAATTGGAGCAATACTAAATCGTTGTCCCAAGAATATGCCGCCGGCTTGGGTTGTTCCGCCGCTGGCATTAAATAAAACATTCCCGTTATTTACTTCGAACCAAGATCCTTCTGCGGCTGATCCTACTTCGAATACTTTCCCATCATCACTTATAGCGAACGTAGCATCTGGTGTTTCTGTCCCAATGCCCACTTTCGATTGACCTGCTGAACCTGTAACAAAAAAGATAGGATTATCGATTGTAGAATCTGGATGATCAATTCTAAACAACACGCCAGGAGTCGATGATGATATATGAAGTAAAGCTGTGGGAATCGTTGTTCCAATCCCTATGTTTCCGGAACCAGACACATACAATGTAGAAGCACTGCCGCTTGTAGATATTTGCATAACATCGTCATTAGTTGAGGTGTCAACATGAAAATGAGCGCTTGGTGTAGATGTTCCAATTCCCATGTTTCCATCTGTGGCAATAGTAAGTCTTGCACTATGGTCTGTTCCGTTACCTGTGGCAATCTGGAATGGCCTAGCAGAAGTGCCGCCCCCGTAGCTAGAATCCAAATACGGAGTATTCGCAATAGATCCGTCGAAAGTTGCTTCTGCATCGCCTTCCAATGCAATCGTAAATAACCTATTATTCATCGACACTGAGCTAAGCCCATCTTGGAAAAAAGCAACATACGGGTTGTCACCCTCGCCTGAATTGTCGTTATCAGCGCCTAATCGTATGCCAACATCGCCCTTGCCTTCTATCCTAAGAACTGCGGCGCTATCTGATCCCGACATGTGCAACAGGTGCAAGGGTGCTTCGACATACCCTATGCCTACTCGTTTGTTTGTGTCATTTACTATTAAGGTCGAGGCGCCGGCAGTGACGCCACCATTGTTATATTGAACTTGAGTATCAGACCCTGCAGGAGAGCCGATTCCGAGATTAGTAGGTGCTACCTTCTTCAATGCTGAGTCGGTAGCATCAAAGATGAGCAGCATATCATTGGTTGTGTCAACAGTCGTGATCGCTGTCTGACTGGAGACAGCTTGCGCATTTAACTCACCCTTTTTGATTGAACCCGATGCAATATCGACGGAATCTATCGACTCGTCTTTTATCTGAGTTCCCTTTAATTCTGTTCTTCCCATTGTTAACTCCTAAATATCACTTCTTCGTCGGCGGCTTCCTTTTGCGCACGATTCTTATAACCAGCTGAATTAAATAGATTCTCGCAGATGGCATCTTCAGTCGCAGGAATGGAAGACACAGCCGGATCATCAAGCAACGTCTTTGTGTGTGATCTAACTATCCTCTTCTTGCAGTTATTGATCTTTCCCAACACTGCCTTTTCAATCCAATCTTGCACGTCTAGCAAGTGGTCCTCTAAAATCTTTTTCTCAAGTTCTGTCATGTTTGTAGTAAAGCTTGTCACATTAATCTCCTAACCTAAAAGGTATCCGTGAAACCAGGAATATTGGGAGGCTCCTCCGACGATATCCGCTTGAGTTACTCCTCCGCTTCGATCTAGTGTTATATATGCTGTGTCGCTTGCATCCATATCTGCTACAACAGTATTTTGAAAAGTCATCCTACCATCGGAAGAAAGAAGCAAGCTCGTAGGAATAAATGGGGCATAATAGTTCCTGTTAGACGTTAAAAGCTTGAGCCAATAATAAGATGCAGCAGAATCGAGGCTTGAAACATCTACACTATATGTTAGAAGATATTTTCCTGTCACCGGCGCTGTAAAAGTGCCGGTGGTGGTATTAAAATCTGATCCTACATCAAAAGCTTCAGCATTAAAAATGATCGTTCCGTTATCCGCAATATTATACTGATACGAACTCCGGTACGCACTAAAGCAAGGCTGGTATGGGTACGTGATCTGGCCGGCCGCATCCAGGATAAATGCAGGGGCTGTCGCCGCCGCCGTGGTTCCCATCTTAAAACTATCGCCATCACCGTCGTCGATGCCCATGGTGAGTTTTTTCACGCCGCTGAGGGCGAAAGCTAACTGGGGATCACCGTCGGTAGCAGCATTACTAATCTCTAGTGTGGTAGTGGCATCGCTGGATTCAATGTCAACATCAGCGTTTAAGTTTAAATCTGGCGGTAGAACTTTTGTAACGGGCATAGATATCTCTCTCAATATTATTAAATATCAAGATTAGATCAATAATCACCATTTACTCTATCTAGATTTTTTCGGTTCTTGTCGCAAAATGCATCAAAGAACTCTTGTGGGTTATATCCCATTAGAATTAATGCTTCGAGCTTATAGGTGAAATCATCTACCATTTCTTCAAGAAACTCAGATCGATTAAACTCTTTGGTTTCAGTGTGTTTGTGAGGCTTCCAGTTCTTAAGGTGTGCCAGAGCTTCAAAAGCCTCTTCTGTTCCACGATGGATGATATCCCTGATGAACTGTTGGGCTTTCTTATCGCTTGGATCTACAGGCCATTCTGGTAACTTCTCTTTTTTGTCAGACAGATCCTTCATGAACTCTTCTTGAAGATGAAAGATGCAGTCTAATCGATCTGTGCGGCTCATGTGATTCCTATGCGAGTGATTCTACTTCTTCAACCATACGATTGTCATTATCCTGTGTTCGCTTTAGATATTCATTGCTTAGCGTAATCTTGTCTTCTCCTCGGGCAACATTAAGTTCAATTGCACGAATATGATCTACAATGTCAGTTCCGGTTAAAAGGGCACGCTGGAGCGATCTTGCTACTTCTGCTACTACTTCATCGTCGAGTTTATATGTTTTCTTTGCCATTGTAATTTCTCCATGTGGCGATTAGATTTCATTATATTATACCCAGTCGAAATGTTTACTCAGGAATACAGTTCCGGAGCCCACTAAGGAGCTCCGGAAAAGTAATATTAACAAACTATCTATTAATTATCCGCAGTGATATGTGACACCAACGAATGCTTTTTTATAAGCTTGTCCATTATGCATAATTGCTTCGCACTTATATTTTGTAGAGCTAAGATCGAAGTTGCAGTCCATTGTGATTTTTGCTACAGTATAGTTGTGAAGAAGATCATCAACTTGTTTCATTCCGTAGCCCGGGATCTCAGATGAAGTGATGTAATCACCGTTTTCGATGTTACCTGCAATATCTGTGATCCACATGGCACCTTCGCCTACTGAATTTACAATTACACATTCATCGCCTGATTCTATCTTTTGATACGTTCCAAATGCACCGTGCTGGAATTTTCTGCCATTATCAGTATCTTCTGCGTCTGATACGATACCAAATACTCTTTTGTCATTTGCTTTTGTCGATAATTCAATTGTCGGAATTGAATCATTGATTGAAATATTGCTCCCTGAGAGTGCTGCGTGATTTCCTGACGCTACTACGATCATACCCACTCTGTCCTTGTACTTTTCTATTGTCTCACTTTCGGGTTTTGATCTATGCTGTCCTGTGAATGTCAACTCTCCTACATTAGCATAGACGTCAAGATATGCCAAGTATCTAGTATCATTCCAGCTACTGGACAGTGTATTGTTGTCTGAATAATAATGCTGGAATAAAAGTGCAGAGCTTGTTGAGTTGCTTCCTGGAATCGGTGCAGATCGAATACCCCAGCCGTCGCCGTCATGATTTTCAAGCATAACTGAGTGACCGAAATTATTTCCACTCTGACGAATCATTAGGGGCGAATTTGTTCCGGGGAGAGGGCCTAGATTCGGTCGATTAATTTCAACATTGCCGTGGAATGCTGTAGTTCCTTGGAATTCTGTAGTGTCTTGGAATTGCGTGTGCTGACGAAAGTATGTTAGTGTATCGAAAACTACAGAGCCGTAGCCGTAGCCATTGGGATCAGATGAATTGGGTCCGAGAAACCTAACCTCGTTACGAAAAATTCCCCAGCCCTTAAACTCTGCGCTGCCGGGGGTCACAAACTCTACATAGTCAAATTGAGTTTTTTCCATCGAGGTTCCCGTTCTTTGATCAAGAATACGTGTTCCGGGGGTAAGCTGGATAGTTCCGTTGTAATCAAACAATTTAGTTTTTATAAGCTCGGGCGGATAAACTGGCGTGGTATAAGAGTCGTTTTGACCCGGAAAATCAGTTAATAGCTTCGTAGACATAATTGTTCCGAGGCATTTTCCAAACGTTAAATTTGCATTTTTAAAATCAATTGCTGAGGATGAAGCAAAGTGTATAGTAGAGTACTTATGTCCGAATCTATAGAATGTATCATTTGACGTATTTACAAAATTATTCCTGGAAATAAAGAGTGCTTCGTCATAATACCCAAGATTCCTGTTCCATGTTTCGGGATACTCGTTCATTCCCTCGCCGGCGGAGTTTCCAAAAAATAAATTGGATGCGGGAGATAATAATATGGTTCCTGTAACTTCAAGCTTTGGGCCGGCAGGACCGCCGCCCACTGGGCCGAATGTATAGAATCTCGGAAATGTTTTCCAGCCGTTGCTGGCTAGGTTGTCAGGAACATTGAACCACTCTGCATCGAATCTTCTCGAACCCCAGTGATGGGTTGCTCTATACCTAGGATCAGAATACCTCATAGAATTGAACGGTGGCTTAGCTATTGCGTCCCCAATTGGTGCCCATCCAAACGCTGGATTATAGTCGTTAGCGGTGGGCATCGCCGCACCAAGAACGTTATTGTAGGAGAGTGTTGTCGCGTTGACAATATCTTTAAATCCGCCCACCACGAATTTGGGTATTTCTGTATTATCTGGAAGCGTTGACGTAAGTTGAATTTCTGTTCCGTATGTAGGATTAGCATCTGCATACCCGTCTGCTTCAGGATCAGAGTTTCGGCCGTAAAAGTTGCTAGCCTTGATGCTCCACGTTGAAGGAGGCCCCGGCACATCAATTGTTAGGCTTGACTCTGTAGTAGTATCACTTGATAAGTCAATGCCGCCTGCTGGGCCGGAAGGCCCAATCGGGCCAGGAATTATAGAGGCATTTCCTGCTGGCCCTACTGGACCAATATCTCCTGCGGCTCCCGGTGCACCCAGATCACCGTGATTACCTTGCAAACCTTGCAAACCTTGCAAACCTTGTAAACCTTGTAGCCCTTGTGGTCCGATGGCTCCGCGGAGACCAGATGAACCCGGGGTGCCTGCTAGACCGATAGGGCCTTGCTCTCCTTGCAAGCCTTGTAGACCTTGAGGTCCTTGCACACCGTCGGCGGGCGGTGGTGCTTGTTGAGCCTCCTGTCCTGCGACATAGGCTTGATGCTGCGCTTGAGATACAGCGACTGTTCTTGGGACTACCCTGATTGTTGCGCCTACTCCTTCAGTTTGTGACACAAATACTTCAGTTACGTCAGTATCATCGAGATATACTGTCAAGATTCTTGAGCCTGGCGCGCCCGATCTAGATGTTATTTCAGACCATACGCCCACAGAAGACTTTCCCCATATTTTAACAGGGACGCGTGCATAGATAAAGGTGCCGCCAATTATAGTATGAGGACCGAAGCCAGTAGTCTGACCAGTTGGATCAGTATTGCCAAGTATAATTCTATTGACACCGTCAGTAAGTATGTTTGTATTCAATTGTTTCTCCTAGTAATTTAAACTTTAGTATGTGAGTATCTATGCTAGCAAAAAAGTAATTTTTTTATTTAGTACAGTAGTAAGTAGTAAACTATCTATTAGTCATCCGCAATGATATATGACACCAACGAATGCTTTTTATAAGTTTGTCCACTATGCATACTATCATCTCCTTGAAATATTTCTAAGACCATAAAGATCTAGTTCTAAATATCTAAAGATTGCAGTAATTTTGGAAATTTTATCTGGATTCTTTGATTAATGCTTCTAGGCGCAACAGGCCTGTTTTGATTGATGCCATGTCTGGCCCGTATGAGAATCTCAAGTAGTTTTTGAATCTTGAGCCGGTATTTTGCATTCGCTTTCCTGGGTTGACGTCAAAGAACTCGCCCGGGACTGCAATTACCTTCTTTTCCAAAGCAGCTCGAAAGAAATCCATGCCCGTATTTAGACCATCAGGCAAAGCTGACACGTTGCCCCAAAGATAGAATGATCCGCCGGGTTCAGCGTCAAATGTGATACCGATTCTTCGGAGGCCGTCGAGCATAACTTGACGCTTTTCCCTGAACGTATTCTGGATGGATGCAATTTCTTGTCTATACGCTTTTGGCTCAAGAAGGGGCAGTGCTGCTCTTTGTAGAGGTCTTGATGCTCCCCCGTCCAAAAATGATCCGGCACTATTAATTGATGTGATCACATCTTTCGGGCCAAGAACCCAGCCGATGCGCCAGCCGGGATATCTCTGATTCTTACCTAGCCCGTTGATAATTAGAATATTATCTTCATTGACATCTTCAATGTGCTTGCTGCTGCTGAGTGACTCTCCGGTGGGAACACCTTCATAGACGTATGAGCTATAGAACTCATCCATGATTAAGCAGCAGCCAGTATCTATACCGACAGAGACCCAGGATTTAAGCTGGCGCCCCGCGATGACTTTACCTGTTGGATTACATGGGTTTGAAATCAAGACAGCACCGAGACCTCTTCCTTGAATCTCGTTTCTAAGATTTTTGTGGGTAAATGTATAGCCCTTATCAGGATTGAGCGCAATCGGTATCGTATTAAACCCTTTAAATACTGTTAGGAGCTCCTCGTATGCTGTGTAGTCTGGGAGGAAGTGACCGAAGTTGATGTCATTGATTGCTGCAACTGTTCGAGATAAAACTGCGCGGCCTCCGCCGGCGATTGATACGTTTTCGAATGTGTATTTTGACTGCTTATTCTTCCTGTACAGTTCATTGTATAGATTGGCGATGGCTTCTCTGAGTTCTTTTAGGCCACCGACTGGAGCGTATTCTTGATCACCTTCAGCGATTGTTATATTGGTTATTCTTTCTAAACCACCGGGTAAGTAATCCGTTTGCGGCTGACCTTGGCCCATATTACACCACTCTGGGTTTCCGCGATAGAATCCTAGCTTCATTGCCTCAGTCGTTGTGAAGATGACGCCAGTTTTGGGAACTTGTCTGAATATTTCTTTATTCATTTAGTATTTATACTTTCTTTTTCGCTTAGCTCGATCAGCCGCTCAAGGTACCACTTAGGCTTCTTAAGCTCTGCAACTGGATCCTGCTTATATCTATATCTAGCAATGTGCTTAGCAATATTACCTGTATAAAAATCCAATTCCCAGTTGTCAATAGCATTGATGAATTCTATCTTGCCGGTATTATAGCGCTCTGGGTGATCGACCTTATTTGCCGCTTATGCCGCGGACTTCTCTGTATGCCTTAATTGTTTCTGGATAAAGATCCTCTGCAATCCTTAGGCATGCTTTTGCAACCTGCTGGATTTCCCATTGGGCACCATCGTGTGTTCTGAGATCAATGAATTTGAGTAAGTTGCTGAGATTGCAACTGCCATAATACTCAGTCAGCATATTTTGTGGAAGAACTCCTCTTGCTTGCTCTCGGCATATACCTGCTTCCATCATGTCTTCATATAGCTTGTGGCAATATTCATGATGATTTTTGACAACTTCATCTGCTTTTAATCCTTGATGTGTTGCATCTGACCATTCGATATCTGGGTTGATATTGTCGTTATTGCTAGCTTGCCGATTTGTTGCATGCTGTGTTCGGAATGACTCGGGTTCATAGAACTCCATTGCAACTGGACTGTATCGAGCTGACTTTTCATTGTAGGACCACGTTCGATGTCGGTGGTGTTGTGATCGAATAAATAGGGGTACCTTAAACCTGAATGTGATGAAGTTGTGCTCAAGCGTTGATGTATGCTTGTGCTTGATGAGATAGCGGATTAGCTTCCTATCTTTTGCATCCAGACTCTTTTTTTGAACACCGAATGATACACGTGCTGAATTGACGATTGTTAGGTCAGAGCCTGTGTGCTGGACATAATCAACTGTGCATTTGCCGTCACCATAAAGATCGATTGACTTGTTTTTTACTTTGCCCATTGTGGATACTTTACCTTCAGCATGTTTCTTGTTTTGACTACATTGTCTCTGTATAACATAATATACTTTGACTTCTCGGACTGTCGCCAGCCGTATCCGCCGTTGTAGCATGCAAAAATATTGTCACCCTTGCAGGCTTTGTTCTTCGCGAATCTTCTGAGGATTGTGACGGCATGCTTTGCATTGGTTGATACTTCGATATTTGCTTGGTAAAAGCTCTTGAAATCTTTGTACCCGAATTCTTTATGCCACCAATGATAATTGATTTGAAAGACTCCGACGTCGCCTGTGTCTGAGACCACATCATTATGAAATGAAGATTCACGGAAAGCAATTGCTAAAAGTATATAAATGTCGTATTTCTGTGTCCGAGCTGCGTTAATCACTTTTAGCAAATTATCAGTTTGTGTTAACGACAAATAGTTCTTATTGAATGACACCTGATATGACTCGACTTCAAGCAGCTCCATTATTCCCAGTGTGTCTCTTGGTGAGAGCCTAATTGAAGGTCTGATTGTGTCATGTTCTGGGATTGGTATTTTTTCATCTGCTGGGCATGAACTGCCTAGGATAAAAAGAGTGATGATTGTGATTGTCGTCTTTTTCATTTGTTCCTCGTGATGTATTAATAATAATACCTGTAATGCTCTTGTATACACTGAATGTCGGGGTGATAGCGTGTGTGTTTCAAGCTCGGATCGCAAACAAAAAGAGGGAGGGCTTGCGCCCTCCCTCCAAAACTTATCTTTGATAAATTAATACCAAATTATTTTAAGTTTTAAGTCATTGATTAGCCTTTGCTATTCTTAAGACCTGTTAGTGATAGCATACCACCAACGTTTTGAGTTACATCCACGAATGTAAGCTCTAGTGATCCACCGTTATTAACGTAGGTGTAATCATAACCCTCTGATAGCATTAGACCA
>TARA_R110000803_G_scaffold90465_1_pt1 | contig 16420 bp, 21 predicted proteins | sample TARA_R110000803 | Tara Oceans TARA_R110000803 (sample SAMEA4397772) | marine metagenome | biome: Polar Biome; feature: [SRF] surface water layer (ENVO:00010504); material: water (ENVO:00002006), including particulate matter (ENVO:01000060) such as... | depth 5 m | reverse complement strand
CGGAAAGTGAACCAGAGTGGGAGCATATCCCGCACCCGCTAGACACTCCCTTGGACGACATTGGGCCGAATGTGGTAAGTATAAACAAATCCGAGCAACAATTAGAAGACCTTCAAGTTAAAACGGGCTTAGCTAAACCGCTAGACCGAGAAAACATGAAGCCTCATGATTCAAAGTATGAAAAGCCAATCCACAGAATCATGTGCGCCCTTGCAGCCCAGGGAGAAACGCCCACGGAAATCGCGAAAAAAACAGACTATGGAGTTGTTCAAGTACGCAATATCCTCAAGACTGAACGAGCTAGCCTCCTTATCGCCCAGATCATTGCGGACACTCATGGAGAATCCATCGCTGATCTCCTCAAAGGTGGCGCCGTCGATGCGGTCATGCAAATCCGAAACCTATCAGTAAATGCAACATCAGAATCAGTCAAACTCAACTCCGCTAAAGACATACTTGATAGAGTTCAAGGCAAACCTGTCCCGGTTACTCCAGAATCCGCGGGATCAATCACACGCGTTAACGGACAAGAAGAACTCAAGGAACTCGAAATGCAGATCAAACGGTACGAGAATCCGGACGACCACGATGAGGAGTAAGCACGTTCGTACCTGGCAGGGCTGGGGCGACACCTTATACCAGCGCCCGATCATAAAAGCCCTCTTGGCGAAGCATTCCTCACTTATTGTCGAAACTCCAATCCCACAATTCTTTGCCGACATAGATGTTACATTCACCCTTCCAGCCTTTCGCTACCGCACTCAAGAACTTCTGGTTAAACAATTAGACGAGAAAGCATTCGAATGGCAGAGTCCGCCGAACGGCCTGCCAATACAGCTGGCGCATTATGAGAGGGATTTTAGGAAAGGGTTGACGGTGTTTGAAGCGTTGGAGAGAAGTGGGAATGTTACTATAACCGACTTTGATTTGAGAATGGAAATCCCTGAACTTGGCGAAGCAAAGAAATCCCTTTCCCTTCCTAAAGAGTTTGTGATAGTAAAACCGCTGACCCTTCGAAAAGAATGGAGTAATCCAAGTAGGAATTGTGAGATGGAGAGTATTAGAACAGTTGTGAAGGTTTGTAAAAGCCTCGGGATCGCCACTGTTGCCTGTGCTTCCACTGGCTTGGGAGAGCGCCTGGTGGATCATGATCTGCGGTGCGACATTGAGGTGACTGACGGAAGTGTGGGATTTTTTGAATGGATGGCTTTGGGGCAAAGGGCTATCGCGACTGTCGGTGGTGTGGGAAATATACTGCCCGTTGGGATGGTGACTGGGGCTAATACTTTTGTAATTTCAGGTGGGTATCAGGACCCAAGACAACTGGTGGACTCAAGGTTTGATTACGTGATGGAGACTTCAAATGGCTTCTGGCACGGACAGCGCATCTTTGTACACACACCACCACAATCCTGTAACTGTTTTAATCATAACCATGAATGTAAAAAAGAAATTAACCAAGATGAACTCAGAGAAAGCTTTCGGTCATTTGTTGATGTGGGATAATACCAAACGGTATGGACGACTGACAAGTGTAAGCGAACTAAAGGAAGACTATTATGATATATACGAAGATTTAGAAGACTCTCCGACTACAGATTTGCTGTGTAAGATCCGCCATGATCTGGTGAGTCGTTATTGCGCTGGCCTGGATATCCTTGACTTCGGTATTGGTAATGGTGCTTTTATTGAACGTGATCCATTCCTTAGGGGAATCCTAGGCTTTGATGTGGACGTGAAGTCCATAGCATTGCTTAAGCGCACAGGGTTGTGGAAAGACTTCTACGATCTTGACTCAATCAATCCTGAGGTTATAACCTTCTGGGATTCACTGGAGCATTTGCCTAACATCGACGAAGTGTTGTCTCTGTGCCCTAAGTTTGTTGTGTGTTCCCTCCCGATCTTCTACGAGCGCGCCGAGGTTTTCGCATCCAAACACTTCAAGCCTAATGAGCATATTTGGTACTTTAGTCCAACAGGACTTATTGAGTTCATGCGAGAGCGCGGGTTTATGTGTCATTGGCATGGGGACCTGGAGGGTCTTGCTGGTCGTCAGGGAATCTTCTCATTCGTATTCGAACGCAAATGATAGTTCAATCTCCAGGAGTGTACGGGCCTAAGTCGTTTGTGGCGAGGGCGCCAGAATTGATGCAGAATAATTTAGTGGTGCTGTATACACCCATGCATACAGCAACTACATTTATCCGCAGAATGTTAGAGCGTCATAGTGAAAGAGGGACAGCTATGTCGTGGGATAAAATAACGGAGAATCATAAGCACGAAGCGATAAATCTAGCTAGTGATAGTTTCCATATTATACAGATTCATATGCACATTGGAGACGCAACCAGTATTCAACCCTGCCAAGGCACTTTGTTTTCTTTGTTGGATCAAGCTCTCTGTCGCGCCTATCCAACTATCATCACAACACGTGATCCTTTAGCTACTTTAATTACTCATTATGTTAGAGTAAAACAACAAAATTTAGGTATATTGCCTGAGCATTTAAAAAGAAGTGTGGGAGATAACGCTAAGATATGTCTTTATGCGGCTAAACTTGCTGAACATGGTATAGGATTGCATTTGGCGGTAGAACCAGTAAAAACACAAAAAGATAGGGAAAGGTTTATATCTGGTATGTTTTCTTACATAGATAGACCGCTTTTTGCTGAAAAACGTATAGAAGAGGCTGTAACCCACTGGAAGAAGCTAAATACTGTAGTTACATCCGATCATCCGATGCGAAAGGCTTATAACGACCAAAACCTGGAATATTTGTTGGAACACCTACCAGGAGTGCAATATGTGCTCGACCACCGATCCACCTTCATCCCGTACCTATCAAAACTCGGATACCGCGATTTGTTCTGGTGGAAGTGACACTGCAAAGAAATAAAAAATAAAACATGCCTTTTGTTAGTTATGGCCTAAGATTAAGTTAAGATTTTAACAACCTTAACGATAATTTATATTTATGTTCGATTTCAAGAAAGACAGCGATGAGGAAGAAGTGAAGGTAGAGAAGCCTGCTTATGTGCCTCCTGTTCAGCGCGCACCAAGTGTATCCCTCCAGGACCTATTTGACTCCGCCGGTATCAAATACTTCACCGCTAAGGAATTTCAAACCCTAGGAGGTTCAAACTCCGTTGAAGGATCCTCCGGCTACGGCCTTAACACTCTCCCACCTTCCGAGCTTTACCCTAACATTCTGGCAGTCGCTAAAATCTGGGATGAGATACGGCGCCGAATTGGTCAACCGCTTTATGTAAACTCTTGCTACCGCAATGAAGCATATAACAAAGCAGTAGGAGGAGTACGAAACTCCCAGCACCTGGATGCAAATGCAGCAGATGTATCCGGAGTATCGCCGAAACTCATGCAACGAACAGCAAGGACTCTACGAAAAGAAGGTTGGTTCAAAGGCGGCATCGGATTGTATTCATCTTTCTGCCACGTAGACGTTCGTGGATCAAATCATGACTGGGGTTAAGTCGGGTAAACAAGTTTAACAAGAATAAAAATGAGTGACGAATCAGATAAGAAAATGGTTGGGTGTAAGTATATTGCAGATACTACCCTGAGGACGATAAAGGGTCAGGGTTTTTTTACAATATCTCCTACGACGATAGCGGCTATTACATATCCTGATGGGTATGATGGGCCGGCTACGGATGTTGGAGCTGCTTTGACTGGGGTTACGCTTCCCAAAGAGGTGTATTATCCTATACCGATGGAAACGTTGGATTTAACAAGTGGTAGTGTTATTGTATATTTGAAGTAATATGAGTGCTAGGGCGGTTAATCTGGATAATTATCTATACTCGAGTAATACTCCGTTTGATTTCGAAGCTTTGTTCTTGACTGTGGACTATCCAGTTGGGAATGTAAGGGCTGAGTTTCAGGTGGAGAAAGCTGGGGTTGTGGTTTATAGGGTGACTAGTTGGGAGAATCCGACTATGTTTACTATAACCGCAGAGCATACGGCTACCCAGGATTTGGTTAGTTTGCAAGTTCTGCCTACTGATGCGAGTCTTGATTCGCTGGGAACTTTTGGGACCGTTATTGGTGGGGATGAAAGTGAGTTTGATTATCGGGTAGACGTTGGGCAAGATACTGATAGTATTACTGAGTATAGGTTCCAGGGTTTGATGAATGTTTTGGAAAGTCACGGTCCGTATACAAGTAGAGTATGAGCGATGTATCCTTTAGTTCTGTAACGCAGGAGGTTACCTTTGGTACAGGTGTTTCTGTAGAGGTGAGTTTTTCCGGTAGGGGTGAGAAGGGTGCAGTTGGGCCGACAGGTGAGACAGGGGCCACGGGACCTGCTGGACCTGCTGGGGCTCAGTCAACTATTTTGGTTGTATCTGCGAGTAGTGAGGTTACACTTACAACAGGCTTACAGAACAATTTTATGACTGTTCCGTTCGATGGGACTATAACACGGTGGGAGCTTACTGGGGATACTATAGGTGATGTTGTGGTTGATATTCGGAATACTGGGTATGCTGGCTTTCCTGGTAGTGCTCTTGATTCTATTTGTGCTATTGATAAGCCAGAAATAACTGGGGATAGTAAAAACTTTGCAATAGAGGCTACCGCGTTGGTTGGATGGACAAAGGTTGTTTCTGCTGGAGATAGACTTTTATGGAACTTTGATAATCTTAATACTTTCAAGGTGTTAACTTTAAGTGTTTTTATAGACCCTACTTGATATGATTAAACCAATAGGACAAGAAACATCATGGTAAGATTTATATTAATTACAGTCTGTTTGTGTTATATTGGGTGCGCGGAAACCACCTTTAAAGAGTTCCATCCTAATGGACAGCTGAAATATGCTTATAAGGAGCGAGGCGACCACGGAGCGACCACCAGTGGAAAAATGGATGATAACCTGAACACAGGCGGAGGGATTATTCCGCTTGTGGGCGGAAGTCAGGCTAATAACTACGATATTACTCAGACAGAATCAGCGAATCAGGTGACGCTTACTATTGGAGATAACTTCAAACGGGAAGGTCCAATGGTTCATTCAACTGCGATGGCAATCAACTGGAAGGGTGGTGTTAGGCTCGCTGGGGTTGTAGGTAAGACCATTGGATGGGTTGTCGGAGTAAATGCCTGGAAGGATATAACGAACGCTAAAACTCAAGGAGAGGTTGATAAAACCGGATCAAATAATGATGTGAAAATCAATGACTCCAATAATACTTTAGAAGGTCTTAAAAGCGATAATGCTACCTCAGTCGAACTAGAAGCTTTATCAGAATGATGAATATAATCGCAATAGTAAATAACGCAGGCGGGCCGGATATACTGACTTTTTTAATTGAGCAAGGGACTACAGCAGGCTTAATGCTTGCTATTCTATGGATTCTTATTAAGAAGGTCTTTTCCCAGTATGAGTTAAGGATAGATAAACTAGAAATTACAAGCGAAGACTGTATAGCAGATAGAAAGGAGTTGCATAAGACTCTACTGAGTATGAAAGATGCTCACATATCGGCTCTGAAAAAAGAGGGATAGAATGAGTGAACCAGATGTTCTAACATCAGCTGAGATTACCAAGCTGAACGAAGGTCGGAGACATCTGGCTATGCTCAAGAAGCGTGAGCGTATGAAGGAGGAGAATGGACTTCTCTTTTATGAACCACACACCAAGCAAGACGCATTTCACAAAGCAGGTAAGAACAAGGGTAGGTATGCCAGGACTGGTAACCGGTTTGGTAAATCTGAAATGGGCGTTTGCGAAGATATCGCTTGGGCCCTTGGAGAACGTATTTGGTATAAAGAAGGAGACCCAGCGAGATATGCAGGTATACCCAAAAGGCCAGTTAAGATTTTGGTCGTTTGTCAAGACTGGGATAATGCCACAGAAGTGTTCACCTCGATGGAAAAAGGTGACAGACGTGGTAAGATGTTCAGGTTTCTCCCAAAAGCCGCTATTGTGGGGAGGCCTCACCGAAATCATTCGGGACACATCGACAAGATTGTGGTGAAATCAAAGTGGGGTGGCGAGTCCATCATTACCTTTGACACCACCAAGTCATTTATGGTTAATCCCATGGGCGCAGAATCTAAGGATTATGATGCAATACACGTGGACGAACCAATTCCACAGGCATTTTGGAAGGCGATCTCTCGAGGACTGGTTGACCGTCATGGGTCGTATTGGTTTACTTGCACACCTTTGCGTGAAATGTGGATCAATGATCACTTCATCCCAGCACACCTGATTCGCTCAGATATAAGTCAGCCTTTACAGAACGGCACAAAATGGGTAATGACTGGGTCGATGAAAGATAACCCTCACCTTACCCTCGCGGCTATTGCGGATTTTGAGGACAGTCTAACAGAGGACGAAAAAGCATGTAGAATTGATGGAATACCTACAGCATTGTCGGGGGTGGTTTACAAAGCCTACGATCCAATGAGGCATATTTATGGACAAACCCACGAAGCACAAGGAATACCAACAGGATGGGAGTCCTGGATACAGCTCCCCAGGGACTACACTTACAGAGTCTCGATCGACCCACATCCAAAGACTCCTCATGCAATCTTATTCGCCGCAACCAGCCCACATGGACAAACCTTCATCTTTCACGAAATCTTCACTCAAATCCTGGTCAAAGACTTGTGTTCTCTCATAAAAACAGTCCTTGATGGGCGACATATCCATGAAGCAATATGTGACCCATTCGCCTGGATACCTAACCCAATTACAGGCTACACCATGGCTGACGAGTTTTGGGCTAATGGAATTCCTGTCCAGAAAGCAACCAAAGAGTTAGCTTACGGTATCCTTCGTACCAACGAAGAACTCAAAAAGGATGATGGTTTGTATTTTCACGACTCTTTGCGCGAAACCAAGTGGGAGTTTGATCACTACGTGTGGCAGGACAACAAGGAAAAGCCCGTAGACAAAGACGATCACATGATGGAGTGCCTTTACCGATTAGTGCTTACCGGCCTCACCTACGTGGAACCTGGTGAATCTCCCGGTGTTGTAGCACCTATGGCAATTGGAGCCCAAGACTTTCGAGTAGGTTCAGTACAATCAGCAATGCGGGGTTTGGGAAAATCTAAAAAGAAGAATTCTTATTCCTTGAAAAAATCACGCTATAGATCATAGTTCTGACATAGCACATTTTCTCACTTTGTTATAAAATTTACCGTTAAATAAGTTTACCCGACATGGATCAAGCGATTATCGACATGCTCAAGAAAGAGCAACAGCCCGATGAGATTAAGAAGCTCAAGGATCATGTTGTGAGTCTTGTGAAGATTTCTCGACAGGCTATGTCGAAGAAGTATAAGAACTGGGACAAGAATCAAGATATTTATTCTGGGATACGACCGCCAGACGAGGAAGATGAGAAAGCCAATAGAGACGCAGAACCAGAGAAAATGGTCGTTCCCTTGACATATGCTCAGATTCAAACTCTGGTGGCGTTCCTATATCTTTTATTAACTCAGGGAAAATACTTCTTTAATCTTGATCCTAGTGGGGATGAGGATTATGGGTATAGAGCTAGCGCGGAGAGAACTTTACAGAGGGATTTGACAAGAAATGGATGGAGCATCATTTTATACCAACTGCTGTTGGATACTGCTAAGTTTGGTCTTGGTATTACTAACTGTAGTTGGGAAACCAAAAAGGTAAAGGTTCCTAAGGTTAGTTCAGATAATGGTTCTATGGATTTGACATATGGTGAAGGTGATATGTTGGTTGAAAGGATCAAATATCAGGGTAATAAGATTAGGAACATTAGCCCGTACCGGTGGTTCCCTGATACTCGGAGGCCTTTGAGTGAGTGGGCGGATGGTAAGTTTTGTGCTGATGAGATCGAGGAGGATTCTAAATGGCTCAAGCAGATGGAAAAGGACGGTGATGTAGCTGGGATAAAGCACGTCAGTCCAATGAGTAAGAACGTTTTAGAAAAGCGGAAAGGTACTAGACAAGACACTATTGTTGCTCAGGCAGATAAGGGTAAGAAAGACGGCAAAGAAGACGATAAGATGGTTCTGCTTACTCGAGTCCAGGTCTGGTTAGTTCCTAAAGACTGGGAAATGGGTGAGGAGACATATGAGGTGATGTTTTGGGTGTGGGTGGCTAATGATGACCGGGTCGTAAGGATTCAGAAGTTAGGTTATGCACACCAAGAGTTTACTTATGACATGTGTCAGTTCAGTCCAGATGAGCACAATAAAATCTGCGAGAGTTTGAGTGATGTTCTGTTTAATATACAGGATGTTTTGAGTTGGATGGTTAACTCTCGGATCGTTGCTGTGAGGCGTGGGATTGATGGTAAGATTGTTGCCGATCCAGATGCGTTTGACAGGGAGAGCTTTGAGAATTCCGAGAGTCCTGTTGTATGGTTGGCTAAGGGTGCCCCTAAACTTGGTGGGGTTAATAGCCACTTTGGGCAGTTGCAATATAGTGATCCAACGCGTCAGAATATCGCAGATACACAGTATTTTACCCAGCTGGGCCAGAGCGTTAGTGGCATTAATGAGAATGCAATGGGACAGTTTAGTGGAGGAAGAAGATCAGCTACCGAAGCAAGAGCGGTTACCAGTGGTTCGGCTGGTAGGATGAAATTGCTTGGTAGCTTGATCTTTGATAGTCACTTGAACAACTTGGGTCGTAAGATGTTGAGCAATCAACGTCAGGGTATGACAGAGGAAGTTTTTAGAAAGATTTTGGGAGAGCAGATAACTACTGGCCCGGATCATATTGACCCAACGACTGGACAACCTATGGCCGGTATGCCGATTGATAAGATCGGTGAGGACTATGCACAATTTCACCCAGAGGACTCCAGTGAGTTAGTGGGTTCAGAAGATTTCTTTGTGATGGATGTGACCTTGGAGAGTGAGAAGGGTTATATTGCACAGAGTTTACAAGAGCTGTTACAGTCTCTTATGGCTAATCCAGAAGCTGCCGCAGCGTTTAATATTAATCCGAAAGCACTGCTGGATGAAGTAATGGAACTGAGAGGGGTCGGGGGACTCTCAAGGTTCGAGAATAAACAACAACAAAACCCCCACCAAAACCCACATAACATAGTACCAGAGAATGCCGGACAACCCCAGCCAAACGGAGTTGATTCAGCAGTCCAAAGCCCTGCAAGCATTTAAAGAGTCAGAAGGATATAAACTCTTTAAATCGGATTTTGAACCGTTAAAAGAATCAGCAACAAATACCTTATTAGCCGCTACACCAACCAACGTTGCTGAAATGATTCAGCGCGAACAGATGGTGGGAGAGCTTAGACAGATTACAACTATTTGTAATTGGTTTGAGAAAAGGCACTTAGGGATTCTAGAAGAAATTAAACGAAATAAAGAAGATCATGGATAACGAAGAAGACGAAAATGACAAGAGCCCAATGAATCAGCTCTTTGATATGCCAACTGGTGCGGAAACGCCAAGTGAAGATTTGCCGGATGAAAATTCGGCTGATGGAGAAAGCATAGTGTCAGACGAGTCTGCAGGAGATGAGAGGCCTGCAGGCTCTGATGATACTGAAGAAGCCCCACATCAAGATGCTGGTTTAGCGTTGGCTCAGCAGTTGGCTAATCAGAATCAACAACTGATGCAACAGCAGCAACAGGCTAATCAGCCTCAGCAGCCTCAGATGTCCCAAGAGCAGATTGACGAAGCTTTGGGTGTTTACAATCCTACAGAAGATTTGATTAACCAGATGTTTGGTGATGGTGCAACGACGGAGACAAGAATGGCAGCAATGCAAGAACTTGTCAATCGTACAGCACAGCATGCCATTAAGACCGCTGGGTATACTCAACAATTCGCTGCACGTGATATGCGTGCGGAGTTCCAGCCAGCCCTGCAAGCAGCTCGTAGACAAACACAAGATACATTTACCGGTAATGTTGAGAAAGCCTACCCAGGTTTTGTCGGCAAACGTGCCGCGGTGGATCAAGTGATTGCTCAGATGCAACAAGAAGGATGGGTGCCAAAAGGCCCACAGAACAACTATGCCGAAGAAGCAGGCATAGAAGTTGCAACACGAGTAACAAATCTAGTGCGTATGATTGATCCGGACTTCAATCCGACAATCGCGGGGACAGCCCCAGCACAGAGACAATCTACATCACCCCGACAGCCAAAGATGGTTGAAATGGGTGGTGGAGGTCAGGGCGGAGGAGGACAACCATCTTCGTCATCGGAAAGTAATAACATACCAGCATGGAAGCAAGCTTTGGCTTAGTGGAGTGTTGGTCAACTAAACAAAAGAAAAAGAGATGTCACAGATATTAGGAATAACAACTTCCGACGCTTCCGAGGCCTACTGGTCAGAGAATGCACGTCGGAAAGTCTTCCATCAATATCCGCAAGGTGCCGCCCCTTTAACTGGCCTATTGAGTTTGATGGGCAGTGAGGGAACGGATAAGACCAAGTTCGGTTATTGGGAAGATAGAATGGACCCGCATTACAGTTCGACGAAAGTCACTGCTGCTGGTACGAATGGTGGACCGTTTGACTCGTGGGCTAGTTCCGTGGTTGGAACAGACGAAGCCGATCCGTTTAGCGCGGCAGTAGGGGATTCCCTTGCTATCTACGTTAATGATTACACTCAGTTCCGGATTCGGGACGTTGTGTGGGTAAAGGGAGCTTTGAATAGTTCCGGTGCAGTAATCTCCCTAAAGGGTGTTATTATTGTAGAGCCTACTACCGACGTTATCGTAATTCGGTTGATTGAAGCGCTAACAAACTGTGCGAATGATGCGACTAACCTCGCGTTGGGCGTGTTTGCTATCGGTTCAGCTACAGGAGAAGGTGATCGTTCGAAAACTGGTGGCAATAGCCGTCCGTTGGAGATTGAAAACTACACGCAGATTATGAGAACAGCTTATAGCTTGTCTCGTTCCGCCCTTAAAGGTGGCTTGCGTTACGACTCCGAGGGTGAGCATCGTGAAAAAGCTAAAAAGAATGCTTTACGGCATTCGATTTTGCAAGAGAAGTCCAACTTCTGGGGAACTCGTGCAACTGCCAACGTTACTAACGCTGACGGTGAAGTGGTACCTGAGAAGAAAATGGGTGGTATTGAGTGGTACATTAAACAATGGGAACTCGGTAACACAGCTAACGGTGGAGCATTTGATTATCGTCCCGGCGGTGGTGATTTGACCAACACAGCTTGGACTGCTGATGATGACAAACGTATGATCGACGTGCAAGGCACAATCAACAAGTCACAGTGGAATGACCTTATGGAACGATTGTTCCGTTACACCAACGAGGAGAACTTCCAGAAGTTGTGCCTTTGTGGTAGCGGGTTTATCTCAGTGTTCAGTGAGTTCGTAGATAACAACACCACTGTTAAACGCAAGTTGTTTGACTCAGGTAAAGCTGGATTCAGCTTCGTTGAATGGGAAAGTCCTCATGGAACCATTATGTTCAAATCGCATCCGCTGTTCAATCAGCATGTTGATTTCAGAAACAGTGCGTTCTTCTTGGACATGGGTAACTTGAAATATCGTTACTTGAATGACTCGGACACCGAATTGCTGGAAAATCGCCAGGCTAACGATGCGGATAAACGGAAAGACGAATGGATCACAGAATGCTCTCTTGAGGTTCGGTTCCCAGAGTCACACATGTTTGTCGATAACTTAACTGGAATCACTGCATAATGGCCGACTTGGCAGATAGTGCTGTCACATTCGTTGATCAGTATGAATCGGATGGACTGAATGGTAAACGTTATGTTTACCGTGAAGTCTCTCTGGTTCTAACTGGCCAGGGATCGGTAGCCAACGCGATAAATGCAAGTTCACTTAATTTGGCAACAATCAAAGGCTCTACGTCTTTCATTATGTCAACTAATGCTGAAATCTTGTATGCTGGACCAAACGTTGCTGGGGATCAACTCCTCTTAGGCGACACTGTTTCATTAACAAACGCACCAGTAGACGCAACCGGGACATTTACCGGAACCGTTTGGGGCACAAGAGAAATTGTATAAACGAAAGGAAATAAAACAATGGCTGGAGAAAAACTAGTGGGATTCAACGATACCCCACCAAAAGGAAAAGACGTAAAGAACACGTCCCACCTGAATGTGACTGCGAAAGAAGTCCATCAGACTGGAACAAACACCACCTCACGATACACCACTAAAGGTAGTAAGTTTGGTAAATTGGGTGCTAAAGGGCATCCTGGTTGAACATTAATTGGATAAACAGATATGGCTACAGTAGGACAACTAAAAACTAGAATTTCACTCTACCTGCAGAAACCCGTCAAGGATTTCAGTCAGGATGGAGAGAATCTGATTTTAGTGGAACTGAATAATGCACGTCGGCACGCGGAATCCGCTCATGACTGGCATTGCGAAGAACGCCTACTTAGCCTATCTGTTGTTCCTACAACCGGAGGGGACCTAACCAGTGCCCCCGAACTTTCGACGGGTGAAGTAGTAAAAGTAACAGATCAGTATTACCTATCAGTAGATGCAGGTCTTGTTCCCTTACTTCACGTAGATAAAAAGCGTGTATCTAACGATTACCGCAAAGAACTTAAACGGACTTCGTTTGACACCACTACTCGATGGAGGGGTGACACTGGAGACAGCAGTAGAGCGATTAACAACAATCCTAAAGTATACCAACAAAACAACGTAGTATTTTTAGAGCCCGATGTGACAGTATCCACAGCAATCAAATGCGATTCCTACGTATGGTTATCTGATTACTCAAAGGATTCCGACTCCGATTGGTTCACTACCTACGGCGCGGATTACCTCCAGTGGTATTGCGTAGTCGCGTTAAATTATTTAACTGGAACTTTCTCTCCTAGACAAGAGGGTGTAATGCCTCCACCAGAGAAGGCCAAGAAAGATGCTTATGATAAAATGTTCACAATGGACAGGCATCAGTATGTTAAAGGATCAGTCCCCTTTGTGTAATGGTAGCAAATACTCGCAATTCTAATTTATTTAAAAATAACGGGGAGCTTCTAAAGGATACCGAACAAGGTAATCCCACAGAAGGTCAAACCTTTCGTCACTATGACCAGGAGGTTGATTCCTTTTTCGAACCAGACCTGACGCCGACATTCGGTATCATGGCGGTGAAAGTTACCAATGAACGAAATCGCAACAGAGCACGTGTTTCTTACGATAGTCTTGATACTGACGATCTGTATAGCTGGGTTACTAAACAAAACCCCCAAGAACTAGGTGGGTTAAATTGGACGATCACCAAAACATGGGTTGATGCCACAGCGGGCCCTCCAGAACCTGATGCTAATAGTTTAACTCAGTTGTATTCTGTAGTTAAGCCATATGATAGAGCACATTCGACAAAGGAAACAGCCACTGTATCTGCTTGGCAGGTGTTTACTGATGAAGAAGAAGAACCAGAGACTGGTGAGGAAGTTCTTGTAGAGAGAAAAATAATCCTGCCCGCCACAATGACAGAGACCAAGGGGGAATCCCGAAAGGTCAAGACGGTGAAGATTTTAGACGAAAAGAAAGCACTAGTAGTAACCCGAACCATTGACATAGCAATACTGTCTACGACGTATACAGAATATCACAATGTCAAGTATTATTTTCCTTCCTACATGGACGCAACTAACCCAATGTCAATTATTGATATTGGTAATTTCAGGGTAGCAGCCTCTGTAAATAAATCATCGGACCACGAGTTCACTATTCCGTGTAGGTTTGCTACAACCTACCATACCTCAGCTATAACACCTTCTGAGATTTTTCAGTTCAAAGCTGTAGATGTTAACTTATCTTATCCAGCCATTTCTGCCAATAATGTCTTAACCGACGAAGGAGTGGTTCAGTTTAGTTGGGTATCGAGTGTGGACGCAAGCACTGGAGACGATCAATATTCGAATATGTCTTACGGCATTTCTGCCTCCTCACCAACCACAACAGAATACCTAGCTTTAATGGGAACAGAAGTTCTTATTATTGACGAAGTTGTACGATGGAAATATAACCTATGGAAACGAACCAAAGTATACCTAACGATCCCGGACCTATCTCTGGGCCTGGATGGGTATCTAAGTTACTAGATGCGGTCGAAGCGGAGAAGCAAACATTTGCACAAAGCGAATCTTTCTTCGAATCTCAGACAAAAACGTCACTGGTCAGACTACAGTCAGGCACAGGTAGGCCATTAGGTGCAGTAAAATGAACTTCTCCACATACGGATTTACAGAACCAAATATCGGCTTAGGAGTCGCAATGGCCTCGCAAAGTGAGGTTTTTGGTGCGTTTGGTAAGGTTAAATCCTTTAACGAGAATAACATACAATTTGCTAAACGTGATGAAGTGTTTTATTTCCAGAGTTTTCCTGAGAGGTGGGAGGCTTTGAAGGGTTTGGAGATTGCTAAGAGTGATAGGAAGATTGCTTTTTTGGTGTGGGAGAGTAGTGAAGTAAAGGAAGCTTTTAAGGGGTTGGAAGAATTTGATGAGGTGTGGACAGCTAGTCAGTACTGTAAGGATATTTTAGATCGGGGTATGGGGGTGGAGAGTAAGGTTGTAGGTCATTTTGTTAATCATTATAATGCGCCGGTTGAGAGAGGTGAGGTTTATAGGTTTATGTATATGTTTGACGGAAGGAGTCGGTATATCAGGAAGAATCCTTTTGATTTGATTAAGGCTTTTAAGTTGGCTTTCGGGAAAAGGAAAGATGTGAGTTTGACTATTAAGTGTAAGGGTTTGGGCGAGAGTATTTTGCAGTATTTAAAGAGGATGTCAGAGGGGTTTAATGTGGATTTTATGATCGAAGAGTTGAGTTATGTTGAGACCATGGAGATGTTGAATGGGTGTGATTGTTACGTGAGTCCGCATAGGAGCGAGGGATTTGGGTTAACTTTGCTTGAGGCTATGGGGTTGGGGAAGTTGGTGATGGGGACTGGGCTTGGTGGTAATATGGATTTTATGGATGAGGGAAATAGCGTTGTGTTGGATTTTGATATTAAAGAGACAGACGATGAGTTCTATCCAGGTGAGTGGGGGTATGTTAGTGTGGATCATTTGGTGGATAGTATGAGAATGGCTAGTATTGGGAGGTTGGATGAGAAACGACAAGCTGGTTTTGAGACTGCGCTGGATTGGGGAATGAGTAAGGGGGTCAGGGATACACAGAAAGCTTTAGGATGAGAATATTTATAATTGGAAATACTAAGATAGGGCTTAACTGGGTCGGGAGATTGCTCGAAGAGTTGAGTGGGATGGTCGTGAGTCATAGCGATGTGGGGAGTGATTATGATAACTCTGCAGTGTTGCAGGAAGATGCTTGGTATGATGAGAAGGGTATTGTTATTTGTCATGAGGCGAGTCGGCAGAATCTGGATAGTTTGATCACTAAGGCGGAGAACGATGATTATCTGGTGGTTGTGGGTAGGCCCATAGAGGATTATGTGTGCGAGTGCGTGGAGGGTGAGGGATTGGAGGGAATGACTTTTGAAGAAATAACTAATTTCATTTTAGAAAAGCATCCTTTCATGTTAGATAATATAGGTAGGGATTGGAAAGAATATGGAGTAAAAGTTTTTAGTGAGAAAGCAGTCAACGTCAACTATGCTGATCTTTGCTTGGATTTGAAAAAGGTTTTGATTAGCTTTATAGAGAAGTTTCACATTGTTGTAGAGAAAAGTAAGATGGAGCATGTATTAGAATTTTGTGGAGTTGAGAGTCTTGTTGGCATCGCCAAAGAGTACGGATGCGGAAGAGTTTTGTTGGACACAGATGTTCAACGGAAAGTTCAGAATGTTAAACAAAAATTAAGGAGAAAATAAAATGGGTTTAGGAATATCACCAGACGATTACGCAAGAGCTAACCCAGGCAATCCAAAGCCTGGTGCAACTACTCAAGGGTATAGACCAGATGGAACTTATGGAACGATTGTGGGCAATGCTCCTAGGGTTGATCCTAATATAGCAGCACAGCTAGCTCATGAAGCTAACCAAGCAGAGAGAGATCGACAAGTAGGGGGAAAACCGCAAAGCGGTGGCGCAAGTGCAACCTTTCGTCCTACGTCAAGTGGGTTGTTTGCTGATGGAGCGCAACCTTTTGGTGGGCAGACGGCAGGTAATAGAACTTCTAGGTTTAATACACAGCGATCAAAAGCCGGTGGTTCCATTCCTGGGTCAACATTTTAAGTTATGCCAAGTAGACAAGCACAGGAGGGACTACAAATGCTCGCTGCTCTACAGGGTATTGAGCAACAGGAGGCACAGACTAGCGGGTTGTTGCAGAACCAGGAGCAGAGTGTTGGGATGCACCCTCTGAAGATGCAGCAGATAGAGAGTCAGATCAGGAACTCTGGGATTAACTCTCAGGCGTTTCAAGATCAGAACGCAAGGTCTGAGGATTTACATGCAGGTAATGTGTTAAAACAGAACATGCAGAATGAGTATGCTTC
>TARA_R110000803_G_scaffold39641_2_pt1 | contig 16480 bp, 16 predicted proteins | sample TARA_R110000803 | Tara Oceans TARA_R110000803 (sample SAMEA4397772) | marine metagenome | biome: Polar Biome; feature: [SRF] surface water layer (ENVO:00010504); material: water (ENVO:00002006), including particulate matter (ENVO:01000060) such as... | depth 5 m | reverse complement strand
CAAAAGATGGATCAAGGCAAATGGTTGGAAAGGGGGTTCCCAGATATAGGCGCAAATAGGGCCGCAGTATCTAGGGACGGTAGCCGGTGGTTGCCACAGCTTGATGACCCAATGGCGGGGTATAATGTTACTAAAATGCAAGAGGGCGCATTACGCACTAAGGATTGGGGCAGGTCCCCCGCCCACGGCACATACGATGCAGTTCTTCCTGGGGAACAATACCAAGGTGGTATGGATGTTTTATTGCCTAGAAGTGAGTGGTTTCCAACTCACCAGCAAAAGATTATTGATGCGGGAATCACAGGCGCTCCTAAACAGGGTTCTTGGAGGGGTTCGCGTATTGAAGAAGAAATGACACCCCAACTTCAAGATAAACTAATGAAGTTGCGGGAAAAAATTCTAAAGAATAGATAAACTGTCGGCTTACCCGACGATGTCTCTATAGGCAAAAATGTCTTCAGTGCCTATTAGAGAAAAGTCTTCTGGCCTAACGTCTAAAGCCTTACACACAAGCCGCTGCACCTTCATCAAGGCATCTTGTTGCACTTGGTCTAGCATCTCAAAATCGGTCATTTCGTCTGACCCATCAGACATGGATGCCGCAGTATATGCGTGTAATATAATAAAGTTAGCCGCGTCTTCTCGTTCCTTTTTATCCATAATACACTCCTATATAATTAATTATAAATGTACCATTAAAGTCTATATTTGTAAAGACACACGGGCAATATGCACGTTCCACGCTAACACTAACTTAACCAGCAACGCCCATAGGGATTGCGAGGATATGACAATGACCCAAAAGCAAGTAAATGCCTAGAAACAATACAGATATTCGATCCTTAGCGCGATCTCATACTGAAACCGCCATAAACGTATTGGCTGGCATAATGAATGAGCCGCAATCGGCACCAGCGGCAAGAGTTAATGCTGCACAAGCACTACTTGATCGAGGATGGGGCAAGCCTGTCCAGGGTTTAGAACATACCGGATTAGACGGGGCCGACTTAAGCCTAGTTGTAAAGTTAATCAGTGCCAACAAAGATTGAGCTACCCGAGGCATTCGGGGAACTATTCAAGCCTCACCGTTATAAAGCAGTCTATGGGGGGCGTGGATCTGCCAAGTCTCACAGCTTCGCCGCTGCGTTACTAATTCAAGGCGGACAGAAGCCCTTACGCATACTTTGTGCGAGAGAGATTCAGTTATCCATCAAGGACAGCGTTAAGCAACTCCTCGATGATAAGATAAAGGCAATGGGGCTTGGCGGTTTCTATGATTCAATCCTGAATGAGATCAGGGGCAAGAACGGCACCAATATAATCTTTGCCGGACTTGGCAAGATGACATCCGACCAGATAAAAAGTATGGAAGGAATTGACCGTGTTTGGGTTGAGGAATCCCAGACGATTTCTTCAAATTCCCTCGAGATATTAATACCGACAATTCGCAAGCCCGATTCAGAACTTTGGTTTTCATGGAACCCAAGACACGCAAGCGACCCTGTCGATCAAAGGTTTAGGGGACCAGTTGTTCCAGAGAACTCATTTATTGCGAGGGCTAACTATCCTGAAAACCCCTGGTTTCCAAAGGAACTAGAGGCAGAGCGACAATTTGATTATAAGAACAACCCGGAGAGATATTCGCACGTTTGGCTTGGCGAGTACGAGCCGACAGCGGTTGGGGCGATATGGGACCGAATAAACTTACATCAAAATAGACGGGCCGAAGCGCCTGATTTAGAAAGAGTATTGGTTTCAATTGACCCCGCAATATCAAGCGAAGAAAACTCAAACGAACATGGCATCATTGCTGGCGCATTAGGGTCAGATGGTCGGGGTTATGTTCTTGAGGACGCAACAATCAAAGGTTCACCGAGACAATGGGCAGAGAGAGCAATCGCGGTTTATGACCGTTACGAGGCTGACGCTATTGTGGTTGAGATTAACCAGGGCGGCGATATGGTTAAAAACACCATTGACAGCATACGACCCGGCATAAGGATTATCGAGGTCAGGGCAACGAAGGGCAAGCACGTAAGGGCCGAGCCTATCAGTGCTTTATATTCATTGGGCAGGATTAGCCACGTTGGGGCGTTCCCTGAGCTTGAAGATCAAATGACGCAAATGACGGCAGCAGGGTTCGAGGGTAAAGGATCACCAGATAGAGTTGATGCTTTGGTTTGGTTGTTTACTGAATTATTCCCACAGATTAACAGGCCCAAGACAATTGAAGTTCACATTGAGCCACTAACATCTGGTAACGGATGGATGGCGTAGAGGATTAGATTTGGCTGAGAGCAAAAAGAATATCAAGGCAAAGACCAGCGAGACGGTGATAGCCGATGCTATAGATAAGTTTAAGGACTCTCAGGACGGCTCCGATTTCAACCGTGAGCTTGCCGAGCAAGATATACGCTTTGCCCGCATGGGTGAGCAATGGGACAAAGAGATTAAGAAAATCCGCAAGGAAGAGGGTCGCCCCTGCCTGACGATTAACAGATTGCCCGCATACATTCGCCAAGTGGTGAACGAGTCCCGCCAAAGTAAACCTGGGATTATCGTTAGCCCGACAGATAATGGCGCTGACGTTGAAACAGCGGAAGTCATTGCAGGTTTGATTCGATCAATCGAAAGGGGCGGTGATGGTGCCGAGGTTGCTTATGATACAGCTATCGACCACGCTGTAACAAACGGATTCGGCTTCTTTACAATCGGCATTGATTATGCCCATGAGGACTCATTTGAACTAGAAGCGCGAATCCATCGCGTTGCCAATCCTTTGTCTGTTCATTGGGATTCAAGCTCTACGAAGTTTGACGCTTCGGATTGGAATTACGGATTTGTCTCTGACATGCTTTCAGAAGATGAGTTTGAGGCCAAATACCCTGGCGCTGATAAGGTTGACTTTGAGAACGACTACCGGGACGGGACTGAATACTGGCTTGAAGATAATATGACTCGGGTTGCTGAATACTGGACCCGTGAAGAAAAGGAACGGAACCTCCTTTTGATGTCTGACGGCTCTGTATTGCGTCAAGACCAAATACCAAACCTAGCGTCAACATTCCTTACCGAAATGGGTATTAACCCTGAAGGCATTAACGACGACGAGTTAATTCAAGCGTTTATGGCTATGCAGGAAACAACCGTTGAGAAAGAACGGAAAGCCAAGTTTTATGAAGTTAAGCGGCGTGTGATCTCAGGCGTTGAGGTTCTTGAGGAAGAAGAGTGGCCCGGATCAATGATACCTATTTGTCCTGTGTGGGGTGAGGAGGTCTATTCAGAGGGCCGCAGACACTTACGCTCGATGATTAGGGATGCCAAAGACCCGCAAGCCATGTTCAATTTCTGGCGGTCTGCATCAACTGAATTGGTCGCATTGGCACCGAGAGCGCCCTGGGTTGTGGAAGAGGGTGCAATTCCTAAAGGCCAAGAGGCCAAATGGCAGACGGCAAACACTCGCTCCCATCCTTATTTGGAATACGCCAAGGGCAGCAACTTACCACAGCGGCAACCATTCGCTGGTGTTCCGGCAGGTGCATTGCAAGAGGCGACAAACTCCGCTACGGATATTCAAGATATTACGGGCATTTACCCATCAAGCTTTGGAGCCCGGTCGAATGAGACATCCGGCGTTGCCATTGGCCGCCGTGAGCGTCAATCAGATACATCAAACTTTCATTTCCTTGACAATCTATCGAGGGCAATACGCTACGCCGGTCGGGTCTTGGTTGAAATCATCCCCGCTGTTTATTCGCCTAAAGAATCAGTCCGTATTCTTGGCGAGGACATGAAGGAAAAAGTTGTCCAATTAACAAAAGAGGCTGGAGGTCCTGGTGAAGGCAAAGACAGGCTCTACAATCTTAGCGTTGGCAAGTATGACGTAACGGTACGATCTGGTCCGACATTCTCCACGCAACGAGAAGAAACCCGCGAGACATTAGTCGAGATTATGACCCGAATCCCTGACGCTGCTCCATTGATTGGTGATGTCCTAATGGAACACATGGATTTCCAGGGCGCTGACAAGGTTGCCAAACGGCTTAAGATGGTCCTGCCTGAAAATATTCGGGCGGCAGAAGATGATGAGAACGCCGAGGACAACCCCGAGGCAGCTGCTTTAAAAGGTCAGATGCAGCAATTACAACAACAGGCACAACAGGCCCAACAAGAGGGTCAGCAGATGGTTGGTGAGCTTCAAAAGGAATTAGAGTCGATAAAGACTGACAAGTCCATTGAGTCGCAAAAGCTCCAATTAGACGCTGAAATAAAAAGCCGGGAATTGGCACTAAAGGAACAGGCTGCACAAAAGCCAGAATCTGACGATTCAATTAAATTAGCCCTTGAGGCCGAGGAAGCCGAAGCCCAACGGATGTTCCAGGCCGAGCAGAACGACAAAGACCGGCAGGTTGAACTTGCCAAGGTAATTTTGAGCAAGTCCCCCGGAACAGACCCAGAGACAGATATTCCCCAGGCCATGCAAGAGGCGGCGGAAATTGTGTCTGTCTTAGAACCCATTGATGAGCCTGATTTTATATTAGAAGGTCCAGACGACCCTGATTTTAGATTGGAAAATTAGAAATTCCCGGAGCGTTTTAACGTAGCCGGGTAATCGCTCGCACCTCTTAGGAGTGACCGAGCCGGAACGCAGTGATGCGTCCCATCCCTTAGATGGAGATGATAATGGAAGATGATGCAACCGCCCCGATTGAGGGAGTTGAAGAAGAAGCTGTAACCGAGACAGAGGAGTCTACCGAAGTCGAAGAAACAGAAGCGGAACCAACGGACGATGAACCCGAAGGCGACGAAGAAGGCGAAGAAGAAGAAGAACCAGAACCAGAGGTTGAGCTTGAAGAATACAACTTTGGCGGCAATAAACTGGAACTTCCGAAAGACCAAGTGCCTGAAGAACTCCGAGGTAAAATCAAAGAGTTTTCAGACGGTATATGGTCAGACTACACTAAGAAGAACCAAGATATATCCGAGCGAAGCAAATCTATCGAAGCGCGGGAAAGCGCAGTCGAGAAGTTTAGCTCACTGCACGGCGAATCTTTGGAAACATATTCTCAAGGCTTGAGAGTAAAAGCGGAAATTCAAGAGCTTTCTGGATTTGATTTAAACGAGCTATGGCAGTCCGACCCGGATACAGCCCGGCGCGTTAGCGATCAACTATCAGCAAAGCAGCAAGAATTTCAAGGCATCGTTAATATGGTCGCTGAACAAGAGCAAGGCTTGGCCCAAGCGCAGGAAGAAGAAATCTACCGGCGCAGTGAGGATGGCAAGGTCTCTATGGAAAGGCGAATTAAAGGCTTTTCGGGAAAAGCAAAAGACGTTGTGGACTACGCAATTAAATCAGGCATCGACAAAAGCGAAGCCGGGAATTGGTCGCTGAATCCAATCGTTACCGAAATGGCTTACAAAGCGATGATGTACGACCGCGCTCAGGCTACGGTTAAGAAGCCGAAAACCCAAACCGCGCAAGCCAACCCTATTGCCCCAACAAAGAATAAAGGCAAAAGCAAGGCAAACACTAATCCTGACAATATGAACGTTAAGGATTGGGTTAAATGGCGCAATGCTCAAATCGCAAAGAAAGGCTAATAACCAGCTTTGCAAGACCGTCTTGATGACGGCCTAACCCTTAGAAGGAAATATAATGGCTAATACAATTCTAACTGCTACCGCAGTTACGCGAGAAGCCTTGCGTATTCTGCATCAAAAGCTCAACTTTATTGGCAAAATCAATCGCCAATATGACGACTCCTATGCCAAAGACGGCGCTAAAATTGGTGATAGCCTAAAGATTCGGCTCCCTAATCAATACACCGTTCGCACAGGCGCTGCACTTAGTGCCCAAGACACCATAGAGTCGAGCGTAACGCTGCAAGTCGCAACTCAAAAAGGTGTGGACGTTAATTTTACATCCGCTGAGTTGACATTAGATATGGACGACTTTTCAGAACGTGTTCTCGAACCGGCAATGTCGGTTTTAGCCGCGAACATTGAAAGTGATGCTATGTCAATGTACAAATACGTTTACAATGAGGTATCAGATGTCGGCGCATCAGCAACCCTTGCGGATATTCTATCGACCGCTAAGGTTTTAACGGACAGTCTATCCCCCGTTTCACAGCGTTGCTTAAATCTTAACACAACGGACAATGCAGACTTGGTTAATGCCATCTCTGGTTTGTTCAATGACCCTGCAAAGATCAGTAAGCAATACCGCGAAGGTATGGTTGCCAATGACTTCTTGGGCTTTAAAGAAGTTTACCAAAATACCCTTTGGCCAATCCATACAACGGGCACTGATGATGGCACTGGTGACTATCTTGTTAATGATGCTGGCACCATTGCTGAGGGTTCCACTTCTCTGACAATCGACACTGGCGCTGGGACTTTCTTGCAAGGGGACATTTTCTACCTTGCTAGCGTGTTCCGTGTTCATCCTGAAACCAAAGTAAGCACGGGCGTTTTACAGCCGTTTGTTGTGGCCGCCAACACTGGCACAAGTGCAACTACGATTAGCTTCACCCCAGCCCTCTATTCGTCTGGTGCGAAACAAAACGTAAATGCAATGCCAGCCAATAACGCGGCTCTCAGTAAGCTGGAGTCTGATCGCTCAACAGCTATTGGTGCCTCGGCAGATTACGGCATCAGTTTGGCCCATCACAAGGATGCGTTTGCCTTTGCAACTGCTGACTTGATTAAACCTAACGGCGTTGACTTCTGCGCTCGTGAAGTTATGGATGGGATTTCCATGCGGATTGTTCGGGACTATGACATCAACAACGATAAGCTCCCTTGTCGTTTGGATGTTCTATATGGCTACAAGGCCATTCGTCCTGAGCTTGCGTGTCGCTTGGGTCTGAACTAGGTCTTAACTCAATCTTAGCGGGGAGGGCTTCGGCTCTCCCCGTTCTTTGAGACAAAACAATTTAGTTGAGGAATAGGCATTGAGTTTACTCACAATCGGTCAAAGCGTTGCAGACGAGATCGGCATAGCCAAGCCTACGTCTATTGCAAACAACGCCGAATATGACAAACTGCTTCGCTACATCAACAAGGCGGGGATACGCCTAATGAAAAAAGTCCCCTGGGAGGGCTTGCGGGCCGAGCGGTTGATTGCGTCTATTAACGGCGAAACCCAAACTGGTATTCTTCCAAGTGACTTTGATAGAATCATCCCTGAAACATTTTGGGACAGAACAAATGCATACTTAATACCTGGCCCAGTATCTCCCACTGAATGGAACAGCTTGAAGGCTGCGTCAACGAGTGGTGGTCGGAAGATGATATTGCGCGGCGGCAATATGCTAATTTTCCCGTTGTTTTCTGGCGGTCAGGTTTTAGCGTTTGAATATATAACAAAGAACTGGGCTTTGGACTCATCCGGTACGCCCAAGGCCAGCTTTACCGCTGATACCGATACATCAAGGATTGATGAGGAATTATTAACTCTTGCAGCTAAATACGCATATTTAGATTCTGAAGGGTTGCCCGCTGGTAACGCCTTCCAAGAGTTTAGCGATTATTTTGATATGGCTTTAGAGAACGACCAGCCCGATTCAGGGGTGATGATGTCGGGTGACATATTTGGTGGCGGTCGGCACTTTACCGGCGAACCTGGCGCGAATGCTGGCAACGCTTCTGGCGACAATACAGGAATTACTTGGGGTCAATCTCAAGAGATATGGGGATCTTAAATGGCGGCTTCTGATTCATTCCAAGGCAAAACACAGCAAACGACTTACGGCGGGATTCTGCAAGTTCCCAATCCTGTAAGTGATAATGAGGGCATTGACGCAACCTTGCGTCCTGTTATGGACGGCCAGGGAACGGCGACAACCTTAGAGCTATCGAGTGACTCGGTTAATGTTAGTTCAGGTTTTAAGCTTGGCGGCGTAGCTATAACATCAACGGCGGCTGAATTAAATACAACGGGCGACATCGTAACCCAGGTCGAGGCCGAGGCTGGCACAGCCACTACGGTGAGGGCATGGTCGGCACAGCGGGTCGGTCAAGCCATTGCCGCACTTGCTTCAAGCAGCTTCTCTCCTTCCAGTACAAGTACATTAACGAATAAAACAATCGACCTCGCAAACAACACCCTCTCAGGGACGACAGCTAGGTTTAATACGGCGCTATCTGATGGGTCGTTTGCCACGCTTGCTGGCTCAGAAACTTTAACCAATAAGTCTCTATCATCCCCCACATTGACAGGTACGCCAGTCATTAATTTGGCATCCGTTAATAGCTCTGGCGACTTAGCTATTTCGGCGGGTGGTACAAATGCCAGCACTGCGGCAGACGCAAGAACACAGCTTGGCCTTGTAATCGGAACAAATGTTCAGGCGTTCGACGCTGACACGCTCAAAGCCGACACCGCCGACACTCTAACGGCAGGATTCAACGCGACTGAGAATAATGCTGGAACGAAATCAACCGGCACTTTTACACCAGACCCGGCTGACGGAAACTTTCAAAAAGCTGTTAATGGCGGGGCGCACACTTTAGCCCCCCCGGCTACAACATGCGTCGTTGACATTCAATACACAAACAACGCATCAGCAGGGACAATAACAACGTCGGGATTTACCGTTGTGACAGGCGACACGCTCACAACCACAAATGCCGATGATTTCTTTTTAACGGCCAAGAGAAACAACGGCTTTTCTCATCTCCATGTGACTGCGCTGCAATGAGTTTAATTCTACCGCAGTTAATGGTGCCCTCTGCCTCGGTCCTTGGTATGTCCGATTCCTTGTTTACTGACTTCAAGCCTCGCACTACAAGCGAATCAACCTGGACTCAAACTGGTGTGAATTTCGGAACCCCGGCGGTTGGTCGCATACTTGTTGTTGGTGTTATGTGCCCGAATAACGGTGGGCCTACTGTCGATAGCATGACGATTGGCGGGGTTACTGCAACGCTCGCAAAAGCCGCTGCAAGAACCGGCAAGATGTTTTACGCTGTTGTACCTGCGGGAGAATCGGGGACCGTAGAAACAGTATTTTCTACCGCGATAGCAAATAAATATCTTGGTGCGTGGGCTTTATACGGCGCAAGCGCAACGCAACCAAGTGCGTCAGCCACGACAACAACGAACGGCGGGGCCCTGGGTATTAATGTCCTCGCTAACAGTTTCGTTTGTGCGATGTCAGGCGATGAGGTCGGAACAACGTGTACGACAGCAGGCTTAACTGAGGATTTTGATGATAACTCGGCGGGTACCACCACGGCTAGTGGCGCATCTGATTATTTTGCGTCAGCTGTAACACCACAAGCCATAACAATGACAATGGCTTCTTCAGCGTTCTATCGTGGCATAAGCGCAGCATTCCAACCGGCTTAAAGAAAAATAATGTTTTATCTCGTTAAAAAATCAGATTTAATCTATGTGACGTTTAATTCGCTGCCTGGCATATTGCGTTCATCGGAACGCCCTTAGTGGCTCCAATGATGTGGATTTTTCTGGCGAGGAAACAGTTTTGTTAACAGTGACTGACCAAACCAGCTGGTCAGATGCGGAAGTTAGAACGTATCTAATATAAAAACTGGGCTGATTGATATATCATTTAGCCCAGCACAGTTATAAAGGTAAAAACATGGATATTTTAATCAAAACATCTGACGGTTCAGAGGTTAATCGATGGAACACTTCCCCCGGAAAAGTCGGCATTCCGGGAACAACGGATGTTGTTTTTCCAGGGGATAGCCCCCGGCCTATCGATATTGGCCCGGACCACTTTCTTGCCACAGCAACGGTAGTCGATGAGGCCGTATCCGATAGTAAAAAGCGCGGGCCTCAAGTTCTTGCTGTTGATGGCAAAAGCGTAACGGTAACGAGCACCGTTATTGACAAAACTGCTGATGATCTTTCGGAAGAAAGAAAGGCCAATCGTGTCGTAGCCTACGGCTCTTTTGGCAGTCAATTGGATATGCTGTATTGGGACGGTAAAAATGGAACAACTGTTTGGGCAGATCATATTGCGACTGTCAAAGCAGCCAATCCAAAACCGTAAAAAGTCAGATGGTTGATCCTGTCACAGTTTCGATGGCGATAGGAGCCGCTAAATTGGCGGTCAAAGCCTGCTCAGATATCAAGACAATCTCTAAAAGTTTAGACGTTTTGTTTGAGGCTTCTGACAGCAACAACCAAAATAAAAAGCCCCGCACTGAACTGCAAAAGGTGCTTCGAGAGCGAACCTCTGAAGACGGTGACATCGATGAAACATCAATTGCAAGTGTTGCTAATGATGTTTTAGTGCAAAAACAGAATGAGCTGAACTTAGTATTGCTTGGTAAAGAGATCGATAGAAAATTTGGCTTTGGCAGCTGGGATGAAATTCTAATCGAGAGAGAGAAACGCCAAAAGCAAAAAACCATCGACGAGAGTAAGGCTGCGATTGCTGCTCGTTTTGTTGATGAGTCGGAAAAGCCTAAACCAATATGGTTGAAAGCTCTACTGATCGCACTACAAGCGGGGGTAGTTGTAGGAGCCATCTTTGGCATTGGTTACGTTATATTTATTAATCGGTGCGTCGAGGGTAGATGCTGATGGATTCTGGTATCGATTTAAGGCTGCTGTTAAGCCTCGGAGCCATCCTCGTGTCTGTCGTTGCGGCAAGTGCAATAGTCAAACAGAAGCTCTCATCGGTGATTCTTAAATTGGATGCGTTGCAGACGGACTACGAATCACGACTCCGCGCCCTAAATCGTCGAACTGATAAACTAGAGAACCTCATAGATCTGAATCAACAACGAACTGATGTTATTAGTCACATTCTGTCACCCGCCGAGTTAGCGAAGGCTAATCGAGAGAGCGCCCGACTAATCGTACTTACAGAAAGTAACTCTCTAAGAATCTCCAAATTAGAGTCTATGCACAACGGAAAACATCCAAGTTAGTGAATAAATTTGGCAAAAAATCTACAGTAAGATCATTAATTCCTGCTTAATCGGAGACTAATTTAAGAATGCCATCAGTCACACAAACCCTGCCGCCGCCGATTGGGGGATGGGACACCATGTCTGCGCTTACAAATATGCCGGGACAAAACGCTCTTACGCTAGACAATTGGTTCCCGTCAACAGACAAAGTGACACTCCGCAAGGGGTACACATCCCACGCAACTGGCATGACAGGGCGCGTCGAGACATTAATCCAATATACAGGACTGACGGGGGCTGGCAAAATATTTGCGGCTAATGATGGTAAGGTCTATGACGTTTCATCTGCGGGGGCAGTGGGTGCGGCTGTTTTATCTGGCAAATCTAACGACAGATGGCAACAGGTCCAAATTGGAACGTCTGGCGGTCAATTTGTTATGATTATGAATGGGGCCGATACGCCACAGACTTATAACGGGACATCTTGGGCCAACGCAGGAATGACCGGCCCAACAATAGCAAACCTTATATGGTGCAACGTCCATCAAAGACGGCTATGGTTTGGCGAAGAAGATAGTTTAAGTGCTTGGTATCTTGCTGCCAATGCAATTACAGGGTCGGCAACGGAATTTCCACTCCACGGCCTTGCTAGCCTCGGCGGCTATATAATGGCGATGGGGACTTGGTCTAGGGACGCTGGAGACGGTTCCGACGATGTTGCTGTATTCTTAACGTCTGAAGGTCAGGCGATTGTCTACCAAGGTACAGACCCGTCTGCCGCTGCCACTTGGTCACTTGTCGGTGTGTTCAGGATTGGCAAGCCCATAGGTCGGCGGTGCATGATCAAGGCTGGCGCTGATTTAATTATTATCACTCAGGACGGGTTCGTCGCTTTATCGACTATTCTCGGTGGGGATAGATCGCAAACGGATGGGGTGGCAATATCAGCGCAAATCAATAAGTCCGTAAACGACGCTGTGATAGCGGCGGGTGGTACTTATGGATGGGAGCCATTTTTATACCCCATTGGAACCATGTTGATATTCAACGTGCCGCAATCACCAAACGTTTTTCATCAGTACGTTTTTAATACGATCACAAACAAGCCGTGCAGATTCACAGGGTGGAATGCTATATGCTGGGCACTGAATAACGATATTGCTTACTTCGGCGGCACTGATGGCGCTGTCTATCGGGCAGATAATGGAACATCTGATAACGGGAAAAACATAGAGGCTGATGCGGTCCCCGCCTTTAGTTTCTTTGGTTCTCCTGGTGTTCAAAAGTCATTTAAACTTGGAGAGCCAATTTTTCAATCGGCAGGGAACCCAAACGCTGCGTTAGATTTGAATGTTGACTTTGAAGTTCAAGCACCTGCGTCAGTTGCATCTGCGTCTCCAGCTAGTGGAGGGCTGTGGGGTGATGCTTTGTGGGGGCAGGGCACATGGGGCTCCGCTGACCAAATTTATAGAGGCTGGCGACCAGTCCACGGAATAGGCGAGGCTGCGTCAATGAGGGTTCGAGTTAGCACCAATTCATCAAGCCCCGCATGGATTGCTACCAAGTATTTGTTTGTACCGGGGGGTCAGGTTTGAGTGATTTAGCGCGTTTCTTAATGAACAATCCGCACCTGGTCCAACAATCTCAGTATGAGACAGAAACTTACGGGCCGTTTCAACAGCCCACGGAACAACCTCCTTCCGACTCATACGGGGACGCGATGAAAGCGGAACAGCTAAGGTTAAAAGACTATAAGGGCGTTGACCGTATTTTTGAGACACCCACTTCCGGTCGGGCAGTTGGGCTAGATGTCGGCGGCTTAACAATGCGGCCAAATATATCTTTAGAAGGCAGCACAAACGCAAACCAAAGCGAATCCGATGTGGAAAATTCAGGGTTTGAGGTTGGGGGTCGGCTTGGTTTAGATTTTAACACAAAGTTAGGATATGACTTTGGCGGCGGTGCATCTGGTGGTTATCGGCGCGGCCGCTCTGAGTTCCCACAACATATGCAGGACCAGGGCGCACCTGATAAAGTGACCTATGGGACTCGTGGTGTAGACGTAAACAATTATGATGCTTACTTAAATACACCATCAGGGATTAACTTGAGGGGCTCTTATAGCCCAACAACAAATGACAAAATGCTGCGGCTTGGCTATAAGTACAGGTTTTAACCTTGAGTGATCTTGTTTATGGACACGATAAAGAAGTATCAGATTGGGTTGCCGAGCGTTTAACATTTGTACCAAATATCGACTTCGGACCTCATACGTCAATTGGGGTTGTTACTGAAACCAAGTTAATTGCTGGCGTTGTTTATCACGATTACCACAAGAATTTTCGGACAATTCAAATAAGCATGGCAGCAGATTCCCCAATGTGGGCGACGAAACGAAATATCAAGAGCCTTTTGGAATATCCATTTTTAAACCTTAAAGTTTATAAGGTGTGGATAGGTGTTCCAGCGGATAACAAACGCGCCCTTGATAATAATTTTCACATTGGATTTAAGCAAGAGGCAGTCCTGGCTCATTATTTCGGGCCTAAGAAACATTGCGTGATGGCAAGAATGTTATTGCCTGATTTTAAAAGACTATATGGAGTAGAAAATGGGAAAGAATTCAGAGCCTGACCAGCCTGACGCGGCAGAAACGGCGGCAGCACAGGCAAAATATGAGAAAGAGGCCGCTGTCGCTCAACAGCATATCAATATGGTCAATCAGGTAACGCCTCAAGGAAGCCTGACATATAGCCAGCGTGGCGATGCATCAGATGGGACTCCACAGTATACAGCGACACAAACTTATTCCCCTGAGCAACAGCAACTTTATGACCAAACAACGGGCGCGGGGATTAAGTTTGGTCAGACTGCTAATAACCAGCTTGACCAAATCAGCGGGGCGTTAAGCTCCCCATTGGATTTTGGCTCCCTTGGTGACGTACCCCAAGCAAATGAGGCAACGCGCCAATCGTATGCCCAAAGTATCAGGGACAGAAACGCACCACAGCAACAGCAAGATTATGACAGGATACATACGCAATTAGTAAACTCGGGCAACATGCCCGGCTCCTCTGGCTATAAAGCAGGGATGGACCAATATCAGCGCGGCGTTAATGATTTCAGGCTAGCAACGGATGCTGCGGCTGGCGGTGAAATGGCTAATATGTATGGTATGAAAATGGCTGGCCGCAATCAAAACATAGATGAGATATTAAAGCAACGCTCGACCCCAATTAACGAAATGTCGGCAATGCTCTCACAAGGGCAAGTTTCAAATCCTAATTATGTAAACACGCCACAAGCTCAAATCGCGGCTCCCGATTATATGGGCGCAACGTATCAAGGTTACGACACAGCCTCCAAGGCCGCAGCTAAAGAAAATGAAGGGCTCTACGGCCTACTAGGAACGGGGGCCAAGCTTGGTGCAGCTTATTATACTGGTGGGGCATCGGCTGGGAGTCAGGCTGCAATGGCTGGCGGCAAGAAAAAGTTTACATGGGGGCTGGGTTAATGGCTAATAACTTTCTAGGCGGGAACCAGAAAACCAGCAATTCACGATTTCTGAGGTTGCTTCAGGCTAATAGAAACTTAAACACAGGGACAACCACAGGTGGTCTTGCTCACGTTTTAAACATGGCTGCTCAAGGTTACGCTTCGGGCGTTGACCAAAACCAAGAAACCGCCAGCAACGAGGCCATGAGTAAAGCGGTTGCACTAATGCAGGGGACTAATCCGCGAGTGCTTGCTGCTCCGTCAGTAGCGTCTAATCTTGGCGACGACGAAGACGAAACTCTTGGACAAGGGATTACTATCCCCGGCGTTGCGCCTAATATGCAGGGCGCTATTGGCGTTTTGAGTAACAATTCTAAATACGCCCCCTTAGCGATGCAGTTGCGAATGGGCCAGAATGCTAAAAAAGAAGCGGCGGCGCTGCTCCGGGAAAATAGGACATATGCCGAGGGACGATCAAAGGTTGAATTTGACAGAAGGATAGAGCAAGAAAAAGTAAAGCGCAAACTGCGGCTTATGGATGTGCTTGATGAATTAACCAAAAAGGATGAGTTGGCAAGGGAAAGGGAAAAAATTAAAAATTCAAACGCCAACACAAGAGCGGCAAACAAGCCCTATTTGGACTTAGGATTGCAGCCCCCTAATCGCGGGCAAGGACAACCCGCCGCCGTCCCAGTTCCAGGCAGTTCGCCACAGGCAGCGCAGCCTCCCATGACGCTATCCCAAGCCAGGGCAGCACAAGCGGAGTCCACAGCTACTGCAAAGGCTACAGGGAAATCACTAGGTGAGGCTAGGGCCGATCTTCCAAAGGTTTTAGCAAAGGGCCAACGTCTGTTGGCTATTCTTGACCAGATCGCCCCCGTTGGGAAAGATGGTAAATATCAAATCGACCCAAACCGGGAATACGATAAAGAATACCCAAAATACGGCCAAGCAAGAACACACCCCGGCTTCCGTAGCATGGTAGGCGGAACGATAAACCCATCTGCCATTGTCTCAAGGCTCCCGTTTGTTGATGGGCCAATGGGCGGGACGAAAGAAGCTGATTTTCATGTCCTTATGAAGCAAGTCAAGGGTAATCAGTTCTTGGAAGCGTTTGAGTCAATCAAGGGCGCGGGCCAAATTACTGAGGTTGAGGGTAATAAGGCAACGGATGCTATCGCCCGAATGGATACATTACAATCCGAAGAGGCGTTTTTGGCCGCGCTGCAAGAATTTAGAGGCGTTGTAACCAAGGCATTATCCCAGGCCATAAAATATGCAGCGGGTCCGACTCCACAGCAAACATCCCTTAAGAAAAAGTATAATCTAGAATGACAGATATTAACAAAATTAAGCGCAACTTATCCAGTATGGTTGACCAAGGCGCGTCAGAGCTTGAACTTGTGGAATATATGAAGGCTGAGGGAATAACCCCGGATCAATTATCAGGGGAACAAACCACGCCAGCTAATCAACAGCCCTTATCCGATGACCAGTTTTATCAGCCCGAAGCTATGGGCCCCAAAGCTATAGGCATGGGTCCGGGGATTGCAAGGAGTGCATTGCAAGGCTTATCTATGGCGTCGAGTGACGAAGGAATCGCCGCCGCCAAAGCCCTACTAGGTAAAATCACGGGCGATGGCGATTATGGCGATCTATACAACAAAAACGTAGCGGAGGAACGCCAGAAACTTGCTCAATTCCGTAAGGAGAGTCCTTGGGCATCTGGTATTTCGGAGGTCGCCGGGGCACTGCCAACTATTGCAGTCCCTTGGTTGTCTGGCCCCCGCGCAGTCTCACTCTTAGGTAGAGTTGCTACCGGCGGTGCAACGGCTGCAACACAAGGCGGTGTGTATGGGTTCAATGCCGGTAAGGACAATTTATCAGATAGATTAGAGAGTGGCATAAAAACTGCAGTGATTGCTGGCCCTATTGGGGCCGCTGCCCCCGCGTTAACTCCCTTAGCCAAACGCCTTGTTGCTCGTTACCAAACAGGCAAGGCAGCAAAGGCGGCGGGTTTAACTAGGGGGGAATACGACATATTAACCCGCGCAATGAAGGGCGACGACTCCATACAAGGTGCGGGCGCAAC